>Ga0116229_10004150_pt1 | contig 23779 bp, 9 predicted proteins | sample S1TSphgellanicum_3_FD_87313 | JGI IMG/M metagenome (GOLD analysis project Ga0116229, IMG submission 87313) | Host-associated microbial communities from peat moss isolated from Minnesota, USA - S1T2_Fc - Sphagnum magellanicum MG | ecosystem: Host-associated > Plants > Peat moss > Unclassified...
CTCTAAATGCCCCACCCCCCAAACTTAAAAGGAAAAAATGCAAGGCACATTCAGTGTGTGCTTGGGCCTTCCCATTGGTTGCATGAAATTTCTCCTCCCAAAAAAGTTTATCACCGTTTTTGGCCTGACCTTTACCCCTCACAAGTTCAACTTTTTTTTATTGAATTTGATTGGCCCTGGCAAAAAAAATTGAAACTATGAAGGTTCACAAAAATTAAAGATTCTATGGACAGATGGAGTGCCTCCCTTTTGGCCCATCGAAATATATGAGAAGGGGAGGACTTTGAGCAAAACATATGGGATTAAAGCAAGGTGCGATTGGGAACACCCATGGGGAACACATTGGGAACCTGTTGGAACAAAGGAGAAATGAAAAAAATCTTCCTCTTTCCCCCCCCCTCCCAAAACTTAAAAAAGGACACATTGGGAACTTGTTGGAACAAAGAGAAAATGAAAAAAAATCTTCCTCTTTCCCTCCCCCCCTTCAAAACTTAAAAGAAAAAAACAAGACACCTTGACTGCAGGTTGCGCCTTCCCATTGTCTGCATGAAACTTCTAGTCCCAAATCTTTTTGGCACCGGTTTCAACCTTGACTAATACCCCCGTTATAAACTAGAGGTACTTATTATTTATTCAACTAGGAGGTTGCACACAATCCTTTCTTATGATCATTTTGCTCCAGCCGCGGCGAGCGGCAATGAAGCCAACATTCAAGGGGGCCCCTTCGCCCTTTTCCCCACCCACACAATGTGACGAAGAAACCATGTACAACCTGAGAAAACAAATCGAAGCGGTCATCATGAGGGCCAAAATGAGAGACCGATCTCTTTACTTAGGATGTGGGACAAAAAGGTATGCATTTATTTGATCATTTTGCTTGCAAAATGGGTTTACAGACTAGTAGCCTTATAAACAACATGGCATTTCAAAGATGACAAAGCAAGGATAGACATAATTCTCCATTGTGGAGATCAACAAATCACTTAGATACAATTATTAAAAACCATTTATGAACATGTGAAAGTATGATTGGGTAGTACCACAAGGAACGTCACACCTTCATTTTTCAAGACCCATCAAACTTTGGAAAAACATAGGAAACACATAAAGAAAGGTTTTGAGTGACTTTTTTTGTTGAAGTCATTATGTAGATTGTATAAAATTTGAAACTTTAATAATGTGAAAAATATTTCGAAATTTGATATTTTTATTAAGTACATTCACACAAAATTTTAGGAACGTCACAATGGTTGATGCACCCCCAAGCTTCTTGAGAAACTCAACTACAAGTCCAGGGTGAAAATAACATAAGGATAAAGAGTTGGGGTATGTTCCTTAGTTCACAACACTTTGGGGGTAGAAAAATGTGTTAGAGCTTCGGGACGGGGACTAGGACGAATGATAAGTAGGTCAATTATTCACACGAACTTGCACAAACCAAACAAAAAGTTGGTTAATGCATAATTGGAACATTTTTGGTGCACGAATGAACCACAGGCAAACACAAACTCACAAGACTCACCATGGTCCAGATTTGGGAGAAGCCACCACCTTCCCCCTTATTGTATTCTCTATGCTTGGCCATGGGGCTTGCACCCAAATGTCATTTTGTCTTAAGTTGAAAATCCCGAAATTAGGACTCTCACAACTTTGGAAGCCCATAACTTTTTTTTGCAAACCTCTGATTGAGGTGAGGTTTCAAAAAAAATTTAGCCCTTGTCAAGATCTTTCCAATGATATGTGGCATGTCACCTACGTGTAAGTAAATCATGGCGATTCCCGACTTTTAATGGTCGGGAATCAAATTGGCAATTTGACTCCTGACCTTTTTTTATATTTTAAATATTCAAATGGTCATGCAAGCCCATTTTAGACATCTAAGTCTCAAGAGATTTCTAATGGTATAAGGAACTTTTTAATCCAATGAATTTTGACCCCCTGTAATCGCCCTTTGAAGAGGAGTGTGTGAGTTCATTCCTTCACATTCTCCTACACTCTCGAAAACATGAAATGTGATTCCTGGGCTTCACTTTTGGCCCGCACCTTTGCAAGCCCTTGCCTTGGTTGCAAGCCCAAAGTTAGGGTTGCAACAATGGTTATGTTCTTTAAACTTTTTGGTTAAATTTTTTTTTCAAACAAGGTTTTTTTTTTGTGGATATAAATTTTTTGACGTACTTTAAATGATTATTTTTTTGATATTTTTATTGGGTAATTATTTTAGTAGATATAATTTAGTTATGAATTTCCAAAGTTTAAGAATTTGATTTTTGAAGAGGCCACAACAATAAGGACATAATAATAAAGAATACAAATTTGTAACAATTTTCACATTTTTCATTGTAATGGAAACTTCAAGCCATATACTTTGGCATGCAATAAATAAACATGAAAGAAAAAAATTATAATTATAAAAAATTTAAAGAAAAAGGTTCAAAAATATTATTTGGCCAATTTTTGTTCCTTGATCGTCCTTTGAGGGTGTTCTTAGTGGGTCCACCCAATCATACTTTCACCCGAACACTCTAACAAAGGTTCTCAAGATGTTATACATGAACTAACCCATTTAACAACAAGTGATGATCAAATTGTTATAGAATTCTGGGAAGATTTTAAAGGTGCATTGGACGAGGCATTAGTAATTGTTTTAATCGTTAATGACCAACAAGTCATGTTATTACTAATTGCCCTACCATATTCTTGGCACACCTTCAACATGACACAAAATAATGTTCCAAACCTTCCCTTTACTAACCTAATGGTAATATTTTACAAGAAGATTCTATGACAAAATACTCCCCAAATAATAGTATTCAAACATTGGCATTTTATGCAATAAATAAATTTACAAAGAGAGGTCAATTTGATCAACCTTTTCAAATTACAAACTACTCAAACATGGTTATTTCATCTCATGAGCCTATTCCAAGTTACCATCACACATGACCCAACTCTAATATACAACTTAATGTAAAAATGATAACTTGTCATTATTGTTATAAAAGGGGTCATAAAAACCCTAAATGTCACTAATGTGCCTAGGATAGGGCCGATGGTATAAACAAACAAACATCCCATGTATCTCAGGCTAATGTAGTTATCAACAATGATGAACCTCTCCACCTTTTTACTTTAATTACCACTATATGTAATCAAGATTTCCAAAATATTTGGTATCTTGATTCTAGGGCCATTCAAGACATGACCCCCCTTAAAGAATGGTTCAATAGCTATCAAATCTTCTCCCATGCTCATCTTGTTTATATGGGTGACAATAGTCCATTGAATGTTGTTGGTATATGCTTCATGGCCATAAAGCTGTTTATATGGATTCACTGAATGTTGTTGGTATACATTTCATAACCATAAAATTACAAACTAGGCATGTCATTATCATTGATGAAATACTTCATGTCCTTAAACTTACCAAGAAATTACTTTCAATAAATCAAGTTACATAAAAAGGAACAAGTTAAATTACTTTTGACTTGTTCCTTTTGATGTAACTTGACTTATTGACTAATTTGGATTATGTACTATTACTACCGCAACTATAATTGGTCAACCTCTTGTTTTCAAATGTGAACAAGTCAATCGATTCTTCCCCATTGGTGTAGGCTTATATCTTACATGTCAATCTTTGTCCATGGATAATATTTCAAGTTCCACAAACATTATTCGCCTACACCACTATATGGGACATATTAATATTACTTCAATACTACACATGCAACAATACAACCTAAATTCAATTTTAAATCTACCAAAGGTATTTTTGTCGGGTATGGTGAGTCCATTGTGATCAAAGGTTATAGTATTTATGATCCTACTACTCAAAAGTTATTATTTAATCACAATGTCATTTTTAATGAAGATACAATTATTTTGGGGTCTACTAATTAAGGTTACCAATAATCTTGATGCAGATAACCTCATTGACATTTAAGAATTCTATGACTTATAAATAATACCTACAATTGTACTACCCTTCATTCAAGTTCTTATACCACCCATATCATGTATATTTTTTCCGCTGATAGTTTTCACCTTATCCCATTTATTTACTTAAGGGTCTACTACATCTAATATCCTAAATATTCACCTACCATCTTCCATTTCACAGTTTACACACCCAAAAATCTTTCATTGCCTCCTTTGGTCATGTTTTTAGTTGACCTTGTTCTCTTATTAAACCTTCATTCCCACCATGCCAAAAGAAAGACAAATGGATGTCTATTAGATATAGGGATGAAACTTATATAGTTATTCAACCTATGTTAGTTAAGGAAACTTCTTTAAGAATTTCTAATCCCATTGCATATAAAGAAGCTTTGTCAAGTTTTGACATCCTTCGAAGGCAAAAAACCATGTATTTTGAGTATAGCTATTCATGGATAATGTAACTAGGACATTAGTTAATAGACCTATTAATAGACTTGTTGTGATTAGTCTTAAATGGATCTATAAGTGTATGTATAATTCCAATGGCATTTTAGCTTGGTACAAAGCTTGTTTTGTTGCTTGAGGCTTTAATCAAATTGTTGGTATAAATTATGAAAAAAAGTGATCCTTAGTTATTCAATTCATTAGCCTATGTGTCTTTATTAGATTAGTTGCAATAAACAATTACCATATACATCAAATGGATGTAACTATTGTTTTTTTATATGGCAATTTGAAAGAAGTAATTTACATTGAAGAACCCCCAAGGTTTATACAACCTAAACATGAACATAAAGTTTGTCATTTATTTTAAGTCCTTGCATGGATTCAAGCAAGCTCCTCAAAATTGGTATGACCACTTTACCCATTATTTAGTTACTTTAGGTTACACAAAAGGCAAATTTAACTCCAACATCTACATAAAAAAAGGAGATCATTCCATTTTTTCCCCCTCATTGCTTTCTATGTTGATGATTTTTTTTAACAATTTAATATTCTTAGCTCAAGCCAAATCTATTTTATCCAAAAAAAATTGAATGATAAATAATATTGATGTCCAATATTGCAATGGAATTCAATTTTTAAAAAATCATCAAAATCGGATAGTTTTTTTATTTCAAGGAGACTACATAAGAAATTTTCTTTTAAAGATTAATATGCAAGATCCAAAACATGTTCATACATATTTTGAAGTTGGAATTAAATATATTCCACTTGAAGCCTTCCTCACATTCTTGGAACAATAAATTAGATGCATATTGTTCCCTATGCACATGCCATACATGTAGCCTTCTATATTTAACAACTTGTACAAGGCTTGATTTGGTTTATCATGTTAATCATTTGGCTCAATTTATGACTAATCCTTTTCCTATTCATTGTTTGGGTGTCAAATAAATTTTCGTTATGTACAATCAACTTGTACCATGGGAATTTTTTATGATGGAAAAATTAGCAATCCTACCATATTGCAAGGATGGACATATTCAGCTTGGTCAAGTGATGTAACCACCATACAATTTACTTCAAGCTATGTCATCCTTTTTGGTGGTGGACTTATCTCCTGGCAAAGTCAAAAGCAAGTTGTTGTGGTTTTTTCAACAAGCAAAACTAAATATACAATTGCAACTACTACCATTAAAAAGTCCCAATGACTTCACCAAATTTTACAAGATTGTGATTTTCCCCAACACAACCCCACTACCCCTTTTAATGATAATCAATCCACTATAAAGTTAAGCAAAAATCTTTGATTGCACGACTATTCAAAACACATTGAAATCAAGTATCACATTGATTGGTTTTTACCCTCACTAATTCAATGTGGGCTTACATGTTTACTAAAGAATTACAATGATGTAAGTTTTACAAATGTGTCAAGTCCTTTGACCTTTTCTCTCCTCTAGTTCTTGCAACAAGGGGCGATATATGATACACTTTTAATTGTTTTTGAGTTGTTAATTAAATTCTTTTCATATTCGATAACCTTGAAGGTTGTTTGTTGATGAAAGTAATTCATCATGTAGTTCATCTAATATGATATGAAAGGACACAATTCTTAGATCCTCCAAGGGGTATGACTATTATAGGATACAACCTTTTGATCAATATAAAAGGAGTTACCACTTTTATAATTCCATCCATTGATATATATAAGCAATGTGGATTTTGTTCACATGGTATTTGGTTCACAAGAATTAACAATCAATTGTTTTAAAAGCCTTGTCAATGTACTTATAAATGTTCTTCAACTAAATAAAGACTATTTCTACTACTACCAACATAGTATGATATGTTTTCATTAAAGGTAACAAAAGTTGTTTTTGTGTCACTATGTCATTTGCCACCTTAGCATATGCTTTTATCATTATCTTATGTAATGTTGTTTCATGTAAACCAAAAGAACTTAAAAACCCTACCTTAAGGCTTGGAGATTATTTTGGGCATTTAAAGGAGGGCAAAAACATCCTTGGGTGGTACTACTAGGAACCACCACAAGGAATGGTTAAGGAACCAAAAATGGCCAAATCATTTTCTTGGGCCCTTTACTTTAATTTTTTTTACAGCTATAAATTTTTTTTCTCATGTTTATCAATTACAAGCATTAATGTATAGCTTGAAGTTTATTTTAAAATAAAAAATTGTTACAAATTTTTATTCCTAATCAAAAGTGCCCCTTTAGAAATTGATAGTTTTAACTTTGGAAATTCATAACTAAATTATATTTACTCAATTAATTGCTTAATTAGAACCTAAAAATAAAATGACTTCCAAAACACCTTAGAATAAAATTCCCAAGAAAATTCTCAAACCATGTTTCAAATTTGTGTTCCTAACCAAAAAGTTCAAGGAAAAAAACTAACGTGACATTCCTAAAACTTTTTCTAAATGCAATGATTAGGAACATCAAAATAATTAATATTATCGATTATATTCAAAATTCAAAATTTATTGAACCTAATAAATGTACTCATTATAAAAAATTATGAAAATATTTGTTTAAATGTTTCCTATGATTTTTCAAAGATCGATGGGTCCAAAAAAATCAATGTGTGACATTTTTAGTGGTACCACCCAAAGATGCTATCATCCTTGAATATATATATTTTTCACATATACAAGATTTCAATACCTTCCCATTTTGGTGCACAATTAATAAAAAAAGAAAAAAAAAATTGTTATCCTTCCTAGAATCGTTTTTTGGTAACTTTAAAGTTCATCTCATTTTGCTACAAACAACACTAGATCACAAACAAATAAATTTGGGTTAGATTAATATTCATCATTGGATTGGACCACTTCCAAATAAATAAATTAAAATAAATAAAAATATAAAGGCCACAAAGAATGTGCCAAAACCCTATTTGTTAGTATGAAGAATGTAAAGGAAAGGGACATAAAATGAACCTTGTCCCTAGGTCTAGCTCATCAAAAGTGAATACCATGTCTTTGTTTATGTTTCAAATTCATGACCACCTATTTGACATTACTTCAGCAAATTGTTAACAAGCATACACATAGCAAATTTCAAAAAAAGATCATAATCAAAATATGATTCTAGTGTTTTGTGCACCTTCATCAAAGGTCATAAACAATAAGATCCATAATCTTGTGATGCCATTCCACTATCATGACAAATATTAACATGAGCAAAAGATCAATATTATATATATTTACATGTTTCTAGTGCAAGTGGTTATTAAGAAAGACAAAGGTTGGTTTGCACCTTTCTCAATTACATTTTTTAAAAACAAACTATTGCTTGCATTACGAGTTATCCCATCCCTCAACCCTATTAGAAAGTGTGAAACTAGGAGAAACTCAAGGTTCTTTTGTGGTTTCAAGCCAAAACATAGGGTAAAAACTTTCATGAATAAATTAAAAAGATAAAAAACATTGTTGTATGTTTATTTTGGACAGATGCCTATACATCATTTGTGCATTGGCTAAAACCAAACTTTCAATGCATTAGCATTTTGAATTTGCATGTTACACTTTTGGAAGGTGGCAAATGTAAAAGGGAGTGGTTAAATTCTTGTGTTAATTGCATAACTATGTACACATGATTATGCTTCAAAGGATTTGCATATGTTTGTGCACCACACAAAGCAAGACAATACATCAAATTAGAGGATATAAAATTTGAAGAAGCTAGAGCATAAGTGACACACCCCTAGGTTTGTCAAATGGTATAAGGGGTAAATAACCAAATGATTATCAATTTCACAAAGGAATGCAAACTCACGATATGCTCCTTAGTTCCAAAAAAAAGGGCATGGGCACTTCAAGATGGAACTTGGAAAAATTCACAAAATGGGAGTAAGTTAAAATCAAACTACACAAATCAAAAAAGAAAGTGGTTAATGAAAATTGGAATGAAAATGGGGCATGGACAAGCTATGAACAACTCAATTCACAAGACACATCATGGTGTGGACTTGGAAGGAGCTCATCACTTCCTTTTTATAGTATATTTTGTGATTGGTGATGGGGGTTGTATCAAAATGGTAAAAAGTCCCATGATTTTTATAAAGCTAATAAAAATATTGTAGTAGAATGAATTTGTAAATATCCAAAAGTAATAGGGTAATACCCTTACTAAAGTGGTAGAGCCTCCTTATTGGTTGGTGCCAACTAGATTAATATTTTTGTAACAAAAATTTGAAAATTCATAACTTTTTTAAAAAAATCTAAATTGAATGTTTTAAAATTTTATTTTATAGCTTGTGAAATGAGCTTTCCAACTTTATATCTTTGGCTCAATCAAATCTAGTTTGACCTTTGAAATCATTAAAAAAATGGTTTGGTAGTCAACTTGGCATTGTTCAACAACTAGTTTGGTAGTCAATTTAGTAAATGGTTCAATAGAAAAATTTGATGACTCATGATTTTTTCAAACAATGCCATTTTACGTGTCCATTTTTTATCCTTTAAAAGAACTTTCCAGCAACATATAAATCATTATGATTAAATTACTTCATTTTCCTTTTGAAATTGTCAATAGGTAACATTTGGTTTCAATAATTTTGGTAATTATTAATTATAATATGTATTTTTGGTAGTTTTAAAACTCTTTTCTATAGGTATTTTTAATCATTTGTAATTATTTTTTATAAGTTTTTTTCATGGTTTAAAAATATTTTTGCTAGCTAGTTTTTACAATTATTTTAATAGCTAATTAATATTAAAATATTATTTCAAAATTGTCCCTTTAATAACGCTTTGGATGGAGTTTTGAAAATTCACAATTTTGTCAAGTTATGAGACTCATAACTTTGCAGGCTTGTAACTCCTCCATACAACTAATTAATGAACAATCAATTGAAAATTTCTAACATTTGAAAAGGCATTTTCAATGGCATATAGCATGTTCCACTTTAAGGCTTTTTGACCATTGTTTCCCATGGGATTCAAATGTTTAGTTTGACTCTTGGCCATTCTTTTGGTCATAACTTGAGTTTTAAGTCTCCAAATGGGGAATGTTAATCATTTTTGACATCTACATTTCAAGACATTTTCAACAATCTAAAAAAATACAATTTGCATAACTTTTATTATTTGCACTTTTCCCCTCAAAGATTTGGGACATTGCAGGATTCCCATTCTTAAAGTGGGAAAATCACTTGGGAATGTTGGGACTCACTTTTTCACGCTTGTGAGAGTGTGTTTGAATCTTGGGACATTCACCCAACTATTTCCCCCTCTCATCAATAAACCTTAGTTGCAAGCCCAAAACTAAGGTTGCGATAATAAATAATGTAATTTGTTGTTGTTATTATTGTTTACATACTCTAGCCTTGTTTCCTTCCCATAAAAAGAATGCCAAATACTTCGCAATGATCTTGGTTTAGTATATAGGTTGCACCTTGGTATATGCACTAGTATCAACACTAGTCTTATAAACATGATTAGTTTAATATCGACCCACTTAGTACCAGTTCAATATTAGCATACCCCCAATACATATTTTGCGAAAAATGGCTAGAGATTTGACCAACCTAGTTTTAGGGTTTTAATACCAAAATGCATATCGGTGTTGCACATTTAAGGTTGCCTTCTCCCATGGTATGAATCTTGTTATGATTATGTGCTTCAACTTGTGGTGTTGTGAGGTTGAGAGTTGAAGGCAATGGCAACTATTTCAACACCTACATTGAGCTTAAATGCAACAATTTCACAAGCTTCTTCAAAGCTAAATTAAGTTATGTAACTTTTTGTTAAATTCTTCACTCATGAACTTTATTTGATTTCCATTTTATGTGTTTATGTTTTTGTTTTTTTGATGATTCTAAATGTTGCAAGTTGTGAATAATAGTTAGCAAAACAAAATGCCTATTTGTGTTTTCGTGATCTTGTTATTCTAGTGGTTGGTTTCCTTGTTATGGGTATTTTTGACCATTTTTGTTGTTGTCAAAATGCTTGTATGTGAAGTTTGGGGTTTCTATGTTCCCATCATTTAGGTTTCTTGAGGTTTTACATCACCTAGTCTTGCTTCTCATATCCTTCCATGAACTTTGATGCTTATTATGACATTGATTAAGAAACATTTCATGGGGAAGACGCATCACTACAACTCACTAATGTCATTGTCTCACTAGCAAGTCAATCCAAGGAGCTAGTGCACTTGATGGTGTAGAGGTAATGAATGAGGGAATGATTCAAGGGGTTGATGTTTAGGAAGAAGCATGGGGTGTTTTGTTTGTTGAGTTGCAAAATATGTAGACATTTTAAAGTCCCCATAATCACGTTTCCCCTATTTGGGCATTTTTTGTGTTAAACAAACCATCTGCACATGTCCAAATCCAATTCGTCCAAAGCATGAGGTGCATCTTATGCAACCCCATGGCACAAGCTTTCGTAGAAACAATAGCATGACATGATCTAAGAAAAGGTTTTTTTTCACAACCTTGCACATGGCATCACGAGTATGAAAAAACACGTTGTTAATGAGCATGGGGCCACTTTGAATTAGTACAAGGAGCATAAGAAAGTAACAAATGAGGAAGGTGGGGGTTACCATAAAGGGAAAAAAGGAAAACAATACCTCCACATTATTATTGATTTTTTTCTAGCCAAAACCCTTTCCAAACCAAGTGATTTAGGTTTGATGAGGTTTATAAAAAATCTAGTTTTGTTGATTACAAAGGGGTACATGCCTTTATGTAATGCTAAAAATATTTGATTGTCTTTTTAGAATGTGCCAATGTGATAGAGTTAGATTTCCTTCATGCAAGCAACTTGTTTGGGAACATATCCCAAATATGTTGGCTAAGGTGATGGAGATGCATGTGCCATCAACCATTGCACAATGTGTTATAACCATTACTACAATTGACCTCTAGATGCCCAAAATTGCCTTGAATACATTCACATTAGTGATTAATTTATTAATGACTATTGGGTTCCCTACCATATTACAATAGGGTTTTTTGAAGCTCGAAACACCTTTGGGGCAATTTGGTAAAACACGTCAAATCTCTATTGGTAGAATATCAATTCACAAGTAAGATTATTGTTTATGTTAAAGACAAGGGCACAAACCTAAACACATATATTTTTGCACTCACTAGTGTTGTATCTTGTGCACCACTACAACTTGCTACACCATTTAGTGGCACTTGTTTTGACCATGTTGTGTTTAAAAAATGTTAATATGCCACTAATGATAATAAAATTGGTGTTGGGATGAAAGAAGTGAGTGTAATAGAAGATTAAAGTGCCTTGTAAAAAACCATTACACGAACAAAAAAGTCAGGGAAGGGTAGACAAGAATGGGAATCGACATGTAAAGAAACTGGTTAGCTTGAAACTTCGAAAATTCAAAACACCAGTCAAAACTCAGTTTGCTTCCAAGGTTGTTTTCTTTCAAAAACCTTAGAATATGTTGTTTCCATAAACCTTTGTTATAGCCGATAGACCTCTAGGTTATAAACATGAATACCATTTAGTTCAACATGGGCAATTGATTACCAAAGCTATGACACAACCTTGGGCCCTGTGGTGGAACATTGCATTTAAAACTAAACCAAAGGGTATTGGTTGCTTTCAGATGCTTTAATTACAACATTTTCCATTTGTATTAAAATGCACAAAGACTATTAAGCTCATACATCACTAAACCCTCCATTGATGTGTAAAGAGTTTGACGTAGAGTTCGAGATTTTATATGGTAGAATGGCATTTGAAGTGATTAATGTGTTGAAACTTTTTTTGGCTTTTGTTATGACCTTTAATGTTTCTATTGCACAATATATGTGCACTTTTCAACTTGATCCTAGTTTTAAAGGGTTGTAATGCATCATGGAATATGTAGGCTGAGATAAAGTTGTAACAATTGTGGAAGAGTATGACAGCTAACATGTTTTGCTACCACTCTTGGTGGTGGTTTCCAAGCACTGAACGTAGGGCATGCGTGAAACACCTTCCTCCTTCGACAACCATAAATGATAATTCCTTGTGGGGAGTTGTAGTTTTTATAAAGAAGACTAATATCTCTTTGGTGAAATTTAAGTTATCTTTGCACCATTGCATACCTATGGATGATGATGATGTAAAATCACTCATGTAATGGTGGAAGGACCATGCAAAAAAAAATTCTAATGTTGCATTCCTTGTTCTTCAATTTCTGGGTATTCTAGGCTCTTAGATTGAAATTAAACACATATTTAACATTGTTAAAATATTGACTAGTTTGAGATGGTGTTGGCTAGGTGTGGGGAAGTTGGACAAACTGGTTATGATTTTGAAAAACTGGCCGAGTGACATGAGGATGAACTATTGTTCTCTTGTTGCTAGGGGGGATGGCACAATTTTTCATGATTAAAAAACTATTAGATGACTTTGAAAAGGAACTCAAGGATATTGGGTACGTTAGAGTTGCAAAATAATGAAGTTTGTAATGATTCCATAAACATTTTGATAAGACTTTTGACATTGTACTCTTTCCACTAGTTTTGACTATGTTAATGATGTATTTTGCACAAAAGCAATGTGATCTGCAAAGGAACATTTTTTTTTAGTTATACTGATTTTCTTATTTTGAATTTTCACTTAACATTTTCATGATCAATGTTGGTTGATCTCGTTTCAAACCTCAAATTGTATCTTGTTAATTTCTTTCTATTTTTCAATGGTTACAATCTAGTTTTCATATTTCAACCCTAATTGTTTTAGTTATGCACAACATGGAATGGATGAAACCCTAAAAATTCAACCTTAATGAGACATTAGATTTGTACCATAATTGAAAATTTGTACCAGTTGGTATCATATTACTCATATTGATATTGATATCATTGCATCATGAAATTGGGCACCTTGAATTGTTGATACCAAATTGGTACCTCATTTTAGGATAGACCTATATACCAAGACCATGCTAGTATATTGAAAGGTTGATACAAGACCAAGAGTAGTTTAAACAAAAAAAAAATTGTTATTGCAATAGTTGATTCAATCACCAAAAGACTCATAAAGATTCAACTTTCAAACTTATTAATACTTCAAAGATCAAACAATAAAAAAAAACTTCTAAATCTTGTTTGAAATCTTTTAGAATTTTTTGTCAGATTTGTAGCAAAAACCTAAACCAAAACAATGCAATAGTTTAACAATGGAGGATAAAGAAATTCAATGTTGGAACTTATATGTACCTAATAACAATCCATTCAAAGAACCTCATGAAGTTGCACATCTAAGCTTGGGCACTAGTTCAATCATCAATTGTTTACTCAAACATTTTTGAAAAATGCAACAAAGGTAGAGAATCGTAACCCCAAAATTTTAATGCATGCACCCCATGCAACATGTAGGTATTAGTTTATTAAAGAAAATCTTAAAAGAAATTCAAAACACCCATTTGAATTGTTTCATTAACCAATAAGTTTTTTGTGTGACTTAAGCACAAGCATCACAAACTTAGCATCTCACGGTTTAGTAATGGAAATTGTGCAAAATTTATTCAATCATAATTTGTATGTTTCAAGCACTAATATCGTGCATTGAAAACACATTTGAAACATAGATTTATTCAAAGATGCGAAATTTGTGTGACATTCGTTCATTCATAGGTTTGTACTTCATTTGTCGACACATTTATCCTTATGTCAAATGTGTTTTCAATGCATGATATTCATGCAAAAAATGTACAAACCTACGAATGAACAAACTTTGCACGATTTTCATTATTTATTCATCACATGCTAAATTTGTGATGTACAATGTTATTCCAAGATTTAAATGCCATTTTATTCAAGTTAACTTCTAAAAATATAGAAGGTTCCTATTGTAACAATCTCATTGACCATTTACATTTTTATTCGCCAATAGACCCAAACCCTATTCCATAGTCCATGTACATTATTTACACTAACATTATAACCTTTATTTGTATACAAATATGGTTGAAAAGGGGAAGCACCTTTCTTTATTTCTCACTTGACATATTCCACTAATCAAATTTTCTATTGGTTTTCCCCCAATTTTATATTAGCCCAAATACAAAAGCCACATGTTTCTTCATAATAGTGTTCTAAGAAAAGGACTATATTTGAAAATATGAATCATTGCATTTGATACATAATATGACATAATACACATTCCATGATGCATGTCAATTTGAAAACAATCATAGAATGTACTATACTATGATGTGATGGAATGAAATTGAAACTTTGATTGATGTTTGATTATTCAAACAATTTTTCCAAATTGCCTCCCATTTTATATCAAAGAGCTTGATTATTATTTTTATAAGTTGAAAATTTGAAACATTTTTATAAGTTAATTGTAGTTCTTCATCCTTGTCCTTACTCTAGTTCCCAAAGTTAATTGAAGAAATAAAGATGAAATGTCTCCTTCCATTGCTTTGAAGTGATAAATGGTGCACCCGTAACCTTCAACCTTATCAAATGATATCAAAGGTAAACTCATTAATCTTAGCAACAACAAAAGTTTGAAGAACCATTGGTGTGCTTCTTAACTTTTCACAATTAGGACAACGGGTGCAACAACTTTGGGATGACAAGGACCGAAATGGCTCACTTACACATTTTTCAATCACATCAATTACATAAATATAAATAGAATATGGTTGATGCAATTTAGAACGAAAACTAAAACACAAACTCACAAATTCAATCCCAACTCAAGCTCCTAAAGGAGACACTACTTTTCATATAGTTTACTTTGCATGTCCCCATGGGGAGTACATTTCAATTGCATTTTCCCAAAATTCCAAAGTCATTTTTCCAATTCAAAATCAAAATTTGAAAGTTTGTAACTCATTGGAAACATAACATTTTCAAACATATGACACCACCATATCATAATGTTTGTTGAAAAAAATTCATGCCTTTTCAAGCTCTTCATTTGGACATGATTTGCAACTCTAAATCACACTTTAAACAGTTGAAAATCATTTTCAAACCTTCATAACTATTAAGAAAAAGCCTTTTTGTTTTGCAATGCAAGCATTCATTTGTAATAATCATCAAGACCTTTCCATTGAGACCATGATTAGTTAATTTGGATGAGCTTTGACCTTCCAAAATCCAATCTATAATTTTCAAACACCTTGGAAGTTTCAAATCCCAAAGTTGGATTGCAACTTGAAGCTCTTTGGAGTGATTTTCGAAGGCTTTTAATTCATTCCCACATTCCTCCTACTTGGTTTGAAAATGTATTTCACTTCATTAGACACATCATGTTTCAACCTTTTTTTTACTCAATCCTTTTTTTTGGCTTATCCTTCATTTTAAAGTTGTTGGAAAAGAAGCTTTTGCTGTCATATCAAGTGCTTCAATCAAATATCATTTGGTCCAATGTTATGCATGTTTATTTCTTACACAAATATATCCACTACATATGTATGTGGTGTATTTCTTTAAATTGATATACCCAAAGAAGAATATAACCTTTTTCCACATGTAAAAGACATTTTTGGTAACCTATATATAACCTTTTTGGAGGTCCACGACTTATGCATAATTGAAGGAGGATATTTTTGTGAATACATGTAAATAGGAATTAAAACCTATAACCTATAATCTATATGTGTGGTGTGCACAAGTTTGTAATGATTATTTTCATGTTTTGGCAAATCTAGTAGATAATATTTTTCACCATAATTTTGGGTTTGGGATTGTAAAAATTATTTTATGATTATTGATAGATGAAATGAAAAATAAAAGCTCTAATTTTATAAAAAAAATCCCAATTAGTCTTTTACCTTTGAAAAATTGCAAAAATTATTCTAAATTACTTAAACATTTTTTTCTTATTGAATTGGATAAATAAATACCTAGATCTAACCCAAATGGAAAAATTGGGGTAGTGATATGCTTTTACTCCATGGATAAATAAGTTGGGATTTTCTAAATACCCTATCTAGAGGTTATATAAAAAATAATGTACCCACACAACATTGATTTGGTCCTTCAATATGCTTTTTTTTTTATTGAATTGGATAAATAAATACTTAGATCTAACTCAAATGGGAAAAAATGGGGTAGTGATATGCTTTTACTCTATGGGTAAATAAGTTGGAATTTTCTAAATACCCTATCCAAAGGTTATATAAAAACTAATATACCCACGCAACATTGATTTGGTCCTTCAAAATGCATTTTAAATGGTTGAAAGCTAAAATTTTGATTTTTGTTGTGATTCTTCAAATGGTCATAACTTTCAGTTGTTGAATTTACATTAACAATGTAAGCCCATCACACTTTAATCACACATAAGTGTGAAAGCACATTAGGGGGGGGGCAAGTTTGTTTTTATATTGTATTATTTTTTAGGAACACCCATGTTTGAACTTCAATTGTGTCATATTAAAAAGGAATTTCATAATGTTTTTGCATATTATGGTAGATCAAAACACAAACAAGTCAAATAAAAAAATTACATTTTTAAATTTCATAAAATATTTGTGCAAAAGTAATGTACATCAATGTGTATTGAAAATTGCAAATATATTCAAGAAATGATTGAAATCATTTTTAATTTTTATGAAATTTGTAACATCTATTAAACATTGTGATTCTATATGATTTGGCCTCCTTCAAAACCCTACATTCATTCCATTGCTTCAATAGGTAACCTAACTCCTATTCATTGGAAATAACAACAAATGCCAACAATTGTAACTTCTTGGTAAGCATCTTCAAGTTTGAATTCATGTCATAGTGAATTTGAAATTGTAATAAGTTTGTGAACCATGTGAAAAATTTGATAATTATCATATCAAAAATGAGTTTTTTTTCGAAGTAATAAATTAAAATTTTGACAAAGAATTGTTTTCAAATGGAAGATGACAAGAAATGTCAAGTGGGCTATTTTTTAAAATCCCATTTCAAAATAATTGTTGATTAAATAATTCAAAAAAAATTTAGTATAGTTTAAAACAAAAAACGAGCTTTATTATTATTATTTTACGATAAATATGCCCATTAGTCCTTGAATTTTATTTTAAAAATCAATTTCTTGTTTTGAAATAATTAGATAACATTAACTTTTTGAAAATCAAAATATAAAGCCCAAACACCAAAAGTGAAACCCAAAATCAAATGCAATGCATTTTCGAGGTGTATACTTTTGGTATATGTCATGAAAGTGCTCAAGTTGGCCTTCATGTAATGTGTTTTCACCTTTAGACTTTTCCAACAATCCAAAGATCACATCATTCATTGTTGTTTTGATTTTCCAAATTTGTCATTTTAAATATTTGAGATTTAAAAATTCCAAGTCCCAAATTGGAAACCCACCTTGAAGGCTCTTGAAGGTGCAACTTTTTCATTGAAACACACTTATCCTTTTGGGCTATGTCATTTCATGGGTTCAAATCGTGTCTTTTGATTCACACTTGGCTTGGATAAACTTTAAGGGGAACCTTTCTTGATATAAGGAATTTATCATGGACCCAAGTTAAGGTTGCAACATGTTCGCATAATTTAACCAATGTCAATGTTCTCATTGGCATTATGGGTTTCCTTCAAATTTCCCGCATCTAATTTTTAATCTTTAACCAAATTGTGTGTTATTCATAAACATGTTGTAACTTCAAGGCAAGGCTTGCAACAATCATAGATTGAAATTTTATAAGAGGCACTACTTTCCCCATACATATAACATTTGTGTCTATGGGAATCACATCTTAATGGAATTTTTTTTGAAACTCCCAAAGTAATGGTGAGATACAAGTAATCTTCAAGCACACCTATATTGAAACACTTCACAACTTATAACTAGCTTAATCTACTATTTAGTACTTGGACCTTAAAGCTTTTAGAACTAAGTAAGGGTAGGCAAATGATTTGATATTTCATTTATTTATTAAGGTCTACTTCATTATTACACATTTCATTTAACATTAGTTATGTTGGTTTAGCTTTATTTTAATTTTTTTGTGAAGGAATATAGATTTTTATTTATAAATCAAGTGAGGTAATTTGATATGCAATTATTTTACTTATGCAAGTAAGTAAAATAAATGTAAATATTGTGACATGGACTTGATCTGTTTTATACCCTCATTTTCTTGTCATCATTATTTTCAAGCATAAACAATTCAGAAAAAATTCTTGGTGTATTGGAGGGTACCATAGATGTATGAATATCCTTAAAAAAAAAGGAGGAATCTTAGGCCTACTTCTAAGAATGGGAGGAAATTATGCCTATTTGAAGAGGTGTAAGTCCCTCACCTTCCTAAGACTTGTAAATTTGTGTGTTTAATTTCATAATAACATTCATCTCATACTTTACGATGGGTAAAGCCCACGGTGGGGGACATTCTAAAATGTGGGTTACACTCCGCTATTGTCTCCTCTTAAGCCCCTTATTTTGGTAATTGCTCCACCTTGGGGTTTTACATTTACACTTCAAAAACATTATCATATGAGAAACCTTTACACTTTTCACATATTGTACAAGCCAATTTGATATGGTTCAAGCCTTCAAAAAACGTAAAGGACATTGGTCTTCATGGATTGTCATAATTTTGCACCTTTAGAGAAAAGTTTCTCAGTTTTGCACATTTGACTAAGTTTTGTTGTAATCTTAGTGGAGAGATGTTTAGTTCTTTTATTGTTGAAGAAGTCAAGACTTTGGGAGGAAAAAGCTCGTAAATTTTTTGCAAAGAAAGAGGTTGATCTCTTTTGGAATATCTCAAGTCTTTTCTTCTCCAAAAATATGATGATTTAGCTTATAAGGTTGCAACACCATGAACTTCTTTTTCTCCCTTCCCTTCAACAAAGTAAAGGGGACAATTTTCAATTGAACAAAGAGAAAGAGAGAAAGAAGAAAAAGTCCCTTTTATGGCCTTTTCTTTTGGGCTTACTTCTTCGCAAGGCAAATTTTCCTTTCTTTTGGAAATGACAAAAGGGCAAGGGGATGATCCTCTTGGTGGGTGTATGCACACACCACAAGGCAAGGCAAGGCATGTCCCCCAAAGGTGCTATACTTGCTTTTGGAAAACAAGGCAAGAGTTCTTTGTAGACATACACAAAACTTTGTGACTCTTTGAAAATGAGCTAGTTGGAATTTCTAATGCATGATATGGGATCACAATTACATCACAATGGGGGATTATGTGGACCATGCAAGATGGATGATATGTGGATTATTAACACTTTTTCATTGTATTCATAGTGGTTAGCTATGTACTATCCATCCACATGTTACCTACCTAGTAGCCGCCAAGTGCTTTATGTACTTACCTACATGCCACAAAATGATGTTGGCCATATTTTTCAATATTTGGCGATTGGAGTAGACTATTAGGCACTTGAAAAATCCATATAGTATATGCACACGATACTTGTTGCAATGTTGCTTTTGTGATGTTAATGGAGGTTTAATGTGGGAATTTTTAGGAATTGATAGACAAAATACTTTCACTCCACTCAATTTTTGTCATATTTTTGTTTGTGAAGAGGGTAGTTGAAAGATGTAAATTAAAAGGGGATGCACAATATTGTTGCTATAAAATTAGGTAGACACATTTACCTAGATGAGACACATTATATTAATATGCACACACATTCATAAGCAAAACACATTTTGCACCCACAAAATTATATGGAGTCTTTTCTCACATTCCTCATTCTTAAGTCCTACTTTTATTCACTAAGAGCCTAATTACACATCATCACATGGTGTATTATGTTGAAGATCACCATTTGTTTCTTGAAAATTTTGAAAACCAATTGCAACCTAGGCTAGTGTCACAACTCAATAAAGTCTAGCTGAAAAGAGAAGCAAAAAAATATTATTGATATGTGTCCTAACAACCTTTTTATAACTAACTTGAATCATCTTTCTATCAATATTTAACACACATGTGATGGTTTCCAAATTCAGATTTAACACATATATTCCAACCTAATGCAATCCAATATTGTTGTTCAACATGATTTACAAATGTCCAACCACATTATAATGACAAGATACCTAACATCTCCACCAATCTATTGTGGGATCCTTGGGGTTAGGTTTTTAAGGTGCCTAATAATAATAATTTTTTTCCCGTTATGTTTGGTAGTAAAAAAATTAATAATTAATAATTTGACTTACACTAAATAATGAAGCTAATTGTGCTTGAGAGCTTCATTCAGGCACATATTTTTCATCATTTTTTTGGCAATTTCAAAAAGTGATTAATTAGTGCTTAACACGCCTAGGTATTGTGATATTAAACAACCAATTTGTCCATCTATATTGAGATGCATATTATTTTCTCACAATATTTCAATATATTCATGAACAAATTTGGGCTTCTTACTACTACTTGTAAGGGAGCCTTCTTCACATGTAACACTTGAGAAAAATTGTTCATGAATTTCCGACCTTTGTTCACCAAGAATTCACCTACCAAACTCATTGCAAAATGGTACATTGAAGAACCCCAATTGGTCCTAGATGTCACCAAACATCTTCAATTTGTCATCTGATATAAAAGGACCTTTAAATTTGAAGGACTAATCTTAACGGTTGGTTTTTTAAATGGGAATATTGAACATGTAAGGTTTAATATTATTACTATTTTGTATCTAGCAAATTGAACGTGTAATTGAACATTTGAACTAATCTTAAATGTGTAGATGATTGATACATAGCTAACCACTATGGTTAGCTATGGGACATGAATGTAGTGAAGATATGCTTACATGTTTACACCCAAGAAATGTTTTTTGAAACACAATGTTGTGATGTAGCTGAATTGACGATTGTCCACAAGGAAAATTTAGCCAAATTTGGCAATACACAAGATATGAAAATAAATAATCCAAGCATCCTTATATATAGAAATTTGGCAATGTCTATGATTTGATTTTTTTTTCCCTAAAATGTAACAATAATAAAACCTGAGAAACCCAAAAAAAAAAAAAAAAAATCTTCAACATTTTAAATTTTTTCCCCCCAAAAAAACATGTGCAATCAAGGCATAATTATTTTGAGACAAACCTATTGGGAAAGCCTATCATCTTGAATTGAGTTGGATGAACATGAGTGGACTCTGTAGCTGGCTTATACGATTGGTGTGAAATCATCCATCAACCCAAATTAGGTTGATTAGACCAAAGAGGGATGGTCCTTTTTGACCACATAGTCCCTTTTGACCACCAAGTATTGTAAGAACTTTTATGTGGTCAAAAGGCACCACAAGCATGAATATGGTGTGATTTCAAAGGGGCCAATTTTTTTGTGCATAAAAAGTGTGCCAAAATTTGGAAAAGGCTTGTCAACAACATAACGTAGTGGGTGGGGAAGAAGGCCCTAGATGAAAATTTCCTAAATATTTTTTTAACAAGCCCCCCCCCCCCCCCCCCCACCCTAGGGGGGGGGGGGGGGAAAGATATTAACGGAGAGAGGGCTATAGGGGGGGGTACTCTATAGACAGTTGGAAATGTTTGGAGTGCTTTGAGTGAGAGAGAGAGAATTTTGTCCTCTTTAGACCTTTCCCCCACTATCCATGTGAAGTTGCGGATCCAGATTCTGGATAACCCACCTACGGGACTGTAGTAGTGGTGGCCCAGAGCACAGTGGGGCTGGGGGACCTTGTTGATCAGCTGAAAGACAAATAAACCCCATTGGCTAGACCACATATTCTAGTAACTTGAAGTGACCGACACGGTTTTTGTAGCTGTCAAAAGCTTGAAATTCCACCAAAAGAAGGAAGAATTTGGAGTGAAGACACTTACTTGCCTTCGGAATCTTTTTCTTCATTTTATCCCCTTTTCGTTCATTCATATATACAATTACTTCCTCCCACCCCATCCCCCATCTCCCACACCCTACTACTCCCAATTCTTTGAAAAGAAATTGGAAAGAAAAACTCAAGCAGCAAGGATTCCTTGTGTGACCTATACGGTAGATTATTTGGGTATGGATTGCAAAGTTGGTGAAATCATTCTTTATACACAAAAAGAAGTAGTTCTATGAAAAAAACCAAAAAATTTACAAGCTTTTTTTTCCTTTGGTGTTTTGAGGGTGCTTATTCCAATGAACCTGCCTGGAGTTTGGGCCTAGAAATGCATTTACATTGAGTGTAAATAGCACAGCAATGTGTACATGACCCAGGACTACTATGGTGGTGGAGTGAGTTACACCCCAATAGCATCCTTTTTTTTAAGGAAGAAAAATTCTTTAAAATCCTTCAAGAAAGTGTAGGGTAAGGCCCCCAGGTCAAGGGCATTACCAAAAGAAGGACTCACACAACACAACGCAAGCAAGAGTCGAGTGTGAGCAAGCTCGATTTTGGTAAAGCCGACACCAACAAGGAATTTATGGAGTATATATAAGTGAAATGCCCACTATATCAGGGATTCCATTTTCCAATACACCTAGCAAATAGGGCTTGAAAAGATGCATTGGATTTAAGGTACCCTCGGATTACACTAAAATAATCGGCCCAGGTCTTTGTGAAAAGTTTAGGGGACTCATAATTGTGGGGCCTAGCAGGTCACACACACCTAGCCTTGGGCCTTACGACAAGTTCTCACCCCCTTTTGACTAGGACTCCCACCCAAGTTTCTTCTTCATTGGGGTGGGGCGGGCTCAAACCTTGTGGAGCCCCCTTGTGCTTGCGTTTGGGTACCTTGTTTTTCCCTACACTGACTTAGAACCTTTCCTTTGCTAGCTATATATATATCCAAAAAAGCCATATTAAAAATTAAAAGTGCTAAAATCAGGTGTGTTTTAAGGATTTTCAATAGCCAGAATTACAGAAAAATCTAAAAATCTAAGAAAAATCACCAGATTTCAATACATGGTTCAAGTATGTAGCAAAAGAATCTAGTAAGATGTTTTTTTTTCTTAAAAATTCATATTGAGATTGTAGCCAAATTTTGCTAAATCTTCCTATGGTTCATCTCCATTTTGGCTACATCACACAATTGACAAAAAAACACTGAAATTTGCCACTTTGGCTAAATCACAAAAATTGACCCAAAAAACAAACACAGACACTAAATTTGTTTTGGTCAGTTTTGTGTTGTAGCCAAAGTGGCGATGGTCCACAGGAATATTTAGCCAGATTTAGCTACAAGCTAAAATATGAAATTAATTTTTTGAAAACATCCTGCTATATTTTTGGCTACCCACTTGAACCAAGTATAGGAATCTGGCGATTTTTCTTAAAATTTGGTCGAATTATGGCTATTTAAAATCTCAAAAAGCACATGATTCTAGCACTTTTAGTTTTTAATATATCTTTTTGGCTATATATATATAGCCAGCCAAAAATAGGGAAAGGGACCCGGGGGGGGGGGGGAAAACAAAGGTGTTTTTTGGGTATTTTCTTAAAATGGGCTAAGGCCTAAAAACACCCCTCTCCGACACC
>Ga0116229_10004151_pt1 | contig 23779 bp, 26 predicted proteins | sample S1TSphgellanicum_3_FD_87313 | JGI IMG/M metagenome (GOLD analysis project Ga0116229, IMG submission 87313) | Host-associated microbial communities from peat moss isolated from Minnesota, USA - S1T2_Fc - Sphagnum magellanicum MG | ecosystem: Host-associated > Plants > Peat moss > Unclassified...
CGCATAGGCGCCAAAAACGCTCGCGAGCTCTTCGACCAGTGCGTTCTTAACGCCTGCTTTGCAACACATTGCCGCCAGGCGCTTACTCCCCAGCTTCGGATAGCCGCCAGTTGCAACGCCCAGAGAAAGTTGACGTTTTCATGTCATAGCATTCAAGTATCGAATAACGGTATTTACATGCTATGACAATTTTGTATTCCCCTGCCGAAAAAGGCTTTGGTGCTCGCTATGATGCGATCGCCCGTTGCCAGATTGCCCTGTTGCGCGAAATGTCGGGCGAATTGGGAGATCGACTGATTCTCAAGGGCGGATTGGCCATGCGCGTCGCATTTGGCAGCATGCGGCTTACGAAGGACCTCGCTTTCGATCGAATTAACACCATCCGTCAAACCACGTTAAAACGTGGACTGGAGCGTGATCTGTTACGCGCTGCCAACTTCGCGCACATTCGCGAATCGACGGTAACGATTACCAAGGATACGTCGACCACCGTGCGTGCTCGCGTCGAAGGCAGGATCGGTGACAACGAAGATGCCCGCTTCGAGGTCGAAGTGTCAGGCAGGGATCGGCCGTCCCGGCGGAACATTCGCTTAGCCATTGTCACAAGTCCGCGAAGCTATGCGATGGCGCCCTTCCCGGTAACCACCTACACCAATGAAGCGTTGGCCGCGATGAAGATCGCAGCAGCCCTGTCAGAGCGGCGCAACGCGCCGCGCGACCCATTCGACCTGCGAGACCTGATGCGCTCGGGTGCCGATCCCACATCCCTTCTAGCCAGCCAGGGTGCTCAACAACTTCAGGGGTTTGCCGACCGGGCCCTGGAAAAGTTGGAAATCCTGAGCTATGCGCTCGCTCAGCAGGAGCTCCTCCCCTTTCTTCCCCCTGCTGAGCGCGCCGCGCTCGACGAGCACGAATGGTTGAACGCCACACTGGAAGTTGCCGAGGGGATCTCAACGTGGTGCAAGAAAGCGCTGCAGCTGCAGGATACGCCCGCACCTAAAACACCGTCCCCATGAAGGCTTCCTGGAAGATCGAAGCCGAACGCCTTCTGATGGGTCATGACAGCCCCTCGGTGCTGACCACCGCCCAGCTGCGCTCAATTGCAAATGCCTATGCCGATCCGCCGCCGGCCCATTCAACGTTCATGCGATGGATGGCGGAAATGGTACGTGGAGGGAGGCTAAAGGAAGTGATTCGTGGCGTTTACCTGAATCGCCTCGGACACCGCAGTGCGAGCCCGGCAGCTGCCGCCAACTGGATCAGAAGCCGCAGCGTGGTGGGCCTGTCCTGGGTGCTGGAACAGGCGCATATCACCAACAACTTCGGCGACACCGTCACGTGCGTGATTCCAACCGATGCGAATTTGCCGACGCCGCAGATATCGGACCGCCAGACCGCTGCGGGTCCCTTTCGGTTTTTTGCAATGCCCGCGGCCTTGGTCGACGAACGTGCAGGCCGATTTGAGGATATTCGAGACCTGCGTTTCGACTATCCCCGCACCACCCCAGAAAAAGCATTCCTCGACTGGATTTTTCTTGGGGCATCCCACAAGAGCCGCCTGACGCGCCCGCCTTACGATCTGGACGTGGCCAGCCTGGATGCGGCACGCATCGAGCGCATCGCACGCGCGATGCAAGTCGAAGAACTTCTCGCCGGCTGGATGTCGGACTACCAGCTCTACCAGCAGGACGAGGAGGTCCGCGAGAACTCCGCCAAGCACCTGCGCCTGTAGGCGATGTCGATCCTGTGCTGATGACGGCGTTTGCCAAAGGGTCCGCCAAGTCGCACACAGCCACACTTGGTGAAGTCCGATCCTGTGCATGCCAGGTGCTTGCCGATTTGGCAGGCTCGAAGCGCCGCGAGGTCCCAGGATCCCAATGAAAACCTTGTGAAGGCGCCTAACGCCCCCATTTTTGCAACTGGGCGCTTGAATTCGCGCCGAAGGTAGGTATACTTAGCACTCACTAAGGGTGAGTGCTAACAAGGTCTGATCCGTTGGCCGCTCCAAACCCCATGCGATTTTCTTCAAGCTGCGTTAATAACCTGATTATTAAGGAGATTTTATGAACCTTCGTCCGTTGCACGATCGTGTGATCGTCAAACGTCTAGACAATGAAACCAAGACCGCGTCGGGAATCGTGATCCCTGACAATGTCGCCGAAAAACCTGATCAAGGCGAAGTGCTGGCAATTGGCAAGGGCAAGGCGCTCGACGATGGTTCGGTGCGCGCGCTCGAAGTCCGCGTTGGCGACCGCGTCCTGTTCGGCAAGTATTCCGGCCAGTCGGTCAAGGTCGATGGCCAAGAACTGCTCGTGATGCGCGAAGAAGACATCATGGCCGTAGTCGACGGACGCGCCGCGTCGGTCAAGGCTGCCTAAGCATCCCGCTTCCGATTTAATTTCTCGAATATTTAGGAGTCCGCAATGCCCGCAAAACAAGTCATTTTTGCAGATGACGCGCGTGCCAAGATCGTCAATGGCGTCAATATTCTGGCCAACGCCGTCAAAGTCACCCTCGGCCCGAAGGGTCGCAATGTCGTACTCGAGCGCTCCTTTGGCGCCCCCACGGTCACCAAGGATGGTGTCTCGGTTGCCAAGGAAATCGAACTGAAGGACAAGTTCGAAAACATGGGTGCCCAACTCGTCAAGGAGGTCGCATCAAAGACTTCTGACAACGCCGGCGACGGTACCACGACGGCCACGGTGCTTGCGCAAGCCATCGTCCGTGAAGGATTCAAGTACGTCGCCTCCGGCTTCAATCCTGCCGATCTGAAGCGCGGCATCGACAAGGCCGTGATCGCCATCGTCGATGAAGTAAAGAAGATCTCCAAGCCGACCACGACCAGCAAGGAAATCGCCCAGGTCGGTTCGATTTCCGCCAACAGCGATCCGGATATTGGCAAGATCATCTCCGACGCAATGGAAAAAGTTGGCAAGGAAGGCGTGATCACGGTCGAAGACGGCAAGTCGCTCAACAATGAACTCGACGTCGTCGAGGGCATGCAGTTCGATCGCGGCTACCTGTCGCCTTACTTCATCAACCAGCCGGACAAGCAAGTCGCCGTCCTCGAGAATCCGTTCGTCCTGCTCTTCGACAAGAAGATCTCGAACATTCGCGATCTGCTGCCGGTACTTGAGCAAGTCGCCAAGGCAGGTCGTCCGCTTCTGATCATCGCTGAAGATGTCGAAGGCGAAGCGCTTGCAACCCTCGTCGTGAATAATATTCGCGGCATCCTCAAGACCTGCGCAGTCAAGGCTCCTGGCTTTGGCGATCGTCGCAAGGCCATGCTCGAAGACATCGCCGTGCTGACCGGTGGCCAGGTGATTGCCGAAGAAGTGGGTCTCACGCTCGAGAAGGCCACGTTGGCCGATCTGGGCCAGGCCGCACGCATCGAAGTCGGCAAGGAAAACACCACGCTGATCGATGGCGCTGGCGATACCAAGCTGATCGAAGCACGCGTCAAGCAAGTCCGTGTGCAGATCGAAGAAGCGACTTCGGATTACGACCGCGAGAAGCTGCAAGAACGTGTTGCCAAGCTCGCTGGCGGCGTTGCCGTGATCAAGGTTGGCGCAGCGACCGAAGTCGAAATGAAGGAAAAGAAGGCGCGCGTTGAAGACGCCTTGCACGCAACCCGCGCTGCCGTCGAAGAAGGCATCGTCGCGGGCGGCGGTGTCGCGCTGCTGCGTGCACGCCAGGCGATCAAGGATCTGAAGGGCGACAACGCCGATCAGGATGCAGGCATCAAGATCGTGCTGCGCGCGATCGAAGAGCCGCTGCGCCAGATCGTCGCCAACGCCGGTGACGAGCCCTCGGTCGTGATCAACAAGGTCCTCGAAGGCAAGGGCAACTACGGCTACAACGCCTCGAACAGCACCTACGGTGATCTGGTCGAGCTTGGCGTTCTGGATCCAGCCAAGGTGACCCGCATGGCGCTGCAAAACGCCGCATCGGTCGCAGGCCTGATCCTCACGACTGATGCACTGGTTGCCGAACTGGTCGACGAGAAGGCAAGCAGTGGCGGTGGTATGCCTGGTGGCATGGGTGGCATGGGCGGTATGGGCGGCATGGACATGTAATTGTCCGACCGCTTTACGGTCTGCTCTGTACCGGCCCCCTTCGCGCTCGCGCGCGAAGGGGGCTTTTCTTTGTGCAGGGGGTGCGACGAAACCGGTTTTGGCTGATCCGTTGCCACCAGTTCAACCAGGACGCGTGGCCTGACCGCAGCCGCAACGCCCTGAGCCACGAAGGCCTGCCACGAACAAGCGCCTTGCCCGCGGCAGCCACGCGCTCTGGCTGTCGTCTACCAGATGCGAAAGAGCAGCTGCAGCACGACTGCGCCGTGCAGGCGATTCTTGTAGTTCGGCACCACAGTCAGGTTGGCGCCAAGGCGCCCGTAGCTCGTGCTCGCCATCGGCAGCAGCGCTGGAAACCATGCGCCGTGCAGCATGTACGGATAGCCATCGAAGCCGCCTGCGACGCCACCGAATTTGACCGGGCCCAGATGAAGCGGCTCCCACAGCACGCCAACGTCGTGCGAGCGGCGGTTGTCACTGTTCAGGAAGGTGCCCCCAAGAAGCGAGAGGTCATCGCTGAAATCGAGCTGGCCACCGATGCCCCAGTTATCTTCGCGGTAACCGGCATTGCGATTGAAGTGATAGGACAACACGCCCGGATTGATCCAGACCGCGTCGGGTACGAGGCTAAACGGCGCTTGCGCGACGACGGGCGCGACCTGTGCGGGCTGAGCATCCGCATCACCCTCACTTGCACTGGCGTTAGCAGCAAGACACGCCAAGGCGACGAAGACGGCGATGCGATGCGACTGGAGTGGTTTGCACATGACGCGCCCTGCGTTTTTGCGGTTTGCGCACGATTATGCCGAATCGGGGCGGCGAGTCGATTTGGTATAATTGTGGCCGTTGCGTCCCAAACTGCCGGGCGCCCTCATCGATTCCCAGCGAAGCACGCCAAACCCGCTCGAGCGTTGGCCTAAATCCGTCGGAAACCACTGCTTTGGGGCGCCATGCAAGAACTGGAGCCCCCTGATGTTTACATCCGAAAATCTTCCCGAACTCTTCCGCGCGCTCAATTTTGCCGCCGAGAAGCATCGTTCCCAAAAACGCAAGGATGCCGAAGCAAGTCCTTACATCAATCATCCGATTCAGCTTTGCCTCGTGCTCTCCGAGGAAGGCGGCATCGATGATCCGGACGTGCTGATGGCGGCGCTGCTTCACGATACCATCGAGGACACCGAAACCACTTACGACGATTTGCGCGAGCGCTTTGGCGCAAAGGTCGCCGATGTCGTCATGGAAGTCACCGACGACAAGACGCTGCCCAAGACAGAGCGCAAGCGCCTTCAGGTCGAGCATGCCGCAAGCCTGTCTGACGCCGCCAAGCTGGTCAAGCTCGCCGACAAGATCTGCAACGTCCGCGACGTCGCCAAGAGCCCTCCGCACTGGTGGCCGATCGAGAGGCGCCTTGAGTATTTCGATTGGTCAAAGGCCGTGGTTGACGCGTTGCGCGGTGCCCATCCGCTGCTTGAGGACATCTTCGATCGAGCCTACCTGGAGAAGCCCAGGCTCGAGCGAAACGAAGCGCTCGCCTAGCGCGCGTCGCTTGCCGGCACCGCGAAGACACTGCGCGTGCTGGTGTAAATCGTGGCAATCGCCACAGGCGCGATGAGGAGAAAACCGAAGCCCGCAGTCAGGATGCCAAGGACCAGGGCAAGCAAGCCGACGATGCCAAAAGCCAGCATCGGCGAGATGTTCTTGAGCGAACCGAGAAAGCTCAACCTGAGCGCCTCGATCGGCCCGACGCCGTGCAGCACGATCAAGGCCGGGGCGAACCAGTAGAGCATCAGAAACAGCGTCAACACGAGCGTCAGAATCAGAAGGCTCGGCAGCAACGCTGGCAGCGCGTCCAGCTGGTTCATGACGTTGAATTCGGTCAGCGTGATCACCACACCCAACATCCCGGCGACAAGGAACAAGACGAAGAACGCCGCGACAAGCGTTAGCGCCATCAGCGCCAGCCGGGAGAGATATTCACTGCGAAAACCCGCGAAGATCATGCCGACTTCGAACGGCCGGCCGGCTTCAACATCACGGCAGCCAAGGCAAAGACCGCCGATCATGACGGTCTGCACGACATGCAGCGCAAGCGCGCCCACCAACGGAATCAGCACGGTTGCCGCACAGACGATGACGAAGATCACCGCGCTTAGAATCCATCTGAGCGGATCGAGCCTGACGATGTCGGCGGCGTCGCGCCACCACGTCACCCCAGCCTCGATTGCGAGCGACTGCACGACGGGCTGCGGTCCCAAAAGAGGGTCGGCAGGGTCGAGAAACGGGTCGCGCTCAGGATTCACGAGGGTGCCTGGGGCGAAGCCAAGCCATGCGTCATGTCGATAGCAAAAATCATCGGCCGAATTCATCGCGCGCGCAAGCGCGCGTGCACGGCAAGGCACAATTAAGCCTCTTCGCGTCGTCTCGGAACCACGGCGGTAACAAGTGCGGCAATCACCAGAACCAGCGCCATCCAGTCCGAAGGCGAAGGACGCTCGCCTAAGATCGCCATGCTCGAAAAAACGCCAAGCGCCGGAATCATCATGCTCGACAGCCCGCTTGCCCAGGGTGGCAGCCGCCTTGCAAGATCGAACCAGGCGATGTTTCCGAAACCGACCACAAGCACGGCGTTGTAGAGAATCGGCAGCCATCCGCCAAGGGCGGGTACGACCCAGCCCCGAAATTCAAGCATCGCGCTAAGCACAAGCATGGTCAGGGCCGCTGCAACCAGCATCCAGAAGGTCAGTGCGACGGTGCCGACATTGACCGGCCAGCGCCTGAGCGCAAGGGTGCCAAAAGCCCATGAGACAGCGGCCGTGAGCATCAGGAAAACGCCCACCGGTTGATGGCCCAGATCGCGCGTCGAGCCGACCAGGAGCGCTGCCGCAACGATGCCGGCAATCACGCCCAGCCAGCCCAGCCGATCGGGCCTTTCGCCTTCGAACAGCATGCCAAGCAGCGCGGCCCACGCGGGCATGGTGAATCCGAGGATGGCCGCGCGGCCAGGGGGCAATACCACCAGCGCCCAGGTCGCAAGCGTGTACCAAAGGACCATGTTTGGAATCGCGAGGAGCGCAACGCGCACGCGCGCTCCCTTTGGCACGACCAGTGACATGCCGCGGCTTCGAGCGAAGGCAAAGAGCACGAGGGCACCGCCAAAAGTGCCAAGGAAGCGGAACCAAAGCGGCGGCAGGTGCTCGATGCCAAGTTTTGCGACGGGCCAGTTGCCGCCCCAGGCGAGCGTCAGAAACACCAGTGCCAAAGCGCGTTTTATCGCCAGCGAGCGTGACCGCCTGGGGGTCTCATCCATCGGTGCGCGCGCGCAGTACAATCGGGGTTATTTTCATGGAATTCGATGGTTTCTACGTTTGCAGATGGTGGCTTTGTGCAAAGCCTGCGTGCCAGATGGCTTCGCTCCTCAAGCCTGCTTTGCGTCGGACTGGACCCCGACCCGACCCGGTTTCCCCCTCATCTTGCCGCCAAGCCCGACGCCATCAAGACGTTCTGTTGCGCGGTCGTTGACGCGACCCACGATCTGGTCTGCGCATTCAAGCCGCAAATCGCCTTTTTTGCCTCGGCCGCAGCCGAAGACCAGCTGCTTGACGTGATCGACTACATCCACGCGACGTATCCGGGCGTGCCCGTGATCCTCGATGCCAAGCGTGGCGACATCGGCTCGACCGCGGAGCATTATGCGCGAGAAGTGTTCGAACGGTTCCACGCCGACGCTGTCACGCTCTCGCCTTTTCTGGGCTTCGACTCGGTCGCGCCTTATCTCGCGTACCGCGGCAAGGGTGCGGTCATCCTGTGTCGCACATCCAATCCGGGCGCTGCCGAATTCCAGAACCTCGATTGCGCCGGCAAGCCGCTTTATCAGTGGATCGCTGAATCGGTTGCAACGCGCTGGAACGACACCGGGCAGTGCGCGCTCGTCGTCGGAGCCACAGCGCCAAGGGAACTCGCGCAAGTGCGTGCGCTGATCGGCGATGTTCCTGTTCTTGTGCCGGGTATCGGCGCCCAGGGCGGCGATATCGAGGCCACCGTCAACGCTGGAAAAACCGACGAGGGTGGGCTTATGATCAGTTCCTCGCGCGCCATTCTGTATGCTGGCGATGGCGAGGATTTCGCCATGGACGCCCGTCGCGTTGCGATCGAGACGCGCGACCTGATTAACCGCTACCGCTAGAGGCCACTGTGTCTGAGCCGCTTGAAGCCGACTGGAAATCCAACGGCGTACGCGTCATCCGCGGCGATCAGCTTGATCCCAACACGGCGCAAACGCCAGGTATGCAACGCGCTGCTGCAATCAACTTCGCACGCGTTGGCGCGCAGAAAATATGGGCCGGGACAGTCACCATCCACCCCAATGCCAAGACCGGCGCGCATCATCATGGGGCGCTTGAGAGCGTCATCTACGTCGTCACCGGCAAGGCCCGCATGCGCTGGGGCGAGCGTCTCGAGTTCACGGCAGAAGCCGGGCCGGGTGACTTCATTTTCGTGCCGCCTTACGTGCCGCATCAGGAAATCAATGCCAAAGACGACCAACCCCTGCATTGCGTGCTGATGCGCAGTGACAATGAAGCGGTGGTCGTGAATCTGGATATCACGCCTGCCGAGCGCGTCGAGGAAGTGTATTGGGTCGACCCGATCCATGCGCATCCGCACAGCTAGCGCGCAGCCAGAAACGGCTGCAGCTGTTCAAGCAGGAGCTCTGGCACCTCCTCGGCGATGAAATGGCCTGAAGGAAGCGCCATGCCGGTGACCGATGCCGCACATTTGGCACTCCAGTTTGCGACCGGATCGAACATGCGGCCAACGACGCCGCGCTCGCCATAGAGCACGAGCATCGGCGCGGCTATCTTCTCGCCGGCGGCGTCAGACGACCTGTCGTGCTCGAGATCGATGCCCGCCGAAGCCCGGTAGTCCTCGCAGCTCGCGTGCATCGCCTTGAGCCCCGAGAAGCAGCGCTCGTACTCGCTCATCGCTTCATCGGTGAAATGATCACTGCCGTTGCTGCTCCAGCTGCCAAGAAAAGTCTTCAGCACGGCGCCGGCGTTGGCTGCCATCAGCGACTCCGGCAAGGGCGCGGGCTGGATCAGGAAGAACCAGTGAAAATAGGCCCGCGCGAACTCCATGTCGGTGTGTTCGTACATCGTCAGCGTGGGCGAGATGTCAAGCACACACAGGCGCTCGACCCGTTCTGCATGGTCAAGCGCGAGCCGATGCGCAACGCGGCCACCACGGTCGTGCCCGACCAGGTGAAATCGCGGCAGCTCGAGGATTCGCATGAGTTCGACCATATCGCTTGCCATCACGCGCTTGCTGTAGAGCGTATGCGGCGGCGAACTCGCCGGCTTGTCGGAATCGCCGTATCCCCTAAGGTCTGGACAGACGACCGAATAGTCCTGCCTTAACGCCCCCACGATCTTGTGCCAGATGAAATGCGTTTGCGGAAAGCCGTGCAGCAGCAATACGGCCTTGGCGCCGGGATCGGGATGGCGAAAAACGCGGGCGTGGATATTGACGTCGTTCACGGGCAGGGTCACCGCCGAAAAGTGCTTGAACGGGCTGCTCGCAGCGCCCATCACGCGATGTCGACCATGGCCGCGGCCTCAAGCAAGCCTTCAAGGGCGATCACCACCGACTGCGAGCGCACGGCATGGCGATCGCCCTTGAAATGAAAGGTTGCGACGCGGCGCCAGCCGCTGTTTGCGCCCCAGGCAAGGCAGACCGTGCCAACCGGCTTTTGCGGCGTGCCTCCTTTCGGCCCTGCGATCCCCGTGACGGACACAGCAAGTGCCGCGCGGCTTTGCAGAAGTGCGCCGTTGACCATCGCTGTTGCGACCGCCTCGGAGACAGCGCCTTGGGCCTTGATCAGCTCGGCAGGGACGTTGAGCAGCTCGGATTTCGCCGCATTCGAATAGGTCACGAAGCCGCGCTCGAACCAGTCGCTCGAGCCGGCAATTGAAGTCAATGCGGCAGCGACCATGCCTGCCGTGCACGACTCGGCGGTGGCGACCATCAGCCGATGCTCGAGCAGCACTTTGCCGCAATCCTCTGCGAGCTGCGCAATCGCAGCGTGAAACGGATCATGCATGCACGAGCCCCAGTCGCATGACGAGCGAGATCAGCAACAGCGAATAGAACGCGGCAAAGATGTCATCCCACATGACGCCAAAGCCGCTCTTGTAGCGGCGATCGAAGTAGCGGATCGGCGCAGGCTTGACGATATCAAAGAATCTGAAAATCACCACGGCGGCAACCTGCCAGCGCCAGTCATGGGGCGTGAGCAGCAGCACGCACCAGATGGCAATCATTTCGTCCCACACGATCGCGCCATGGTCGGCGATGCCGAGGTCGCGCCCGCTCTTGCCGCAGGCCCATATGCCAAGCAGAAAACCTGCAAGAAGCGCCACGGCGAATAGGGGCGGCGCAAGCACTGCGGCCAGAGGATAGAACAGGGCCCATCCGAGCAGCGTGCCAAATGTGCCCGGCGCAAAGGGAGCAAGGCCGCTGCCAAAGCCCAGTGCGATGAAATGCGCCGGATGGCTAAGCAGAAAGGAAAATGAAGGTCGGGAAGCGCTAGCCAAAATGATCGAATCCGCAAAGGGCGGCAACGGTCGCGGCCTCGACAGGCTCAAGACCGCCGTCAAGAAGTCGCAGTCCCGCTTGTGCGGTGATTTCCCCGATCCGCGTGACACGAACTTGGCAAGCTTTGGCCGCGCTCGCAATGGCGTCGCGGTTTTGCGCAGCGGCGGTGAAACACAACTCATAATCGTCGCCTCCGGCAAACGCGCTCGCGCGCCGTTGCGCCACTGGCAGTCGCAGCAGTTGCGCTGGCATTGGCACATCCGCCTCGCGCAGCAGCGCGCCACAAGCGGACGCGTCAAGCATGTGGCGCAAGTCCCCGAAAAGGCCGTCTGAGACGTCGATCATGGCATGGATCATGCCGCGCAGCGCAAGCCCAAGTTCGACGCGCGGCGTAGGATATTCGAGCCGCCTGACGAGCTCAGGCATGACCGGCCCGGTGCTGCCCTGTGCCTGCCCGGCTGTCTTCAAGGCGAGCGCTAGCGCAGCCCCGCCGAGCTCGCCTGAAACCCAGATGTCATCGCCGATGCGGGCGGCGCTGCGGCGCGAGGCGAGATCAAGCGGAACCTCGCCCATGACCGTGATCGAGATGGTCAGCGGTCCCCGTGTCGTATCGCCGCCGACGAGCTCGCAGCCATAACGCTCGGCGCATGCGAAAAGGCCCTTCGCGTATCCTGCGAGCCACGACGCATCGGCATTAGGGAGTGCCAGCGCAAGCGTGAAAGCGAGCGGTTTGGCGCACATCGCGGCGAGATCGGAGAGATTGACCGCAAGCGACTTGAATCCGAGCGCACAAGGATCGACGTCAGCAAAGAAATGTCGTCCCGCAACCAGCATGTCGCTCGACACCGCCAAGACGTTGCCCGCGCCTGGCGCAATCAGGGCGCAATCGTCGCCGTTGCCAAGCAGTGCTTTGTGGGCTGGCCGCAAGAAATATTGCCGGATCAGCTCGAATTCGTTCATCGGCGGCTAGCGCGCCTTGTTCGCGCCGACCTCGCTCTTGCGCACCCCGGCTGCGATCTTGTCGAGCACGCCATTGACGTAGCGAAAGCCGTCGGTGCCGCCGTAGGATTTGGTCAGCTCGACCGCTTCGTTGATCACCACGCGATAGGGAATCTCGACGTGGTTTAGAAGTTCATAGGTGCCAATCAGAAGGACTGCATGCTCGATCGGGGACAGTTCTGCCATGGGACGATCAAGGTGCGGCGCGATCAACGCGCGCAAGCTCTCGGGCGAGCGCATGACCCCATGCAGCAATGCATCAAAGTGTGCCGCATCGGCGCGATCGAATCCGGCCACCTCACGGATGTGGGCATCAATTGCGCCGCCATTGTCGTTGCCAGGCTCCTTGGAGAGCAGCCACTCATACAGGCCCTGCAGGGCCAGTTCGCGCGAACGCCGCCTGGCACTGCGCGGCGGGGCCTTGCGCTTTTCGCCGTCCTCGGTACGTTTGGCCGTCACCCGAACACCGCATCGTCGTCTTCGTTGGCGAGTTCCTCAAGTGCTTCGACAAGATTGGCCATCTCGACTGCCGCTCGCGCCGCGTCACGCCCCTTGTCGCTCATGCGTGCTTCGGCCTGCGCATCGTTTTCGGTGGTCAAAACCGCGTTGGCGATCGGCAGGCCACTGTCGAGTGCAACACGCGATACGCCGGCTGCGCTCTCGTTGCAGACCAATTCAAAGTGGTAGGTTTCGCCCCGAATCACAGCGCCAAGGGCAATTAGCGCATCGAACTGTTCTGATGCGGCCATTTTTTGCAGCATCAGGGGAATCTCGAGGGCGCCTGGGACAGTGACGAGCAAGATATCGCTATCAGCGACGCCAAGGGCATGCAGTTCGGCCACACAGGCGCGCGTCAAGCCTTCGCAAACCGGCAGGTTAAAGCGGCTTTGCACAAGGCCGATGCGCAGTCCCTTGGCATCAAGACTGGGCTGGATTTCCGACACGGTCACGACAATTCCCCTTCTGTATAGCCACTTACGCGCAGATCAAATCCGGCCATCGAAGGCATCTTGCGCGGACGCGCCAGAAGCCGCATCTTGCCAACGCCGAGTTCTCGCAGGATCTGGGCGCCGATGCCGTAAGTGCGCAGGTCCATCTTATACCGCGGATGGTGCTCGATCGGGCTTTGCGCCTTCTGCGCCGAGATGGATTCGAATTGCCGCAAGAGCCGCTCGGATGACTCGCCGCAATTCAACATCACAAGCACGCCCCGTTCAGCACCGGCAATTGCGGCCATGGCCGCAGGCACACTCCATGAATGCGTGGTGCTGGCACACTCGATCAGATCGATCACCGACAGCGGTTCGTGCACGCGCACGAGTGTTTCCTGGTTTGCATCGATGGCGCCATGGACCAAGGCCAGGTGGGCCGAACCGCTTGGCTTGTCGCGAAACGCGACCGCGTGAAACGGACCGTGCGCCGTCGTCACATCACGCTCGGCAACGCGCTCGATGAGACTTTCAGTTGCGCTGCGATAGTGAATCAGATCGGCAATCGTGCCGATCTTGAGCGCATGCTGTTCGGCAAATTCGACCAGGTCCGGAAGGCGTGCCATCGAGCCATCTTCCCTCAGGATTTCGCAAATCACCGAAGCCGGCGTCAGTTGCGCCATGGCCGCGAGATCGCAACCGGCTTCGGTGTGCCCGGCGCGCACCAGTACGCCGCCGGCTTCGGCGCGAAGCGGAAAAATATGCCCAGGCTGGACCACATCACTTGGCTTTGCATCGCGTGCCACAGCCGCTGCCACGGTGCGGGCGCGGTCGGCCGCCGAGATGCCGGTTGAGACGCCCTCTGCGGCTTCGATCGACAGCGTGAAATTGGTGCCGTGCTTGGTGCCGTTATGCGTGACCATGAGCGGCAGTGCCAGCTGCTGGCAGCGCTCCTCGGTAAGAGTCAGGCAGATCAGGCCGCGACCGTAGCGGGCCATGAAGTTGATCGCCTCGGGACTGACGAAATCGGCTGCGAGCACGAGATCACCTTCGTTCTCGCGGTCCTCCTCGTCGATCAGGATCACCATCCGCCCGGCCCTGATGTCGGCGATGATCTCCGGAATGGTTGAAATGGACATGGAAAGCGATCGACAAAGACGCGATTTTACCAGTTGGCACTGCGCGACTTTGCTAATCCCCCATGTCGTCTAAGGCGATCAGCGCTGGCTGATGGCGATATCGCCAAAGATGCGGCCCGTACCCGCAGGTAACGAGCGCCAGTATTGCTTGGGAGCAGGGATTGTGCCGTCAAGCGCCTGGGCCGCGCGCCAGGGCCAGTGCGGATCAAACAGCATGGCGCGAGCCAGTGCCACGCAGTCTGCATCGCCCTCAGCCAGAATGCCTTCGGCCTGCCAGGGCTCGGTAATCATCCCCACTGCAAATACGGTCATTTGCGTGGCCTTCCTGATGGCACGCGCAAACGGTACCTGATAGCCTGGCCCGACGCTGATCTTCTGTCTTGGCGATATGCCACCACTTGAGGCGTCGATCCAGCTCGCACCCGATGACTTGAGCGCGAGACTGAAGGCGATCGTGTCATCCAGAGTCCAGCTCTCGCAATCCAGGTGATCGAGCCAGTCGGTTGACGACACGCGCACACCGACCGGGATCGATTCGGGAACTGCGGCGCGCACCGCCTTGAAAACCTCGAGCGGAAAGCGCATCCGGTTTTCAAGGCAGCCGCCGTAATCGTCGCTGCGGCGATTGGCAACGGGCGATAGAAACTCGTGCAGCAGATAGCCATGCGCTGCGTGCAGCTCGATCGCCTGAAATCCGATTGCAACTGCGCGCTTGGCGCTTGCGACGAAAGACCTGCGCACGTCCTCGAGCGCCTCCAAGGTCATGGCCTCGGGGGGCGGCTCGCCCTCCGCATGGGCGATAGCGGAGGGCGCCTGCGGCAACCAGCCGCCCATGCCCAGGGGGATCAGGGCGCCGCCCGCCCAGGGCTCGCGGCTCGACGCCTTGCGCCCGGCGTGGGCCAACTGGATGCCCAGGGCAATGCCCGAATTCTCCCGGATATCGCGCACGACACGATCCAAGGCCTCCTGATTGGCATCGTCGTAGAGGCCAAGATCGCCCGGAGAGATCCTGCCGCGCGCACTGACTGCGGTCGCCTCGGTAAAAAGCAGGCCGGCGCCACTTAGTGCCAGGCTGCCAAGGTGAATTGCATGCCAGGACGTGGCGCTGCCCTCGCGCGCCGAGTACTGGCACATCGGCGAGACGATGATGCGATTGGCAAGCGTCAGGGAACCCAGCGCGACAGGTGAAAACAGGACCGACATGCAGACTCCGTGGTTGACTCAAGCTTGGCGTTGCCCGTTGCCGCAACGCAGGTTCAGGGCTGCAATTCCGCCTCCAGGGCACCGCGCGGGGGCGCGATCTGGCGCATGACCAGCATGCGGGCGACGTAGCGCGCGACCGGATCAACCTCGAGGTTGACCCCGTCACCGGCCTTGAGTTGCCTGAACATCGTGTGCTCGAAGGTGTAAGGGATGATATTGATCGAGACATCCGTGGTCTTTGCAGCGTCGATGACGCCATTGACCGTGAGGCTGACGCCGTTGACTGCAAGCGAGCCCTTCTCGGCAAGAAATGGCGCAAGTTCATGGGGGCAAGCGATGACCAGATGATAGGACTCGCCAACCGCCGAAAACGAGCGCACGCGGCCAACGCCGTCGATGTGGCCGGTGACGAGATGACCGTCAAGAGAATCGCCCAGGCGCAAGGACCTCTCGAGATTGACAGCGCCGGGTCGATCGAGGGACACCGTGCGCGAGAGGCTTTCGCGCGACACGTCGACGCGAAAGCGCGACCCGGACAATTCGACGATGGTCATGCAGGCACCGTTGATGGCCACGCTGTCGCCAAGCTTGAGGCTAGAGAGGCCAAGCGTGGGAGCGCCAACCCAGACACTGACGCCGCTTCCAGGCTCCAAGCCAAGCGGCCTGACCTCCTCGATTGCGCCCACGGCGCTGATGATTCCGCTAAACATTCATTTTTCCTTTAGCCAGCCAAGCTCGCCGATGCGCGCGAGGAGCCGCACGTCCGGCCCGATCTGTTCGACATCTGAAAACTCGAGGATCTTTCGCTCCGACAGGCTGCCGATTTCAGCCAGGGTTGCAATCGGCTGGCCCGGGCCGAGAAGGCACGGAGCCACGTAAAGCAAAATTTCGTCAGCCAGCCCGGAAGCGACGAACGCGCCGTTAAGACCCGGCCCGGATTCAACGTGCAGCTCGTTGATCTGGCGCACACCAAGTTCGAGCAGCAACGCCTCGAGATCGATTTTGCCTTGTCGCGCGCCGATTTGCACAACTTCACAACCGCGCGCGCCCAGTTCGGCCGCGCGCACGGGATTGTCCTCGGCAGTGAAGATCGTCACCTGGCTGCCAGACTTGGCGGTCTGCACAAGCTTGGTGTCAAGCGCAATCTCAAGCCTCGCATCAAGCACGAAGCGCGGTGGCTGGCGCGACGTCTCGACAAGACGCACGTCGAGCATCGGATCATCGCTTCGCACCGTGCCAATCGCCGTGAGCACCGCGCATGCGCGGGCGCGCCACGCGTGGCCGTCGCGGCGCGCGTCCTCCGACGTAATCCAGCGGCTAACGCCATTGGCAAGCGCCACGCGTCCATCCAGGCTTGCGGCCGCCTTCAGCCTGACCCATGGCCGCCTGCGCATCATGCGCGATACGAAGCCGAGATTGAGTTCACGCGCCTCGGCTTCGAGAAGGCCGCACCTGACCTCGATGCCGGCGTTGCGCAGGGCGTCAAAACCCTGTCCGCGCACGAGCGGATTGGGGTCCTCCATGGCGGCGATGACGCGTGCCACGTTGCCATCGATGAGCGCCGTGGCGCAAGGCGGCGTCTTGCCAAAGTGGCTGCAAGGCTCAAGCGTCACGTAAATCGAAGCGCCGCGTACGTCGTGTCCATTTTTTCGGGCATCTTCGAGCGCCGCCACTTCGGCATGTGCAAAGCCTGCGGGTTGCGTGTAGCCGCGACCAATGACCTCGCCATTGCGCACCAGGACTGCGCCCACCCTGGGATTTGGCGTCGTCGTCCAGAGCCCGCGTTTGGCGAGCTCGAGCGCCTGCTGCATGAAGCGGTGGTCGTCGGCTGAGAACATGAAGCAAGTGACAGCCGCACTGCCCTCCGTGTGGAGAGGCAAGCGCTGTTCGGAGGAGCCATTTTACTCTTTGGACGAGCCGCGCTCGCGCTTGGCGCGTCGCAAGGGACGCACTTCCTTGATCAGATCGGCGAATTCGTCGACGTCCTCGAAACTGCGATACACCGATGCAAAGCGGATATAGGCGATCTTGTCGAGTTTTTTCAGCTCGCGCATGACCAATTCGCCAAGCCGCTGCGAGACGACTTCGCGAACGCCTAGCCCGAGCAGCTTTTCCTCGATGCGCACCACCGCCGCTTCGATCGCTTCGGCGCTGACCGGCCGCTTGCGCAAGGCGAGCATCAGACTGGCGTTGAGCTTTGGGCGTTCATACTCCTGGCGAGAGCCATCTTTCTTGACGATGGTCGGCAAGACCAGCTCGATGCGCTCATAGGTCGTGAATCGCTTGTCGCATTCGGGACAGCGGCGCCGCCTGCGAATCGAGTCGCCTTCCTCGGACACTCGCGTATCGAGCACCTGGGTGTCGGCATGCTGGCAAAACGGACAGTGCACGAGGCCCCCGAAAGCCTATCCGTAGACCGGAAAACGGGCGACCAGCCCGGCGACGCGCTCGCGCACCGATGCGATCATGGCGGCATCGTTGGGCGCATCAAGGACATCGGCAATCAGGTAGCCGACGAGCCTCGCCTCGTCGTCGCCAAAGCCGCGTGTCGTCATCGCCGGCGATCCAAGCCGGATCCCCGAAGTCACGAACGGTGTTTGCGGATCGTTCGGGATCGCATTCTTGTTGGTCGTGATATGTGCCTCGTGCAGGATCCGTTCGGCCTCCTTGCCGGTGATGTGTTTCGGACGCAAGTCGACCAGCATGACGTGGCTCTCGGTACGCCCGGAGACGATGCGCAGGCCACGCTCGATCAAGGCCCTGGCAAGAATGTCCGCGTTCTTTAGCACCTGCGTCTGGTAGACCTTGAATTCAGGGGAGAGCGCTTCACGCAGGGCCACGGCCTTGGCGGCCACGATGTGCATCAGCGGCCCGCCCTGGATGCCCGGAAAGATCGCACTATTGATGCGCTTTTCGAACTCCGATTTCATCAGGATCAGGCCGCCGCGCGGGCCGCGCAAACTCTTGTGGGTGGTGGTCGTGACGACATCAGCATAAGGCACCGGATTGGGATAGACCCCTGCTGCGATCAAGCCGGCATAGTGGGCCATATCGACCATCATGAACGCACCGACCGATCTTGCAATCGCCTCGAATCGCGCGAAGTCGATGCGCAGCGAATAGGCTGAAGCGCCGGCAAGAATCAGCTTCGGGCGATGTTCCTTGGCGAGGCGCTCGACTTCGTCGTAGTCGATCTCCTCCGCAGCGTTGAGGCCGTAGCTGACAACGTTGAACCACTTGCCGCTCATGTTGACCGGAGAGCCGTGCGTGAGGTGGCCGCCCATGGCGAGCGACATTCCGAGGATCGTGTCGCCTGGCTTGAGCAGCGCAAAGAACACCGCCTGATTGGCCTGCGAGCCCGAATTGGCTTGCACGTTCGCAGCTTCGGCCCCGAATAGCGCCTTGGCGCGATCGATGGCCAGGGTTTCGGCGATATCGACGAACTCGCAGCCGCCGTAGTAGCGCTTGCCCGGATAGCCTTCTGCATACTTGTTCGTCAACTGCGAACCCTGCGCGGCGAGCACGGCCCAGCTGGTGTAATTTTCCGACGCGATCAGTTCGATGTGTTCTTCCTGACGACGGTTCTCGGACTGAATGACCTGAAAGATCTCGGGATCGACTTGGGCAAGGCCGAGGCTTTTGCTGAACATGGAAAGATCCTTGATGACGGAGGCAAAAAACGAGCGCGGAAGGGAATGCCCGGGATACGGGTGGGACAAACTCGGGCCTGGCAAGGCTTCGCTGCCGGCCGGGGCACAAGTGTATGCGAGGCGCAATTCCCTCGCAAACGCGCGCCTTGCCAGCGCTTGGCACGAGCGCCGGATTGCGGCAAGGCCTTTTTTGCGACAATGCCCCTTCATGCAGAGCGCATTCTTGCCGCAACGTTGATCGAAGGCCCGATGAAAATCCACTTTTGCCAGCACGGCCTGCGCGGCTATGGCGGACATTACCTGTCGGCAACCCGCGCCTGGCGCGCAGCCGTCGAAGCTGCCGGCCTGACATGGCGCGGCTACGCTCACCAGAGCCTGCCCGCAGCGCTTGCGGCTGCACTCGATGTCGTGCCGCTGTTTGCTTACCTGCCGTATGCCGAAGTCGATCCTGACCCGATCTCGCGCGAGATCACCGATCTGCTTTATTTGTCCGAGCAATTTGGGAAGGCCTTGGCGTTGGTCAAGGACGTTGCTGCCGAGGACATCGTGGTCGTCGATTTTTGCAGCGAGCGCGAGATCTACGGTGTGGCGCGCTGGCTCAGGATGCTGCCTGCCGATAAGCGGCCGCGCGTTGCCGCATGCATCCACATGCCCGATGCCAGCTGGACGACCGATGCCGATCGACGCGATTTGTCCGGGCGCATCGCGCACTGGCGCTTTGCCATCAACCAGCTGCGCGCATCGATCCCCGCCCAGCGCATCGTGATTGGCGCCACCGACCCGCGCCTGGCCACTTTTCTTACGACCATCCTCGGCATGCCAACGCGCGTCATCGTGGATGTGCGCGTGTTTGACCCCGACTTGATCGCAATCAAGAGTCCCGCTGAATTCGATGTCATCATCGCCGGCGGCTGGCGAAGCGAAAAAGGCGCAGAACTGATCAGTGAAGTCCTGCTTGGCCTAAAGCGCAGTGGCCGCGCGATGCGCGTTGCCGTGCAAGTCGACACTGACGAGCGCGCGCGACTGCTTCTCGATACGCTCAAGCCAGGCGGCGGCTTCAGCCTCGATCTGGTCACCGAGGAATTGCCGCCTGCAGACTACTTCAGGCGCCTGTGCAAGAGCCGCCTCGTGCTTCTGGCCTACGCCGCGAAGATGTACGCGCTGCGCTGCTCGGGCATCGCCAACGAAGCCTGGGGCTACGGCATCCCGGTCATCGCGCCTGCCAAGACCTGGATGTCGGACCGTATCGAGGACGAGACGGGAACCGGCGCACTTTTCTACCAGTTTCATCCCTTGAGCATCGTCGCTACCACCTTGCGCGCACTCGATGAGGTGGAGAAACTCGGTGCCGACGCACGAGCCCGCGCTCCAGGCTGGCGCGAACGCCACGGTGGCGCAGCCGCACTCGCCACCATTCTCGGCGCGCTTGATCCCTAAGCCGACACTCGTGCCAGGGCTTAGCTCAGATGCTCTTCATCGGCCCAGGTCAAGATACGCCAGGTGCCGTTGTCGTAATGCAGCTGGTTGATTGCCGCATTGGGCGTCTCCCAGGTGCGAAGGGCCTTGAGATCAACGCCGATGACATGGCGATAGATCAGATCAAGGGCACCGCCGTGGGTGACCACAAGCACGGCGCGACCGCGATGGCGCCTTGCGATCTGGCACAGCGTGGCGAGAACGCGCGTTGACACGCCTTCAAGGCTTTCGCCGCCGTGCGCTGCGAAGTCGGGCTCGCGACTGATCCAGCGGCGATACCACTCGGGATAGCGCTGCTCGATTTCGCTTGCCGTCAAGCCCTCGAAGACACCGAAATGGCGCTCGCGAAGATCGGCCATCGCATGCACGGGAAGGCCATGCAGCGTCGCGCTGGCCAGTGCCGTTGCGTGGGCACGGACCAGATCGCTGGCGTAGATAGCAGCAAGCGGTTCGCGCGCAAGCCGCACGGCAAGCTGCTGTACCTGGCGCAAGCCGTTGGCGTTCAGCGCAATATCGGTATGGCCCTGGAATCGCCGTGCGACATTCCAGTCGGTCTGACCGTGCCGCACCACGAAAACGTCAGCCAAGCGCGGCCTTTTGCCTTTGCATGTCGACAAGCGCAGGGCGCAGGCGCTCGATGACGCTAAACCAGTCCCCGGCGCGCGGCTGGCGAAAAAGGCGCGCGCTTGGCCACCAGTGGGCGCGCTCGGGATCGAGTCCCCAGCGCCACTCGCCGGCGTAGGGAAGAAGCAAGAGCAGGGGCTTTCCCATCGCGCCGGCAAGATGGCAAACGGACGTGTCAACCGCGAGCACGACATCGAGGTCTTCGATCAGCGCTGCCGTCTCGGCAAAATTGGCAAGGCGCGCCGAGCAGTCGAGGACCTTCATGCGCGCTGCGATGTCGCGCACCTGTTGCGCTGCTTCCCAGGTCTGCAGGCTGACCCAGTCGACGCCATCAATATCGGCAAGGGCTGCAAGCTCGCCCAAAGCGACACTGCGGCGCGCGTCCTTGCGATTCGCAATCGCGTTGGTCTTGGCAGGATTTCCTGCCCACACCAGGCCGACCCGAAGGCGCTTTGGGTCGCGCTCGCCCAACTCGGCGGCGAGAAACTTGCGCCATTGCTCGGCGCGAACCGGATCGGCGCGGATGTACGCGCCCTGCCTGGAAAAATCGGCAACCTGGTTGCGACGCATGCGCGGCAGACTGCCAAAGGGAATCTGGAAGTCCGGGGCGTCGTGCTGCAACTCGGGCAGCCACTCGGGTGCCACCTTGGTCCACGCATCCTCGTTCGCGCGCAACTGAACGTAACAGCGACACTGGGGAAACACGGTCTTCCACAGGTCGTGCAGATGGGGTTGCCCAACCAGCGTGACGCGCGCACCTTCGGCGATCAATTCGGGCACGATCGATAAGAACATGATCTCATCACCGAGACCCTGCTCGCCGTGCACGAGAAGATGCTTGCCCGCGAGATTCTCGCCCTCCCACGGGGGAAACGGGAACGGGTAGCGCCAGACCTTGCACTGGTCGCCCGCCGGAAATCGGGCCTCGTAGAGGCGCCAGCCCAGGACGAAATCGCCCGTGAGCAACGCGTACTGTCCCGCTTCCCACTGGATCTGCGGGCTGTCTGGTGCGCGCGCGAGCGCGCGCCGATAAAACGGCCCGGCCTCGGCGAGCCTGCGCTGTGCCGTGTAGCACATGCCCAGGGCAAGCAGGAGGATCTCCGAGTCGGGCGCAAACGACAGGCCGGTTGCATAACAGCGTTCTGCCTCGGCGAATTCTTCCCGAAAAAGACAGATATTGCCGAGATTTTGCAGTGCGCCAGCGTGCGAGGGCGTGAGTTTCAACGCGCTGCGATAGCAGGCGCAGGCGTCGTCCTCGCGCTTGATGGCCTGGTAGACGACACCGAGGTTGTAATGGACCTGGGCGTTGCCTGGCTGCAGGCGGCAGGCTTTCTCAAGCAGCGCGAGCGCGAGGCCATTTTTTCCGGCGAGATGGGCCAAGGCACCGCAAATGTGCAGCGCGTCGGGCTGTTCGGGCTCGACGGCAAGGATCTCAAGGGCCACCGACTCGGCCTGCGGTCGTCGCCCGCGCTCGAAATGCTCGACGGCAAGGCGCACGGCCTCGGCCATCGAGACCTTGATTGGCGTGGGCGCCTTGGCGTCGACGCCCGGAATTCCCGCGGGGAGCGCAGATCCCGTGCCCTGCACCGAGGGCGCACCGTCGTCGCCAGGACTCACTTGGCCTCTTTCAATTGGGAACCCCCGCACTGCAGCCAGAACGTGACCGGGCCGTCGTTGACCAGCGCAACCTGCATGTCGGCACCAAACACGCCCGTCGCAAGCGCTGCCCCCTCATCCCGGGCGGCATCAACGAAGCGGCCAAACAGCGACTTGGCCAGTTCCGGCGCGCAGGCCCTGGCAAAACTCGGACGCCGGCCATGGCGCGTATCTGCGGCGAGGGTGAATTGCGGCACGGCGAGCAAGGCCAGGCGCTCGTCAATCAGGCTGCGGTTCATGCGCTTTTGCTCGTCGCTGGAAATTCGCAAGGCAATGGTCTTGCGTGCGAGCGCGACGGCATCCTTGGCGTCGTCACCGGTTTCTGCGCACACCAAAGCCAGGATCCCTGCGCCGATTCGCGCGTGGCTCTGGCCGCCGATTTCGACTTCCGCTCTCAGAACGCGCTGGATCAGGGCGATCAATTGACGCTCGCGGCAAGAGTCATCGCCAGGTCCAATTGCGCTAGCTCAGAATCACTCGCGCAAACCGGCGCTTGCCGACCTGGACCAGCATTTCACCGGCGTCGAGCTTCAAGCCACGATCAGTGATGACTTCGCCGTTGATCTTGACACCCCCCTGCTCGACATTGCGCAAGCCCTCGCCACTTGAGGGCACGAGCCCCGACTGTTTTAGCAGCTGGCCAATGCCAAGGGGCGCGCCTGCGACCTTCACCAGGGGGATCTCATCGGGTATGCCACCGCGGCTCATGTGCTCGAAATGCTCGCGCGCAGCATCGGCTGCACGGCTGCCGTGATAGCGCGCGACGATCTCAAGGGCGAGCGTGACCTTTGCATCGCGAGGATTCCGACCCGTGCTGACCTGATCGCGCAAGGCGGCGATCTCGCTTCGCGACTTGAACGACAGCAGTTCGAAATACTGCCACATCAGCGTGTCGGAGATCGACATCAGCTTGCCGAACATGTCGTTGGCGGGGTCCGTGATGCCGATGGTGTTGTTCTTGGATTTGGACATCTTCTCGACACCATCGAGGCCGACCAGAAGCGGCATGGTCAGGATGCACTGCGCTTCCTGGCCATAATCGCGCTGCAGTTCGCGACCGACAAGAAGATTGAATTTCTGATCGGTGCCGCCAAGCTCGAGATCGGATTTCAAGGCGACCGAATCGTAGCCTTGCATCAGGGGATAGAGCAGCTCGTGGATCGAGATCGGTACATTGCCCTTGAAGCGCTTGGTGAAATCGTCGCGCTCGAGCATGCGCGCCAGGGTGTATTTCGCCGACAGCGTGATCATGCCGCGCGCACCCAGTGCGTCAGACCACTCCGAGTTATAGCGCACTTCGGTGCGGTCGCGATCGAGTACCTTGCCGCACTGCTCGAGGTAGGTTTTTGCATTGGCCTCGATCTGCTCGCGCGACAGCGGCGGGCGGGTCGCATTGCGACCGGACGGATCACCGATCATCGCCGTGAAATCGCCAATCAGAA
>Ga0116229_10004153_pt1 | contig 23778 bp, 13 predicted proteins | sample S1TSphgellanicum_3_FD_87313 | JGI IMG/M metagenome (GOLD analysis project Ga0116229, IMG submission 87313) | Host-associated microbial communities from peat moss isolated from Minnesota, USA - S1T2_Fc - Sphagnum magellanicum MG | ecosystem: Host-associated > Plants > Peat moss > Unclassified...
ATCTAGCCTTAGAACCAAACATTAGTTCTTAAAGCATGTTTAGGTGGGTTTGGTTCCTGAAGGTGGGGTTGTAAGGTCCTTTTCTGTTTATGTTGTGAGTGATGGAATTTGGTCCTAAAGTTACCAATGGTGTTTGGTTCATTGCTTTGGGCATGTGAAAATTAGGAGTTCTGATTTCAATTCTTGGGTATTTGAACCACTCATTTAAAATTTTGAATTTTTTTAAAGAGCCAACCCTAACAAGGACCAGTTTTATCCAAGGTTTGATTCTTCATTTTTAAAAATATATAAATGTTAAAATTGAGTTTTTTACTCTTTTCCATTTGGGGTTAACAATGTTGTTAGTGTGAGAAATAAATCAAGTATAGATGCTTTTAATAATGAATGAACGTAATGTCATTCCAAACCAAACAACCTTCTTTTTTTATTTTTCTTGTATCTTCCCATAAGGTTCCCAATATTTCATCTTTACTTATGTCAAATGTTTCATGTCCATGTAGATGCACATGGGAAAATGGTTAAGTAGATAGGCTTGAAAAAGATAGTTATTTAAATTATTTTAATATAGATAACATGAAAGGGCACATGTTAATTTTCTTTTTCATGTCCATGTAAGTAGGTAGGAAAAGAAACAAGGTAGTTAGGCTTGGAAGAGGTAGGTATAAACAATATACCACATATAAACAACATGATTTTTGTTATACAAATTTGAGGGCGGGGAAATGGGCATTAGGAATATAGTTAGTAATTTTGGAAGATGGTTCAAATATGCAATTTTATTTTATTTTTCCTTTTAGTTTAGGCATGTAGTTGATGTAGGTTGTCATTTTTTATTGATTGTGGAGTATTAATAATTTTTTAAAACTAGTTTTGGGCTATGTGTAGGTAGGTAGAATTGGATCCAATTTGGAATTAGACTCACCTAGGATTTTTTTTTGAAGAATCAAGAATCTGGAGATGTGAAAATTAAACAAAAATAAATTCCTTGAACTAAAATCGAGGTTTCTTTCAAATTTAAAAAGAAGGTTGGATTCAAGATTAAAGATTATCTTGAAAAATAGAAATTACATGACATTGGTCACAATGTTTACTATTTGGTTCATAAAAGGCTTTCACACAAATTGAATTGGAATTTATTTTTTCCATTGAATGCACAACAATGTACTTGATACAATAGTGGTAATAAACATTGGCATAGTTTTTTTATCTAATCCGAACTTCACATGTTTTAGTGCATTTTTGTGTTTACAAAAATACTTTCAAAAATGATGTTTTCGTTCATGCATTAGCATGATGGGTAAGCAAATAAACCTAGACGTGTCAATAATATAATGCATCATGGGCTGAAAAGAAACAATGAGAGGTCCTTTGGGGTACTTGCTTGCGTAGTGAAATGTTTTGTGGCAATGCAAAGGTCTCGTGGTCTTCAAGTTGATGCAAAGTTCAAAATGTATTAATGTGTTTGTTGTTGGTGAGGTTGTTGGTGAATAGAAGTGTGTTGTGGGGTGTGCATATTTTGTGGTGTGTGGTGGTGGGTTTATTGCAATATTGTATGTAAAGGTGTGTTTGAGCATGTGCTCAAATTGTGAAAAATAGATAATTGACATTTTAGAAGAAGTGTGTTGTGGGTGTGCACATTTTGTGGTGTGTAGGGGGGGGGGGGACACTAGTAAAAAAATTGAAAAGACATAAGTAAAAATATAGGGTGCAATATATTAGTTGTTGGGTAAAAATTATAAGCTAATTAGTTTTAAAATAAGGTACATTTTATTCAAATAATAAATTTAATTATAACAAAAGATATGTAATAATTTGAAATAATAGATTATAATTAATATATGGTGGCTTTAATATGTATATATTAAGAAATTAGTTAAAAAATAGGTTGGACAATTATTTAATATCCCCTAAAATCATCCCTTGATGCACATAAATCCCAAACTTTACACTAAGGGTCCTTGCGAGTAATGTGTATAAAGGTGTATAAGGATGTGTTCAAATTGTGATAAATAGATAATTGACATGGAATGATAATAGGGGGTCAAGTGAACATTTGTTTGTGTGTGGGGTGAGAGATTCAAACAAGAGAAAAACATGATGAGGAAAGAAAAAGAAAAAAGTGATAGTCTTTAGTGATGGAGCCATATGCATTCATGATATTACATAATCACATTAGACTTCACCCCATCTTATTCTTGACCTGTTTTGCCCACCTATAGAAAAGGGAGCAAAAATAAAATCATGCAAATGCATTGTTTGAAAATATTGGAACTACTTTTAAGTATAATCTCCCATTATTGGCCATAATTTGAAAAGAAAAAATAAAGCTAACAATAATTCAATATTGTTTGAAAATTGGATTTAGAGGCAAAAATACATTTCATTAAATATTAAGAATTTTTGCATATTTATAATCTAAGTCACTTTGAATAGAAATGAAAAATGAACCAATCACTTCAAATTATCTGGCAAGATATCCCACAAACAAACAAAGAAACCAAAAGAAACTAAACCCTACATAACACTAAAAAACCAACAAAAACATGCCAAGGGTTTTCACAAAAGGTGGAGTTTTAGGAAGCACCAAAGCCAAAAGTGTGCATAACATTGTGTAACTAGCCATTGCAGTAACACTTGTTGTTTGTTGATCTAAAAAAAACAAGTTGGTGGCAAAGTAGGTTTTGTGGGCAATAACTTGAGGTTTTGTTTTCATAATTTTTAAGAAGAAGAAGCAATAGTAAAAAGAAGTAGTGATAGGGTTCAGCGGGTAGGATTAGGCACGTGCGATAGTCATAAAGGAAGTAAAGGAATAATTGTCGACAAAAAAAAAGGCAATTGAGGTAATTTTTAATTTGATTTAGAACAAATGAAATGTATGTTTCTTTTAGGTCAATGTAACATCGTCTTGTAGGAATGGTGCTACTAATGAAAAAAAAACACTGAAAGAAACATTAAAATGGTGGTTTGTATTTATAATGGTTTGGATTTTGTTAGGGATTCCTGTCGCAATTATGAGATGGGACCCACAACTTTTTTTTTGTAGATAGTTTAAAGGTCCGTAATGAAGGCAAAAAGAATGTGTGCAAAACATAGTGTTTTTGCGTGGGGGGTTGTGGCGTGTAGTGTCGTGACATTTGGTGTTGGAAGGGTGTAAATCCATAATAAACTCTACTAAACAATAAGACTAAAATTAATCAAAGGTAGAAACTAATCAACTAAAAAGAGATGCACGCACATATATATACAATGCACAAGAGGAGGTTGAGATGAAATTATCATATATTAAATTGAAAAGAAGGAAAGAAAACGTAGTGTATGTAAACGGTGGCTATGTAATAACTGCTGTGAGCATCTAGAAATCCAGTTTGATTATGGAGGAAACTCTCCCTAACAAAAGAATTCTAAAAAAATTGACAAGAGAAGGGAAGAATTTGGCCTTTTATACAACCATCAACAAAGCTGAAACCTTAAACAAGCCATAACCCTAAAACATCTAATAGCGTATAATAACCTAAAAATGTACATTAACCCTAAGAGCATACATTAACCCTAAAGGCATGATTGGCATGCCCGTAATTGGCCATCATGTATGAGGCCATACATACGGGCATGACAGTTGTCGTGACGTGTAGTGTCGTGATGTTCGGTATGGTAAGGGTGTAAATCCATAGTAAACTCTATTGAACAAAAAGATTGAAACTAGTCAAAGGTAGAAACTAATCAACCAAAAAGAGATGCACACACACACACACACACACACACACATATAATGCACAAGAGGAGGCTAAGATGAAATTCTCGTGTATCCCCCCCCAAACCTAAGTTGGGAAAAACGTGGCATGGTTTGAGTAAAAATCAAGGTGTTGCAGGAGAACATGATGAACAATACCAAATGTCAGCGAGAACTTGAGTAAACTTCGGTTTGAGGCAGAATAGATGGTATCCACCATTACAATTATCGCAAAGCAACATCTAATCAGCATCATCTGTCCTCTGACATACCTGACATGGATAGTCAAGTGGAGGAATCCAAGTTGACTGACATCCATGGTGTATATGGGTGTAGAAGTAACGGCTTGCAACAGAATATATGGTGATGGTGTGAAAGTTGGTGCAGCAGCAGGCGTACCCCATTAATTAAGCACTCCAAATGGACTCTAATGTACCATTGATGTAGTGTAACTTGAACTAGAATTCCTAGTAGGAATTGTATTGGATGACGGTTGCGCTATAGACACTTGATGGTATTGTCGTGAAGATCGTGAATTCAAAGAAATCGGCTCAAATGATTATGTGTTACTTTGTAGTTGATACCTTGGCTTGGTTGAGCGGTAGTGCTTTCATCATTCGAGGACATGGTGTTGTCCCATGCCCCAAAATTTTGTAGCAATACAAAACATTAATTACAAAGTTCTAACACAACATATGGTTTGAAGAATATAATATCGGATATGCATGTTGTAATATATATAATTTGAAGAATATAATGTGTTGACAAGGATGAACGGCAACCAACAGATGTTGGTGGACAAAAGGGGCCGAACGAACAGATGTTGACGGATGTTGGACAGAATCATAATGAATGTCGGACGAAACGACAATGGATGTCGAACAAAATGGACAGACGGTGATTATGACGACAATGGATGGTGACTGTGATGATGACGAACAACAATTGCACTTGCAATGGCACTATAGAGCGATTTGCATCCGTGAGCTTTGCAACGATGGCGTGTAGAAGAAAAGAAAGAAATTTTTTTCTTCTATTTCGTGTTTTTTTTTTCTCTTCTTCTTCTTCTTCTTCCAGAGTTGCTACAAAGGTTACTCATTACATGACTGCAAGTTCAAAAACACAGGAGTGCATAGCCCAGATGCTAACATCAAAACCCATGTACAAGGAAAGCAAATGTATGTGGGGTTACATCACCTGGTGCAAATCTTGTATTGTAATCAAACCTTGTGTGTGTGTGTGTGTGTGCGTGCTCCCAAGACCTAAAGCTGGCAATAAAACAAGCTTTGGAGTTGCTCGCTCCTTCCTCCCTCCAAAGTTCCGGAACTCAGAACTTCACAGCTTGTAGCTTGTTTCCAATGTCCCTTCTCCCTCGCTTATGCTACTGCTAATTATGGTTGTTGTTGTTCCTGTTATAAATGTAGTACAAGAGTAGAAAAAGAAAAAGAAGTAGTAACAATTCAAAAACACAAGAAACCAACAAGCAAAAGAAACCCAAGAAACTCAAAGCTAAGAAAAATCTATCGCTTTCAACATTAAGTGATAAAGAACAATTTTTCTAGAATTAAATTAAAAAGAAGGAAAGAAAACATAGTGTATGCAAACAATGGCCCTGTAATAGTCGTCGTGAGCATCTAGAAATCTAGTTTTACTATAGAGGAAACTCTCCCTGATAAAATAATTTAAAAAAAGCTAACAAGAGAAGGGAAGAACTTGGCTTTTTATATAGTCGTCAACAAAGCTATAACCCTAAAACACCTAATAGTGTACAGTAACCTAAGAATGTACATTAACCCTAAGATCGTACATTAACCCTAAAGGCATGATTGGCATGCTCATAACCAGCTGTCATGTATGAGGCCATGCATATTAACATGACAGGGTGAGATGAAAAGACCTTTTAGTAATGGTAAATACCCATATGTACATAGCCATTGAAATGGATTGGGTTTTTTTTCAAACATTTTTTTGTGAGGGTAACCAGTCCATTCAAGTGATTTTTAAAGAAACTTTTGTGTGGTGTTACCTATTTTGGGTCCTATAAAATGGGGACAAAGAGAGAGGATTGTGATATTTTGGTATTAGGGTGTATAAGTTGTGTTGAACCTAGTAAAGTAGTGATGATGGCATCCAAAACCATGGTGAATTTAAGGTTTGGTGTCAACATAATGCTTTAACCAAAGAACCCTAAGCCATTTTCTACCTTTTACTTTTCATTTGTTTAGTTTTGTGTGATTGGTTTTGTACATTTAGGATTGCCCTATGGCAGTAGGCAGTTTTTAGACATTGGGGCTTATGTTGTTAATAAACCTCCTTCCTCATGGGAACCAAACATCCCATGTCTTTTAGTTCATCATGTTTCATCGAACTTTGTAGTTCCCATCACCCATTTTTTTTTTCACACACCACCATAGACCTATTATAAACCCCATTTCTTATGTAAACCACAAACCACCCACTTGTTCCCCCTACTATTATAACAAACCATGGACCACCTACTAGTTACCCCTACTAGCCTTTAACCCTTAATGTGAATTTGGGGTCCCAACCTTACATTTTGCCAAACCCCCTTGATAATGCACAAGTAGGACAATTTTTGCTTTCCACTATATTAGCCCATATAATTGCCCATGATTAGACCCCCCAACCTACCCCCATCTCCCCAACACGTTGGCAACCTTCACCTAAAGCCTTTTGCTTCACCTTTGGGCATCAATTTACCATTCAAAGGTTAACCAATCACTAATGTTTTTGTTAGACATTCAATTCATCTAATCTAAACCCTTTTGATCATCTTGGTTCAATACCCTCCCTTTCTCCCACCTTGTTTGCATTAACCTAGGCTTGGGTTTTAACATTGGATGTTTTTGGGTCCTTCCATTTAGGCTTTTTTTGTCTTCAATTGTACAATCACATCCCTACTGCTCTTCGATGTGATGTACAAGTGTTTCATTTTCCATTAAACAAGTTAACATAAGACCCCTATGATGTGATAACTTGACATTTGCTCTTTTTGTTACCCCAATGGTTTCTTGTTTTGCCCTTTGTGGCAAGGCAATAAGGCATAAGGAAACTTGAATTCGACTTAAATGTTTTTTAATAAGTGATAAAAAAAAAATGCATGAATAATTCTTTTTATAGGCCCAAGTTTTAGTGGCAAGTTTGAGCTTAATGCTTCTTCCCCAACATGATCTTCTAATTCATAAAGGTCTTTATTGTAGTTTAGTGCTTGGATGTGCAGGGAAACACTTTTAAACAACTCATGTTTTGGCACCATTTTCTTTTGCACCCACATTTTCTGACACCACTTCGGCCTTTCTATTTTACATATTGAATTAAATCGTTTCTTTCCACTTTTCCTAGAATACTATGAATCAAACCAAGACTTTGAGTTGTCATTTAAGTCTTTTGAATTAATATTCTAACACATGCCACATTTATCTACAAATGGTCATTATGGTATGGTTTTTGAACACCTTCAAGATTGTTTTCACATAAAAGATTCTACAAGTGGATTCCCATAGTTGTTTTAATTTTGTTATCATATCATGCAAGGTCACATTCCACATTGAATTGTACATATCTTTGGAGCAGCCTACTTTTTAGCCATGACTAAGCTCTTAAATGGAATTTGTTTCATTACTGTCGAGAAAATGTTACATCAACTCATAAACCATCTTTTATGTTTTTAATTTTGTGATGCTTTTGTAACACATTTATGTTTGCACAAATTTGATGTTGCAACCAAAGGCGGATGTGAAACAATAATCCATGGCATCAGGTGCACCTTGGACCTTCACCCCAATTGGGTTGTTCTCTAGCTAAACATGGCAAATGTTTTCAATTTGATGTTAAAAGGAGTTATATTTCAAGGCCTTTGTAAACTTAGGTCGGGACATCATACAACTCATCCCTTTTGTTCGTGCATTTTATGCATTTGAGTCTCTCCTATTTTATAATCACCATAATTGTGAAGACAATGTCATAATCATCATATTTGCCATGGGAACTTGTCAAGGTGATCCTTTGGGAATGACATTATTTGCTTTAGCCCACTTTAGAACTTTATGTTTTATAATTAGTCGTTTCCCCTCTTGTCTATTTCCGTCCATTGCAGATGACACCCACATCATAAGCCCACCTTTAACTATATCATCTGCTACAAGCATTTTCAGATCGAACTTCATGCAATAGTTTTTTCTATTTAATTTTTAAAATGTGTAGCATGGTCCCTTTTTAATCCATTGTTTGATTTCGACACCCCATCCTAATTTAACACCCCATCAGATGAATTAGAGTCTTGGGGGTTCCATTGAATATTTCATCATTCACATTATCCTTCATCAAAGATGCCTTGTTGGAGGATGTTCGACATGTTGACCTTTTCTCTAGATTGGGTGATGTTTAAGTAACCTTTGAAATTTTAATTCATTGTTTTGTGTAACAACCGATGTATTTATTACAATGCACACCTCCTTCCACTTTGATAGAGACATTTATTTCTTTTGACTCATCCTTTCTTTTAGTGTTTGGGTGCCTTTTGGGTGTAGAATCCTTTGATAGCCCATAAGGACCTCTAGCTTGTAAACAAACTTGTCTCCCAATAGCTTTTGGTGACATCAAGTTCATATTGACAACCATCATTGCCCTAAAAACCTATTTAAGGAGTTCCCATCATAGTTATTAGGTTTATGGTCGATCAATGTCTTTTCCTTTTTGAAGCTTTAACATGAATCGATAATAACACCTTCCTTTTTTAGCAACACCTCAAAATGGTTTATGATCTTTTATTGCCCACAACACATGCATGTTTTCCTTTTTTTGAATAACTCATTAGGCAACAAATGGTTTGATTACAAGCTTCCATCTTGAAACACTCACACCATCATACCCTTATTAACATGTTTTATAATAGGATATTTGAAGCCCATTGTGTTTAAATTTTATCATGTTCTAGTTCTTGGGTGGGTGTTTGGCTTATAGCTTGACCAATCTTCCCAACCTTTTGATTATTTTCCCTAGTTTTTTTCATAATGTTTCGTATGTTGTTTGGACTACCATATCTTTCAGTTACAAGTATTTCTTGATGCATGTGCACACATCCCATCGATCCTATGGCTATTCACCTTTTACGTTTTGCCCATAGTAACGAATGCATAGGAACCCATGATGTAATTCATGACACTTTTACTGCCATTGTGTGAAATGTTGGCTCCATGTGGGATGATAACAACTACATGCATTTTTTTCAACCATCTTCAACTCCTTTCATTAACAAGTCAACATTATGCTCACCAAAGATGGAATTTGCACTAGTTAACGTTGTCATTGTTAACCCAACATGAGCATATTTACTTCCCTGATCTTGTGCAACGCAAGGATTTGCTATTCTTGATGTAGCTCAAAACAAAGAAAAGAACTATCATGACCAACACCTCATTGATCAATTCTTCCTTTTAATAATTTAGGTGTTTGGATGTTTACACAAACATGCTAATGTGTTATTACATGATTGTGTCAATGCCATTTTGAACTTCAAAAGGCCGTAAGACCTTCCTCTTTTTGTCTTTGTTACTTTTCTTCATTAAAAAAATTCAATCACATTGCAAAGGATGTAATCATCCTCCATATTAAGTCAGGTGGTGATGGTACGCCTATCTACTTCCCGACTTCCACCCCTTCAAGACACACCCCTATCACCATGGCCAACCTATTACATGTGGTTGGTTATTGAGACAAAGTGATTTTGGCATCTAGTTTGTACTAACTTCATGTCCTATAACTTCTTCCTGTTCATTTTTATTTTTCCCTTGTACATTTTCCAAATTTGCAATGTGTTTATAAATAAAGTTTTGCAGGGTTTAAACACAAAACAAAGCCAAAAAAAAACCGAAAGAGCAGTTTGAACACAAGCAGAAGTCACATATGATTCAAATTCCTAATCATGCCATTTTAGCACACTTCATCTCCTGTGTATAGGGTTTAAGGTTACAAAATTGTATGTGAATTTGCATGTAAGTTACTGGGCTGGCTCTTCAGGTTTCAACAAAAAATCGTAATTCCATATGAACCACAGAGTCACAAGTTCTTGACAAATCATGCATAAACTTCTAGGGCAAATAGGCCAGTTCCGTATATCCAGCATTTTCCATGCAAAGAAATAAGCATATGTACACTTAGGAAGTTACATTGCCATTGTACCATTAAAAAACCTGCTTTCCCTGAGTTTCATATATTAATACAAGAAACAAAATTCTCCAACTTTTGGGCCAGAAACTTACAGAGAATGGAGATCATCATTGAACACAAAAAAGGGCATGAATGGAGATATCTAACCACTGGTCTGCATACTGAGTAAAAAGTGTATGGTACCGAATTGAAACCCTAAACCACCATTTTAATAATTGCCTACAAACACAAATAACACAACATTTGACCTAAGTCAGCTGGGAAGCAACATGTGAAGTGATTAGAAAAGACCCAATGCAAGGACATGAGGAAATAAGCTGCTATTGATTGAATGCCATAGATTTGCTCGTTTTCTTTGCACAATGATTAAGAAGGCAAATCGAAGCATTAGACAATTCCACAAATGAAATCAAGTATGATAATTTATTAAGTGATGAAGTGAAGCATGAGGGTATGGAGTGCAAACTTGCACTTTCAGCAATGGGTTTTGTTTACCTTTACTATGATGATGTGAAAAAGGTTCATGCATTAAGGCTCCTTACCTGAAACTGCAGGTTTGCAATTTCAATCCCACATATCAAGCTGCACACTGTATTCTTGACTGGCCTTCTTTTTTTTCTCCACAGTCTCTTACTTGACAAACACTATCAGAAGAACAGAAGTTAAACTCCATTGTGCAAATCCCCAAATTCTCAGCTCTAAAAAGGAGCTTGGGTCAACCCAATAGATGCAAGCCTCTTTCAAATGTGTCCCTACAAAGAAAGGGCTTCTCTCTTCTACTATGTCTACACTCTCAAGGCAAAATAACAACCCCAACCCAAATGGTGAAGAAGCTCAAATTTGTGATGTAAATTTTGGACTATTGTTGTTCTTGGAAAAAGAGCTGCCAACCTGAATTGACCTCCTCATCTGACAAATTATTTAAAGTAGTGCCATTTTTCAGATTTTCTAAAGTTTCGTTTGTGATATCCTTAAGCACAACATCACGTAACAATGGTAAATCCTTTAGATCAGAGTAGAGGTGTGGTGTTGTTTTGGTTGACTGCTGTCCCTCCTCCAATCTTGAATTTTGCTGCTCAACTGTGAAGCTGTAATTTGGGCTGCTGGACTCAGCTTGCCAACAATGTTCTTCTTCCATTGCCCATGCTAAGGAGCTCTGTTGTACAAATCCTGAAATTGAGTCACTTGCATTCCCTCTCTCCAGCTGTCTGCCATCCCCTGGACACAATACGGTGAAGTTAGCTGTTAAATCCATGTGGTATCAATTAACCAATCTGTCTGTCTTCTTGCTTTCGGCCAAGATTTCAAGCAACTCATGGCATTTTCAAATCAGATTTGCATAAAATAAAAAAGACTTGCAAAATCCCCCACTGGTTTGATTAGAATACACACAGCCTTGGTGAGATTGAAGTTTCAAAACATGTTTGCCTATTTGAATGAAAAACAGAACCATGAAGTGGGTCTTCAATGGTTTGTAAAACATTCAGAGAAATTGCCTAAGTGTATTTGGAGGGCACCTTATATCCATGAATATTCCACCTAGAAAGAGGAGGGATATTGTGTCCTACTCTTCTAAGAGTGCAAGGGATCTTATGCCTACTTAAACCTGTCTAAGATCCTTTTCACCCTTAAGGAGTAGGTGCAAGAACCCTCCCCCTTATACACCTTGTGGTCTACTTATGTTTAGGTTCATGAGAACCTTTGCCTCATGATTTATGATGGATAACCCTTTGCTGCTTGGATGAAGATTCATAAGCACTCTCTGCACAGACAAAAAGAGGGCATCTGGACTCTCATGTGGGATGGTTATTTCCAGTGACCAGCTCGAGCATGCTGGTTACCTAGTCCAACATACATCAACAATGCAAAGAACATCAGATGAGATCCATGTTTTCTATCACAATTAAGAGCACCCAAAAAGACACCTTACTAATCTCCCCTGTTACCTCCCATTCCTCACAAAACAGGGTTCTCAAAGAGAATATACATAGATAGATGAATCAGTTTTGTCCCACACACTTGTAGTGCTCCATGTGCTTTTGAACTAAGTGCTGACTAACTTCAGTTTTTGGGTTTAGTAAATGTTCCAGATGTGCTTCAACTAGATCTAACCCGATGTTCACACCACAAAATTTGTATTTTTTACACAAGAACAAGAAAGGTTTGGTAGGAAATTATCTTTTTTGTTCTAATGGGTACCTTCAACTTCCCAAATCCCAGAAGACCACAAGGTTGGCACCTCAAAGAAAAATTGATCTGAACCAATGTTCATACCAGTTGAACTAAACAAAATTTGGATTTACACAATTTGAACATGAAACTTTGGTTTGGTAGCAAAGGGAAAACAAATTTGTCTTCTAATGGGTACCTTTCTTCCCAAATTCTGGAAGACCACAATGTTGGTGTCTCAAAGAAAAATGGATCTAACCCAATGTTCACACCAGCTGAAGTAAACAAAATTTGGATTTTGCACAATCTGAACAAGAAACTTTGGGTTTGGTAAGCAATGGCAAAAACAAATTTGTGTTTTAATGGGTACCTTGAACTTCCCAAATCCTGGAAGACCACAAGGTTGGCACCTTGAAGAAAAATCGAGTCCTTCAATTTATGCGTCTAATCATGGCCTGTAGTCAGACTGAAAGGCTACATGTAGAAAAACACAGCACAAAAAAGCATTGTCCAGGTTTAGGCATTTTCACAGCATAAACACACACCACCTTTGGCCCACTTGCAGACAGAAGTCTGAACCCATAACTAAAGACATTGATCACTCCGGGAGGACATATAGCTAGCACCATGTTTCCAACAGCTCACCTTTTCCTTGAGAACTTGGTGATGAATAGAAGTCATTGTTGCTTAGTTGAGCTCCCTGAGCCAAGGGTTGAATGACTCCTGCACCTGCCCTCCTGGGTATGGATGCAAAGTTGTTGTCATTAGACTCGTCTGGCCGCTGCCGAAAGGGACTTATGCTCCCATGCTCAGTGAATGTTGATACTGAACAGCTCCCACTGTCAAGTTTGGAAGTTGCACCTGCATGAACAACTGTCATTGCTGCTGCCCTCTCTAAGAGCTCAAGACAAAGCCTCAGCCGGTTATGTCGATCGGACCCTTTGATGCTAGGATGATTACTATAAGACATTGTCATGGTCCCTGAACTTGCAAGTGCATCTGCTGCCACAGCTTGAACAATGTCGATTGCAGTCCTGCCATTTGCTGTCCGAATGTGTGGATCTGCTTGATGGTCCAATAGCATGGCTATCATTTCTGGATCACCTGCCTCTGCCACCATGTGTAACGGTGTGCGCCCATCTAGTCCTTGTAAGTTCACATTTGCAGCTCCCAGGTCCAGCAAGGTCTTCACCACCTTCCTGTGCACACACACACACACATTTTGCACCAGCACATTGTTGAGTGAGGGTCCAATCAAGCTCAGGGAAATTGAAGGAAAAATAAATAAATAAATAAATAAATTGTCATTGGAAATGGTTGTTGCAAACCAAAGGAAAGGAGTGAAGCTTGCAACTGATCCTCCAGCTGCTGCTCCTCACCTGCTGCAGTTGCTGACTGCATAGTGAAGGGCTAGGGCCTTATCAAGGTTGAGTCCTTCGCCCATGACCATCATGTTGACAAGCTCAATGTCTGATGAGTCAAGAGCTTTTTGCATGCGCTTAGTCCTTTGCTCTGAGAGTGCATTGTTGGATATGGAAGAGCCACTGCCACCATCATATGATCCATGATATCCTGTCTTCTGTCGGATCAACTCTATTTCCACAACCACGTCTGCAGGCAGATGCTTTTGCAACACATCCGATGGCAGCCCTGACTTTGCCACTAGCTTTGAGCACAGTGCCCACAAGTGTGGTCCATCTATTTGCTTGCGAGCTGCAACCAGAATGCGCATTACGTCTTTGATTGATGCTTTCTCTGCCATGGCTGCCAAGTGCTTCTGCAAACAGCCAACAACTTCAAGAGTTGATCAAGAGGAGGCTGCAGAATCTACTTAGTTCAAGAAATTGGTCAATGCCTGCCACCAGCACAAAAGATGCAGACAGACAGACAGACAGACAGATTTGGGTCTTCTTCTTCAAAGTCTAGCTCAACAATGAGCTGCAAGAAGTTGCACAGAGAAGTTCTGACCTGTGTGAGAGTAGAGAGTTGGTCCATCCCAAAGAAGTGAGCAGCATTCAGGGTTTCGAGAGCGAATTCAACTGCAGAGCTACAGTGAGTGTGCCAGCAGCCCTTCTCCTTGCAAGACCTGAGGGAGGAGACATGATTTTGTGGTGAGAAAGAAAGAGTGCCACTGTACAGAAACTGCAGCAAGAGCATGAACACATCGTGTCCCACAATGCCCACAGGAATGACGGCCTGCTGGGCTACATGAGTAGCTGCTGCTGCAGTTGTGGTTGTGGTTTGAGGGACTGTCCCTGCATGATGATGATGCTGATCATCATCATCCCACATCTGCATCTGTTGTGCATTGCCACAGAAGATCATTCTGAAAAAAGGACTGCGAGCTGCTAACACACATTTGTGTGCATACACATGCCGCCCTTCTACTGTAAATGTTACATCACTGAATGCTTGCCCATTCACCAACAAGCTCAACAAATCCTCTGACAAAGACTTTAGAGGTTGTTCTTCCAGATTCATTTCATCAGCTGCTCCTTGAATCTCCTGCTGCTGCTCCCCCAATTTGTAGAACCACCCAAGGACTTGAATCTTCCTCAGATCAAGGAGCACAAGAACATTGAATCTTCAAAAATCCTCAGATTGAGCATGAGAACATCTTTTGGATTGTTGCATTTGAAAAGAATGTGATGTTGCATGAGCTAGCAGTGTGACCACCTCCTGGTCTTCATGTCTTGCAATTTGGGAATTTCAAAGCAAGACTTGTAGAGTTACAGCTTTTGTTTCCAAGAGCTCGATCAGGCTTCCTGAATGACCCCTCCTTCTGGTCACGCATTCTTCTTCAATGGATATGAATTCCCACACAAATGGTGAACCTCATGCTTGAACTTCTTCTTCACCTGGATCTAACTAGTCCACAGTTGGACTCACATGATGAAATTGAATTTTGTGTGTGGATCTCGATTGCAGCTTGTAAGCTTGTAAGCTGCTACTGCTGCTGACTAAATTTGTTCTGAAACCATGTGTCTTTTGCTAGGACCATGCAGCAGCAGCAGCATCAGCACCAGCACCAGCAAGTCTTCTTCAAAGCTCCCACAATTCTTCCATTCCTTTAGATCACAGCTCTGTTGAAGATCAGAGACTTTGAACCGCAAGCCAGCCTCACGCCGCCTCGACTGTGTCTCTCTCAAATTCTTCACACTAGCTACTCTTATGCTTTCTATCCGAGCTCAATCAACTCTCCCAACTTCTTCCTCCTTTCAAAATTTTCATTTGTCCTCGACCAGCTGAACTCAATCCATCTTGTTAAATCGCAACTCGCCCGCCCCTCTCTTTCTCTCTCTGTGTCTCACTGTGTGTGTGTGTGTGTGTGTGTGTGTGTGTGTCTCTCTCTCTCTCTCTCTCTCTCTCTCTCTCTGTGTCTTCAATCTGTTTGCAAGGAACGCCGCTTTCCTGTGAAAACGTTTTCTCTCTTCATCACCAGAAAAGCTCATGAACAAGCTTGCCAGAAAAAGCTCTCTAACTCATCATGGTGTCCAGCTCTTGTCCCTTTGATTGCAAGCTCACCCACTACGGGAGTCGCGTGCATGCATGCGTCACCCAGCACACAAAAAGCTTACAAACTCCGAACAGGGTAAAACTCCCCACACTAGCCACCCACATACACATGCACGCACGCACACACGCACAGACACAAGGCTAAGGCTAGATCAGCACAAAGTCCTGAACTAGAAGCTACTGACCTCGAAACAGCGCCCTGCAACTTTTTATAGTAGACGAGAAGGAGGAGGAGGTGGAAGAACCCCGAATTAAGCTTACAAACAACATCCATCAACAACACACACAGTCCCCTCTGATCAATCCCCTCGTTCACAAACCCTGATCAAACCCCGGCAAGCATCGCTCAGCCGCACCCAGCTAGCTGCTGCAGCGGCCTGCCTGCTACCCAAAAAGAAAGAAAGAAAGAAAGGAAAAAACAAAGAAGCACTGCATCATCTTCTTCTTCTTCTTCCCCGCATGCCTCTTCCAATCCTTGCACTTTTATAATTTCATACTCTGGAAAATCAAGCGGCAAGAGACGAGGAAGAAGAAGACGACGACGACGACGACGACGACCAAGACACTGCCAGGTGCCTGTCTTCTTGCTTGCTGCAACAAGAAAGAGAGAGAAGAGAGAGAGAGCGCGAGAGCGAGAGAGGAGAAGCGGCGAGAGCGCGCGCGGGCGCGGTAGACCGTGCGGTCTCAAGGGAGGTGCCGGGGACGTGACAGTGCTGCCCGTTTCTTGTCCTTTGTGGTCTGCCCTTTACCCAATTTACTACCTACCTTCCTGCACTTACCTACCCTGAAATGTCTACCTCTCTCTTACTTCATACCTACATGTTGACCCTATTTGCACCAAAATAGGTAGCATGGTGGTGTTTCTTTTTCTTTTTCTTTTCTTTTTTTTGGGAAAAGTTTGCCTAGTATGTACCAAGTAATGTTGGGAGCAACATACATCCATCTATGAAGGAAGGTACCCTAGCCAAGGGTCAGTTTCCACATTGACAAAAACGAATAATTATTTTTTTTCAGAAAATGAGTTTTTTTTTAAAAATTGAATTTATATATTTTTCCATCATCTACTATATATAATATTGTGATATGAGTAGTGAAATTATTCAGAAAATAACCTACGATATAATTATGATCATTTTCAACATGTCAGCTTCATATTTTCATAAAATTTCATTTCACTATTTTGACTATTATTTAATGATGAAACTGACCTTAGGGTTAGGTTGTTTGTTTGTTTGTTTTGTTTGTCACATTAAGATTTACCAAATTATGGTGTCTCTTGTCGCGCTCTTGATACGTACGGGTGAAGAGTGCTCCATGAGTTGGGGTGCATCGAGTTGGTTTCATAATGTTTTGACCTATGGTGAAGAAGTCATTGGATAATACAGTTATCCATAAAGTAAGAAAAACCCAGCACCAGAACCCTGAGTTTGGTCATACACAGGGTGAGATTCAAAAAAACCTGCAAAAAAGTACTTTAGCATTCAACCGGGGATGAAACTCAGAAAAGCAGCAATTTTGGTGGTAAACTGAGTTTCATCCTGTCTTTCCTTTTTCCTGAGAGCCTCCATTGCTGCTACATATATTTTCACTAAAAATTCTTTTAAATCAAAACTAAAACATTATAAGGGTGTTTGGTGACACTCTTGGTATCGTTGGAAAGTCCTTAATGAGTAGAATTTGAAGAAGGTGACTTGCAAAAAATTTAGATCTAAGGTGCAAGAGATATTGAAATTTAAACTTAGTTTTATCATTGAAAACGTAATTAAAGTACAAAAAATGATCTTGAAAGGGAAAATTAATTTAGTAACTGGTTCACTCATGGGTCACCGACAGAGGCTTCAATAGATAGTGTATCTATAAAGGAAGGTTATTTGTTTCTTTTGTTTCTCACACTGAGGTTTCCCAAAATCATGTTGCCTTTTGTCGCGCTCTTGATACCATTGGAAAGCCCTCAACAAGTAGGGATGCACCATTGAGTAGGGGTGCACCAAGGTAGTGTTTGGACTTTAGACCTAGAGTGTTAGAGTTATTGAGTATTGAAACATTATTTATCAAAGAAAATTCAACAAAATCAAAACTAAATATTTTAGAGATATTTTGGTAAGCAATTGGAATTGTTGGAAAGCCCTAAAATATTTAGTTTTGATTTTGTTAAGTTTTATTTTTATAAAATGAATAATTAAAAAAAAATCCTGCCTACTTCTGGCCTGTGGCTACCAATATGAACTCATACCTAGTCTGAATATGGCGACATGTGACCTTTTTTTCCTCAAGATATGGCAACTTTGGCATTTTTCCCCCCCCCCAATAAAACCTTTGTACAATTCACACTGGGGTATTTTTTTGGCCACCACAGTGTGAAATTTCGCCCCCAAAAAAGCACTGGTCACACTAGTGTGTTTTTTCTATGTATACTTATTACCATTTTTGGAAACTTTTACATTTACTTTTGTGGGAAATATGATGAAGATCTGAAAAGCCAGGACATTTTTTTCAATTGTTTTTACTTGGCCATTATCATAACATGGAAATCATTGTCAATTTATGTGGAAATTTTGGTATGTTGAAAACAGCCTTGAGAACTAAGACTTTTGCTTAAGAAAAAAAGAAAGCAACCTTTGAAATTTGGCCATAATTAATATCTAGAGTTAGTCTTCAAAGTTTCATACATATTTTTTCTACTTTATATTTCAAATTTATGTTAAATATTTCATTTTATGTGCATTTCATCTTATGGTGCAATACTGGGCTTCTTGGTTGGTGGATTGCATGCCCATGCCACTCCATTTTTCCGGCACTAATTACACACCCGACCAACCTTAGCATAATGGGGGTTGAAAGTGAAACACATAAACAAAGTCTTGAAGTTTGGGTGAAAAACCAATCTTGGGCATTTTGAGTGATTGAATGTGAGAACCTAGTGTACAAAGGTATCAATTGTGAGAACTTAGTACAAATTTCACTTGAGCCTTAGGCTTGCAATTAAAGATGTATTCCATACGTTTTTTAATCTAGGTTTTTTTGAAATTTTGCAAACAAAAAAAAGGAAAAAAGTGGCTTGTTGACTCATGCCTCCCATGCTAGCTATTGTGGGCTTGTAAACTTTGTGAATAAAAAAACCTATGGAAACCAATTAGTCAAGTGTGTTGAAGTCATGACCACCATGATGCGAGTCGTTGGAAGTTCAATTCAATAATGCAACGTGAAGCACTACTTACCTATACTGATATCCACCATTGATTGATAGGTAGTCAGTCGCCCCTGCCATGTACAAAAAGGCCAAGACCACACCACAAATCGATCGATCGATTGACCAGACACTCCTGGTGCAAATCTGTTGATTTTTTTATCCATTCCCAAACAACCAAGAATGAAGAATAGTGAACAATAGTCAGTATGAAAACCACATTACCCAAAAACATGGATCTCCAGCCTGCATGCCCAAATGCCTACCACATCTGTCCAGTCTGAAGTGCAACCCCCCCAACAAGTAAGTGGTTCATTATGTAATAATAATAATAATAATAATGGTTTTGCTGCCCCTTATGCCAAGTTCCCAGTTCCAACCAGCAACAATTAATAATAATCACAATAGGAAATAATGTTTCATATCAACATTGCTCTCACCTGAAAGAAAGATGAACTTAGGGTTTCATCCCAAGAAAACCCACCCGGTGAGCATTCATTCATTCATCAAAATGTGCGACCAAATCAAAACTAGGTACCCATTAGTCCCTAGTGTCTCTGTCCCTTAACGGCATTGCCAATAAGACACGGCACTTGATGCTCTCTCTGCATGCTTATGAAAATTGGAACATTTGCTGCACCCCATCCCGCTCAGATTCTTAATTTGTTTTGGTGTAATCAGAGGGCATGTTACTGAGCCTTCTTTTTTCCTGTTTTTTTTTTCAAAGTAGTAGTAGGCATTCCATTTTTGGGAAACACCCCCATTTTACGGTTTTTCCCATGACACCTGCCAGGTAGCACGGAAGAAAAGGAAAGCAAAAGAAAACTGAAGCTCGGCTTTATGATCAGTAAAATGCCCTCCCCAGAGAGCTTTACTAGAATCAGGCCCACACAAGGTGGAATTGGGCCCATGCGAGTGGAATCAGGACCCGAGGCGAGAGTAATAAGGCGCATGTGAGGTGGAATTGGGCCTCAATGCGAGTGGAATCAGGCCCATACAAGGTGGAATCGGGTCCAATGTGAGTGGAATCAGGCCCATACAAGGTGGAATCGGGTCCAATGTGAGTGGAATCAGGCCCAGACGAGGTGAAATTGGAATCAGGCCCCATGAGAGTGGGATCAGGCCCATGCGAGGGGGAATCAGGCTCCACCTAAGGCAGGCCCTTAATGTGTTGTTGAGGAAACAAGCCACAATAACAAGCCACCATTTGGAATCCCTTTTGACACGAGTGTTCTCTCTCTCTCTCTCTCTCTCTCTCTCTTTCACTCACCTTTTCACACTGGGCCATGAACCCCCTTCCCATAATCACCTTTGCTTCCAATGATAACATTTTTTCAAATTTCTTTCCCAAAGAGAGAAAGAGAGAGAGAGAGAGAAGCCCTTTACTCCATGCATCTAGATTCTACATTAAAGAAAAGAAGAATCATGTCCCCAACTTGGGACCAACCAGCCACCCATTATGGATATCAAACTCCATTCCAGGAAAAACCCACCCTTTTCTTTCAGATTCTGCATGCTTTACAACTTCAATGTTGTCTTTGAACCATTAATAAAGCCTCAAGTGGAAACAACAACTTTGGTCATGAAAAGTATAGCTTCTTGTTTCTTAAACTTTAAGTACTTCTCTTGCTTGAGCCCACATCTAGGCTACCAAAGATTTTTTTCCTTCAAAGAACTTAGACCAAATTTTCCTTCCTATTACAAAGCCTGTGAAAAAAATTCATAGAATGTAGATATCAATAAATAAATAAATAAATAACTAAATATCAATCCTCATGCCACAACCAACCATTGTGAATCCTAGCCATTGTTGGAAGGTTCTATGATTTACCCAAGTTTAGGTCTAAGTTATAGGTCACATTCTCTGTTCTCCAAACTACTGTAGCCTTGGGTCAAGTTCAACATTAAATAATTCTTTTAAAAAAATGTGGAAGCGTCGAAAAATGTGATAAATGCACCTTGAACAGAATGTGTACATCCATGATTTGTACATTCATCCATGCATTTCAACTACATGCATTCATACATCAAATAAATTTTGTTAATTTTTTAATTTTAATTTTAAAAAATTTAATAAATATTTTCTTAAAAAATGAATGCATTTTTTGAAAAAATTAATTATTCATTAATTAATGTGTTGAACCTGACACAAGGCTACAATATAAGTTTTGAGTTTTGTTGAAATTGCAATTGGAACTTAACCAAGCAATTGAGCTCTTTTCAAAATAGAATTAGAACTTGAACTAGGGTGTTGTCCTATTTTAATCAGTTTAAAATTCTCTGAATAAATAAATGCAATTCTAGAAGGAAAAATATAAGCTAGAACCTATGTTCTAGGCATGTTATTGCATTTGATTGGTTGTATATAATTAACATTATATAATATTTCTTTTAAATTGTGTGAATTAATTGAAAGGAAGATCCCCCACCATGAAATTCTAATCCATATTAATATTCTAAAAAGTGTTTCTGTTTTAGGCGAATTTTCACAGTTTTTCAACCTGAAAAATATGACTTCAACACATGCAAAGGAGTTTTGAGAAAACAATGGCCCAGATTTTGATTATTTTAAAAATTCACCATATTCCTACAACAAGTTCTAGCAAGTAGCTGAGACATAAAAAAATTATTAAAATTTATTTCCATTTTCACACCTAGTCTATAGCCAAAAAATTGGCTAAAGCTTCTTGTGGATGATCACTATTTTGGCTATGTTACAAAATTGAAACAAAACAATTCTAAATGGCCTGACTTAAATGTTAATGCATATGACCAATTTTTCCTTTCCTTTCCTCCTCAATTTTGTTATTAAAAAATTGTGGTGAATTTTTCAAAAATAATAAAAGTACTCAATTTTACACTATAAAAAAAATCCCAGTTTTTCAGTTGAAAAAGCAAAAAAAGAAATTGTTGGAAAGAATCAATTGCTCATGACAAAATAGTTAAAATCCATGGTAAAGACAAAGAGCAGAAAATTACATTTATGAAGCATATGGGTCCTCCCTTTATTGAAAAAGTGAGCATTGATAGTAGTTTAGATGGATATTTACTTTTTTACACAAATCCTCAGGCCCAGTTGCCATTTAAATGCATGATTTTCTTCATGATTGAAGGTAAGTTGGTATTAAATTTGGACTCATGTTTCCAAGATGCCAATGGATTTATTCTCAACTAAAATCTCCTAATTATACCACTAGGTAATACCTTCAGCAAGAAAAAGTAACTGTAGTTCCATATACCATGTGGGCCAAAAATTGTGTCAAATATTATACCACATGCACTCCATGCACCCTCACATGCCCATCCCATGTAATTTACACCTTACAATCCAATGTTCCTCAAGATGTCCACTATATATCATCCATGTATCATCCATGTAATTGACACAATGGCCCACCTCTTGTACATAGATATTTGGAATTGCTTTATCTGTGTTCCACAAACATTCAACCATAAGATTATTACCATGACTAAAAGAATCATCCTTCTTTTGCGAGAAAGAAAAAATGATGCCATGTTCAGGCCAGTCCGAGGGTTTTTTGTTACAATTTTGTGATATAAAATTTTTGGAATTTTTTTTCCCAAAACATTAGCAAAATTAGCTGAATTTTCACACTACAAAAAGTTTAAACACATTTTCTCCAAAATTATCCCAATTTTTTTTCTCTAAAACACGACAAAATTTGTTGAAGGAAAAATCATTGGCCATGATCTATTGACCCACATTCTTGCCACACACAATTACTCAAACAAAATCCAGAATTCATAATGAGATGGATCTCCATGTGAGCAAAAGTTAAAATTGGAGGTCACTGAAGATCTCCTTATGGGCTGGTTGCTTTTCATGCTTTTGCTCAATAAAGGTGTTATATTCTTCAAGAAGGTGTTGGGGTTGGTTTCTCAGGAGAAGATCTTGATCTCCACTTGTAGGTGCAAATCAAGGAGTTCAGCCCATCTCAAGTTATTGGCCCAGTGAATTTCTAAAACTTTTGTGGTAAATTTTCACTACCTATTTTGTCACATTGTTTTGAGAAAATTTTGAAAGACCATTGGTTTTTCAATGTGGAAATAGAATTTTAAAGTACTTTTTTTTTAATAAACTTACCATATCAAAATTTTGAAAAAAAAAAGAGGAAAATAATAAAAATTAATTTGTGTGGACTTGTTTTGTCAGTTCATCACCACCACCCACCCATGGTTTTGAAACTTTTCACACATTCTAAAGACATAAATCTACCCTACAACATCCTTTTATTGTTAGGAGGATCAAATATCTTAGGCAAAATAGTTAGGCAACAACTAGCTCCACTTAGCACTATGGCCCAAGCCCAGTGATGCACTCTTGCATGGCATTATGAACCCTAAACACACTGTTCTACTCAACTTTTCACCGACAGCATGATTGCATAAGTATTAACCATATTGATTCAATTTAAACAATTGGCAATGAAATCCCAAAAATACTCTTACTAGCTACTTTAACAAATTTTGCTAAGTTTGGAATATGCGAAAGGACAATGATTTTCCACCATAGTATGCATTTTACCCCTAGTTTTTTTTTCCCGAACTTCTTATACACAGTGACCAAAAATTCCCCAAAAATAGTTGAATTTATAGTAGAAAAACAGAAATTCCCAAATTTTAAAGGAAAAATGACAAAATTTGTTGGAAAAAAAACACTGGTCTTACCTCCTCTAAATAACAATGCCATGTCATTGTGGTGCAAATCACTAAAATGGTTTTTTGCTCTCTTGTGGTACATTTTTCTTGATCAAAGTTTACAATTTTCAAATACATTAAATTTGCCATCATATAATAAGATAGTTCCCATGCACGCCAAGGATGTATCCAATGTTGGCCAAATATGCGGATTGGTGGGCAGGAAGCGGGAGTTCTGATTATGGGTACTTGAAACCTACATGGAATCATGCCCAGTTTCCAGAATCAGGTAGGAACTGGAACAGGGTTTGGGACCTCATTGTGGAAC
>Ga0116229_10004156_pt1 | contig 23767 bp, 20 predicted proteins | sample S1TSphgellanicum_3_FD_87313 | JGI IMG/M metagenome (GOLD analysis project Ga0116229, IMG submission 87313) | Host-associated microbial communities from peat moss isolated from Minnesota, USA - S1T2_Fc - Sphagnum magellanicum MG | ecosystem: Host-associated > Plants > Peat moss > Unclassified...
AAACATAGCGAGTATATGCATATCACTCTCTCTAGTAAGGAGATGGAAGGAACAATTGTGTCACTTGCTGAATAATCCAATAACACATGTTCCAATGGAATAAATTATCCATAAAGAAAATGGTTCATAAAGAAGCTAAAAAGAAACAAATGGGGATTGAAACTAACCTCATGCAGGGTCGTCATTCTGAATTCAACCTATAGACCTCATATCTAATCTTCTAAAAAAAAAAACATGCACGCCTTTTTTCCTTATATCTCAACAAATAAGCCTTTCTTTTTTCTCCTCCATTGTAACATTTATCCTTAATCATTATTGTGACTCAAAATTTAGGTCTGGAACAAAACCAAGGTTGATGTTTCCCTGCACAGATACATGAAAGAACAACAATTTTTTTACATCAATTTTAGTCATCATACCATACTTGTTTGTTGACATACCACCTATTTTTACTATAAGAAATAATAATAGTAAAATAACCTTACTGTTTGTGACTCCTTTTCCTTTTATATATACATATAGAATTGCAAAGAAATATCCACAATAACAATGTGGTGGCAACATAACAATGAATGAAGTCATAACCTTATGAAAGTCATTCATAAAAATGTGAAACCATCATCACCTTCATCACAAAATGTAATGACAAGCTACCATGACTACCCAATGATTTCATGAGTTCCCAACAATGGGTGCACCTTAGTATATACAATACTAAGTGCAAAATCTAACCAACCCATCATACAAAATTTGCACAAAATTCCCAACTCAAAGGTTTCTTTTACAACAACACCAATAGCAACACACATACCAATTTGTAGCTTCCATTTTTCATATAAAAAAGAAGGATTATATGTGTTTCCTAAATTAAAAGTTTTGTCTATAATAACACCTATTATTAAACTAAAACTTACAATTTGGAATGACATGATAATGGAGTAGACAATGAAAATAGACAACGAGTTCCATTTCAAGGCCAGCTAGAAAATTGCTAGTCAAGGTTTCTATGCATGGAAATAGAGAAAGAAAGAGAGAAGGATGTGGATGTTCACCTAATCATGTGGATAGATATAACTCATGTTTAATGTAGGATTGGTAATTCACACCCCCATGAACCAACTTTCGAGACAATGTTCAAACTAGAATACCAAGTTGTGTTTTTTGTTCAATGAGAAGAAAAACAAGTTGTAAACAACAATGAAGAACATATAAATACTTCCTATTACAACATCAACACTCGGGTCATGAAGAACAATTAGAGGGTGTTTTGTCATGTGTAGAGGCTTTGGTCTGAACAAGTTCACAACATCTCTTCGTAGTTCAACTTTAGTGATGAACAAGCTCACAACATCTCTTCATAGTTCAGCTTTAGTGATGGCACATGACAAATTTTAGCAACAATTGTTGATCTAGTAGTTAGTCAGACAATAAATGCCTATTTTCATACATAATTTAGTCAAAGACACATCTTTTCATATCTAAAAAATTAGGGCGCACAAATATACATGGCTTAAAGCCATAATAGACTTTGGATAAATCCAAAAAATTAATAATCTTCATACAATAGCCTAGCATAAGATTAGTTAAAATCATAACCTATGATAGCTTTAAAAAAATCTAAAATAACTTACATTAACTTTAAAAAAACCTAAAAGATGATACTAAATTAAAAATAATTTAAGACTAATATAGGGACTTAGCTTAGGGTAATTTACACATAAATCTCCCAAGTAGGCTAATTCATTGGCTTTTTTACTTTTCTTTTTATCCAAAAAATTACGAATTTTTGAATTTTTTTTCTAGGAATTAAAAAAGAAAAAAAGAAAAAAGAAAAAGCCCCTCATTGTGATCTCCCAAACCTCCGTGATCGTGTCCGGTCACCAGGTCGTCTCCTCCAAATTGCTCGCTGTCCGAAGTTCGAACTCCCTCCCTCCGGCTCGCTACGAGCGTTTTTTTTGAAAAATTTGCAGCTTCTGGAGTACGCCTTGCAGCGCCGTTGCTTGCGCCGTTGTTGTTGCAATGAAGGAAGGAAGGAAGGAAGGAAGGAAGAAGGAATTGGGAATTGCAGACGGTGCAGAGCTCTTCTCTTGAGATGAGACGCGGATAGCAAATCACTGTAACCAGATTGCATGTTTTAGTTATACACATTGTTTCTTTCTTCCCTCGTGTTTTGTAGCATTTTTTCTTGTGGCTCCTGGTTGCTTGATAGTGGCGTATTAGATGCGGCCATGGCTCGTGGCGACAAGGGCGCGGATGGTAGTGGTGGTTCGCATCTGAGTGAGTTGCAGCAGGCGCGTATCACCGAGAATTACAGAGCTGCCAAAGCGATTTTGGCTCGGAAGAAGCGTCAGCTCTTGCCTAGTTCCCAAGTGGAGGAAGAGAATCGTTCCCCGATCAAGGTGCCGCTCTATGATGCTCGTTCTGGGTATGTTCACTTTACCTGTCTTTGTGCATTTCCCTTTTCATCTTTCAATAAACTCTCAATGCTGTGCAGATTTATCTTTTTGTCCTTATCATTTGCTGTGTGTGGGGGACTCATTTGTTGTGTAGGAGTGTGACTCCAAAGAAGATGTGTACGCTGATTATGAGTGATCAAAGGCAGAGAAGAAGCCCGCTTGCTGAATTGCAGTGCAATCGATTTCGGCCATCGGATTGCAGCGAATTTGAAGCTAGTGGAACTTGTAAAGCTGCTGCTAGTTGCGACGGAGATGTGGAGAAGGAGGCTTCGGAAAATTCTTCAACGGCAGGGAAGAATATATGGAGGCTCCCCACGGATGGAGATAATTCACTGCAGTCTTGTTTAACTGAACGTCTTTGTGAGGAATTCGATGAAGAATTGATCCAAGAATTGGATGCCCTGTGTGAAAAACGATCCAAAGGTCCACATGATGGGAGAAAGTTGTCAATGGGACAAGAATTGCATTCATTGTCTACACATGTATCCACTGTCTGTTGGAGAGGAGATTTACAAGAGAGAATGCTGGCCAATTGTATCCCACAAAGCACTACACCCTGTTCAGATTTGCCTCTTCAGTTTCCAGGCATTGCTCAGTTTGGTAATGTGACCTCTACATTACCTGCCAGTGAAGATCTTGCAGTCAGAAATACATGTCCAAGAAGCTCTTGCCTTTTACTTGATCTAGCTGATCAAGCACTTCTTTCTCCCATTCAAGCCCCAGGTTCGAACCTAGCAGACCCTAAAAACCTCACTTCATTTGCCACTCCCTCATTGGCCATTGTCACTTCTGGATCCAAATGTCCTCCAACAAGTACAGCAGCTTCCCCTGTTCTTGTTCAAGGTGTTCTGGTTACCAGGGCTGGATCCTCTTCACCTCCCACAGAGATGCCTGAATATTTGAGAACCCTCAATGCAACACAAAGGGAGGCAGCTCTGAGCGATACTTCCAAGCCATTGTTAATTCTGGCAGGCCCTGGGAGTGGAAAGGTGCAGTTGCCCTACTTAATATGATTAGGGTATCAAAAAACACTCTACCTGTATTTGTCATTGGATCACATTGCAGACAGAAGGACCTATTTGTGTTTAGGGTTTAGGGTTTAGGATCATGCATGTGTCGCTGACCTCACCTTTGTTGCTCTGCAGACATCTACAATGGTTGCACGGCTGGTTTCAATGCTAATGGAAGTAAGTTGGTCTTGCACATTGAGACAAACCATGCATGCAGATCTTTTGCTTTCACAGCCTTAACTTGCTATTTCAGAGTTGCTTTCAATGACACTGTGATATGAATGATTATTCCTTCAATAGTGATGAGTAAAGCTCTGCATGGTGTTCCAAAGTCAGCAGAAATTGCTTTGTGGCAGCACATAGTTTCTGGGTACAATGAATGTTGCAAAATAGCCATATGTTTGGGATGATTCGTCTGGATGCTGACAATGTTGTTTCAGGGTGTGGAAGCAAGGAATATTCTGGCAATGACATTCACGACAGCTGCAGCAACAGAAATGAGAGATCGGGTTGGGGCTGCTGTTGGCAAAGCAGTTTCTAAAGAACTGTCTATTTCGACATTCCATGCATTCTGCTTGCAATTGTGCCGCTTGCATGCAGAAAAGTGAGCATAGAATTTCCAATTGTATTAGTGATTGAGCAGGCTGGCATCTGTTGTGAAGGAAGTATGGGCAGGATGAATATGCATTATATTTAGATTTTTTAGTTTACTATAAGCTGATTCATGTCATGTGCATGCTTCCACTGGCTCAGCAGGTTAGGACGCACTGCTGAGTTCCTAGTCTATGGTCATTCGCAACAAAGGAGAGCTGTCATAGAGGCCACTAGACTTGCCTCTATGGAAACTGATACTGCTCAAGCTGGTTCTTCTGTCACTACTCCTTCGGGGATCTCAACCACAGACAGTAAACCACAAGTTCAAGCCAATGTCCAAAATCTGGTGGCTTGCAAAGATAAGGCAAAGAAATGGCTGCAGTTTGTGACACAAGTAAGTGCACAGGGCTTGTGATATCTGTATGCTGTGATGAAGTCCCACTTGTTGATGCATCAGGCTCTCATCCTTATGGAATAATGCTTTTGTGCAACTGGATTTGGGCTTGGGTCACCTCTGGAACAAGTTTGCCAGTTCTTCCAAATAGAGGATCTTTATAAGAGCAGTGGCCATGCTGTTCTGGAGTTCTCTGCCTTACCTTTCACTACAAGTTCACTGCAGGGAGGTGTTAACATCACTGCTTTGACATGGCATGAAGGTCTTGCTACATATTTGTTCAACTGAGAGGGGTCTGTGTGTCTGAACAAGCTGTAAGCATCCTGGATGTTTGCACACATTTTGGTTTTCATGTAGAGAGAGAGTGTGTGCGCTGGAAATCATCAATATGCCTCCTCATTACAAAACTGTCAAATTCTATTCACAGGCCAAAGCCGCTGGAAGGACAGCAGAGGAGTATGAGAAGATGGGAAACAGAATTGGGGTAAGACAAATGGCTGTTTTATATCTCTTGATCCAGGGCATCTTGAGGGATACTGCGGATTCTGCATCTTGGAGCAATATGTCTAACCACTTTATGTTGTAGGGGGCAGTTTTGAGACATTATGAGGCAACTTTGCTGGCTTGCAATGCACTTGACTACCATGATTTTATCAATTTCTCTGTCCGCCTACTAAAGGAGCATCCTGAAGGTATATTACAGTAGATGTTTGATGAAGCTCACTATCGTGCACAATTTGCAGTCTGCAGAAAGTTGGTTCTGAATGGTGAAGACAGCACTAGTTTAGTCAGGTGTCTATATCCCCCAGTCCGATCGTGTATGATTGTGGCCATTTTCGTTCCTGCTCCTAATGTACATGTAAGAACCTGTTGAGTTCTGATTGTGGAGTCTTACATTTTTGTAGGAAGTTATCTGTTGTATTGTGTGTGTGGAGTCCTGCTGTGTAGCCAATAAAGCTGTGACAACCACTTACCTGAGGGCAGGGTACAGTGCTGGCAGAGTGTCAAAAGACCTGGACCTGTGTGCTAGTTGATGAGTTTCAAGACACCAGCACCATGCAGTACAACTTCCTACATCTGCTTGCCTCCCACAACCGGATCACTGTTGTTGGGGATGATGATCAGGTTTAATTTGCACTGTTGGAATAAGTTCAATGCACTTTTTGTTTTTCCTCCTTGGTGTTCATACCAGATACCATTGGCAACAATGACCCTTCTTTGATGTTGAGGGGAGTGTGGCCAAGTAGGATAGTGTACTTGTGGATTATAACAAGCTAAAAGTCATCCTCTGGGGCTACTGGACATTTATTTGTTGCTCCCCTAAAATGTGGGTGGTGGTCATTGGTGAAAAATGCAGTCAATATTCAGCTTCAATGGAGCTGATTCTTCAGGCTTTGACTCCTTCCGCAAAGACTTTCCACAGCTGAAAGAGGTCTGCAACACTCAATATACACTCCACCTTGTATGTTATTTTTTAATGTCTTTGCTTGTTGCACTGTGGTTATCAGTCTTCTGTTACCCTGCACGTCTTTTTTCTTTTTGTTTTGTCGAGCTATCCAGCATTATGGCTTACTTCCTGCTGGTCAGTCTGACAGAAACACAATTTGTTGAATGATATTGCCTGGACTCACTTTTAGGAGCTGCTGGACTCAGTTTGTATGTTATGGTAGTTGATCACTACTGTATTTATTAAGGTTCATTCAATATGCATGCAACTGTTGCTATTGTTCCAACTGCTCCTCATTGTTTTCTGTATGTGTAAGTGCTGGATCTCCTCATTTTCTTTTTGCTGATGTGTTGTTGCATCTGAAATCTTCATAACATTGTCATTAAGTTACCTCTCAGTCATATTCAGGTCATACATTGTAAGTAGGGAGGAATTTTCAGTACTTGTGAAGATACTTTTTTAGTACTGTCATGCAAATTTTCTTTGTGTTTGCAGGAACTTTGAATGTCTGATCGGTGGTTGCTATCCAATCTCTTAGACCTGAACTGTGGATTTCACTTGTTGCTATTGTGATCTTCTTTTGATAACCATCTAGGAGTTCTGGAATTTTTGACCGTGTCCTCTGTCTCCAGGTGAGACTACATCAAAACTATCGGTCAACACGCTGCATTGTTGAAGCTGCTACCTCTTTAATCAAACACAACACAAAACGCTGTCAAGAAAAGCAAGCCCACACAGACAATTCAGCTGGGGATAGAGTATCCATGCATGACTTTCATCCTTCTTTTTCAAATTTGTTGATATACAGTGAGCAAGTTCCTTTCGATATGGGAACTGGTTTAACTGAAAAAATGATACATTTGTGGATTGTCGTAAATCAACAAGCATAGATTCAACTGAGGGAATAGACCAGCAGTCTTGTTGTATTTGCACGTGTATATAATTCTTTTCTCAGTGATGCCTTGACAACAAGGTTGAAACAGATAGTGGTGATGGAATGCCGAACAGAGGCTGCACAATGTGCATATGTTGTAGACTGCATTCTCATGAATGCAGTTGCAAATACACCACAGAAGCCCACTTATGGGAATACTGCTGTATTATATCGCCGTCAGGTAGTACTCTTGAGCCTGTTTTAACCCTGACCCAGTTTTTATTTCCAAGTTTAGTTGTGAGTAGTCACTGATAAGTTTTCTGAGAACACAGATGCTGGTAGTTTGTCAAGATAATGCAATGGTGGGATGGCTCGATAGGTTACTGGAAGAATTTTTCAGTCAGCATTTCGAGCACGCAAGATTCCCTTCAATGTGCATGGAGTGGCATTCTATCGGAAGAAAGTATGTACTAGGAGCTTGTTGGTTTATTTTCCAAGTCCTGTGGTTGATTAGTGGCTTTGCATCAGCAACTTCAACGAAGAATTATCACATCAACCTTTGACCTCATTTACTGTGATCTGGTGCAGGTTATCAAGAATGTCACAGCCATGCTGTGGACTGTGTTACCAGGCAACACAGATATCTACTGGCGGCGGGTATTCAAGGCACTGTATGCTGGAGACCCTTCTGAAGGCAAAAGGGTCAGTTTCTTATCAGTCTGCTCCTGTACTTCTAAGTGAGTAAAGTTGCCTGTCAAGCTGGAATTTAGATATGCAACATCCTTCCTTCATCTAGTTAGTTATGGACTATCTGAATTGTGGAAAACAGCATAGTTGAGATCAATAGTCTTTTCTTTTGCAGGTTGTGGAATATGTGGATAAAGTTGTAAAGACCAATGCTTGCACCTTCCAGCAGGCTGCACAAACTGTATTTACAGCTAAGGTTTCAGGCACCTTTAGCAGGTTTGATTCATGCTTTCTGTCAAGTATACTCTGACCAATTATTGAGCATCTTTATCTTAGTAGAGTTTCAAGAATTAATGAATTAAACTGTAAATGTGCTGCCCTGTAACGGACCTGTGCTTGAAGTCATGGAATGGCAGTATGTCTAATGCAGAGTTTCTTAGTGGGGCTTGATATGACCATCTTGTTTCCTGCATAGTTGCTCTATTTAATTTCCCAAAACATATAGCATGTGTGACAAGTGTTCTGATGAGATTTGGTTTGCTACTGGTCCCTTCTTTCTTCTTTTGTATTGTTGAAGTACTTTTTTGTTGCTCATTTGACAAGTGTAATTGGGAATAAGTCTTGTGTGAATCAGGCGGCAACTTGCACTGGGAAGGAGAGTGCTCACTTCTATTAACATGGTTCACCGCCTTGCACATAAGGTAAGCTTATATTTACTTTATAATCTATGATGTGTGTAGTTGGTCTTCAAAGCCCTGCATCTTGTTCTGTGCAGGACTTGTGATGCTGATATATATTGATGCAGTCTATATGTTGCAAGCTGCTCTTCCTTGCATAATGCACCCTGATGTAACTTCTTTTACTGGTATTTTGTGCAGGAGAAATCTCTTTCTGGATTGATCACTGCAGTTGTCAACCTACTACCTCAGGTATTTTCTATCTGCATTTGTATCCAAGTCTCTATATGAATGCCAATTTCATAAGTATTCAAAACATTGATAACATGCAGTGAGGTTATTTTCAGTAACAAATAGCAGTCCTTTTTCAAGTTTCAACTTCTATGAATGTTTGCAGTCTAGTATCTCTTCATCTGTATTGAGCTTGCAAGATTCATCCATGATTAGGAATGTCTCTTTTGCAATTTAATTTGTGCAGAGACCTGTATTTAATACACGTGCAGTTGTGGATGAGAATGGAGGAAAGCTGCTGAATGAGGATGATGATCCCCGAACTGTAAGATTCCATCACAGATTCTGGCTGCTTAACTGTTGCTTCTGCTCAATGTATGGACTATTAGCAGTAGCATGCTTTCAAGAGAGCCTTTCAATTGCTTCACTCTAATGTTGTACTTCTTAAGACATTCTGTACAATTCTGATCCTGCTGCTGAAATCGTGGCACTCAAAAATGTGGTTGTGGTCTCGGAGAAGCTATTATTGCTCTTTTCTTACTATTGTGTTTACTTGTGTTGCATCTTTATCCTGGCTGTGTCAACAGGTGCTTGAGTATTTCTTGGATGATGTCAACGATTTCCTCAGCAATATCTTCAAACCCTTCGCTTATGATGAAACTGATAAGCCATTGTCTGAGAATGGACATCATCTTGGAGTTGGGGATGGATGTCTACCGGTTCTCAAGGCCTTCCTGGATCACCTGGTAACACGTGAGCAAGATAATTTTCGCAATCGGCAGAAAGAGAACAAAAACTCTGTAATGTTGACAACAATGCATCAGGTGCTTGATTCATTTCAATGTTCAACTGTTCTCATCTTAAATCTAGCAAGTATCCCTACATTTCAGAATAGTAGCTGCATTTGGTGGTGACATGGTGCTAGATGAATCTGAGAGCTTTCATGTAAATTGGGTTTCCTTGTAAATAAATGCTTGGACTTAGGGATAGCCCAAGGTTAAATAGACTTCATATTGAAATTTCTGAACAAAACCTGGTGTTAACATATATGCCTTATGTGGATTTCACTATTGACATTCTAGTGAATTTGTAGGAAATATCCAGCCTTGAAGGTTTTTTGGGCTTTAGCTGAAATAGCAGAAATGGCACGTTCAATTGCCCTTCTGAAGAGATAAGCTAGTATCTAGAGTTTCTATGAAAGCCAACCAGAATTTTGCTTAATGGAGAAAGATTTCCTATTTGGTTTTCTGCTCTTGCAATCTTCAATTTGACTATTTCAAGGGTGTCTGAATCCCAAGGAGCTTACCAAAGTCCATATGCCCTAGTTCTCTGTGTTGCTTCTCTTGTTTTTCTTTCTCTTTTTCTGTCTGTTAACACTATGGCTCATGGAGTACCTTGTAGATTCAGATGATTGGTATTCTCATATTTATTACTGTGCCTCGTTGCAGAGACTATCTGCAGAGACAGTGGACATAAAGTACTGATCATGCAAACTCAGAATCATCCTGAAACTTGGGTGTGAGACCTAAGATGTGGAAGAAGCATGTTCCAGCTGAGTCTCCCTTACTTGACATGCTTCTCACATTGTACTGACTTTCAATATTGTGGTTATTGCAGTCAAAAGGCTTGGAATGGGAAACCGTCTTCATTGTAAAGGCAAGCTATACTGAAGACAATTTGGCAATGTCTAATAAGAGTTGGTGAAACTGTTGCCTGAAAGTAGTGACTGATTTGATGTAGAAAAGCCTTTGCTGACCGCATCCTAGTATGGACAGGTATTAGCATTGGCATTAGGTTGGCAACCAAGTAAAAACATTTGTTAGATGCTCCTCATGCAAGCTGCATAAAGATATCGACTTTAACTGTACATCAGGCTAGGTTCTCCCATATTGCTGTTGACATCCTTGTGCCACCTGGGTAAAGTTGTGTTAACAACTGTGTAGTTGTTCTGAGGTTAATACAACTGACAAGGTGTTCACTGAACATTAATCAATTGCCTCTGTGAAATAGGCAAATGAAACTGAGACTCCACTGCTTAATGAGGCAATGGGCTATTTGGATGAAGGTGCATCCTCTATCGAGGTCTGGATATTGACCATCTCTTCTTATTACATCAATGTTACTGCAACATCAATTTTTTGAAGCAGACACCTTACTCTTTAAACCTGATAATCTGAGCAGGAGGAGAGGCGCCTTTTCTATGTAGCAATGACACGTGCACAGAAGAGCCTCTACGTTTGCTATGTGGTCGTCGACAGCAGACGTCAAGTAGTCTCTCTAACAATTCTCCTATAGTGTGGATTCTTAGAAAGCCACATTTTGTTTGTGTCCACAATGTCAGGGATGTCAGATGTTATCTGTCAGTTCATTCCTTAATGTGAAACACTGTGTGGTTGATGACTATATCAAGGTTTTCAACTCAATTTGCTCATGACAATGATGCTAAAATGCAGAGCCAATGTTTGTGTTGCTGTGCAGGTGCTCCAACCTTCTCGATTCATTAAGGAAATACCACACCACCTTCTGAATTTCCAGGTACACAGAATAGCTCAACCTTTGCTTCCATATGCAGTGGCAAATAGTTTTGATCAAGAGAAATTCTGATATATCACACAATGAATGGCAATGAGTTTATATGTGACAAGGTGCTAGATCTTTGTACTCAGGGCAATTCAGGGATGTCATCTATGCTACCAGAGAAAGGGGATGGAATGGCCTCAGATTTAAGTGCTACCTGTCAGTATGGCACTTCACATGGTGACCCTTTCCCAAAACAAGTGACTATCAACACTTCTAAAGAGATCTTAGTGAGCAGCAGTAGCAATTATCAAGAAGGCCCGAAAACTGACTGTGATCTGCAACTTCTGTGTGAAGATGGAGAAAATGGTTCTCCAGATGGTGGCAATGAGTTATTTCCAGGGAGGACTGACAGTCCAACAGCACATGAAGATGCAGTTGGACACACCTTTCTCAAGGGGTAACTAACAGGCTGATTTTCATTGAATTGCAATAACCTATCTCCCTCTGCTTCCAAGGATAATGTTGTGCAGCTTCTTATTCTGGTTCTCTTGCTGAATGCTAGCAAACCTTTAGCCATCTGAGCTTGTGGCAGGGAACCTTATCCTCTCCTTTTTTGCATATAATGTGCACTCTCTTCAATCTGAAGTCAAGGACTTAGGGCCCCTCAATTTGCAATGACTTTATTTTGAAGGCTTTGTGTTGAAGTGTCTCTTTGGGGCAATGCCTAGGCCTTTCTTATGAAAGTGGATATATACCCATCAGACTAGTGACAGAAGTCGTCATCCTTGCTGCAGGTTCAACATTGAAGCAAGGTCAACCATAGCTGCCCTTTTCCACAGCTGGGCCAGAAAGCCTGCATTCCAGGACCCCAAGCGCCTGCTATCTAAGGTAGAGCACTGATTGTTCTCTAGCACAGATGTCACCAGAAGCCAGTCTTCAAACTGGGGCTAGAATCCAACCCAGCAATGTTTTCTTTTGGACTGAAGGTTTCCTTTTACTTCATTTTACATGAGGTTGAACATTATTCCTATTTTCTGAAGGACTCATCATTGTATAGAAAGCCCAAATTCCAACACTGATAGAGAAGTTGTGCTTACAGGTGGGGTTTGCTATAGATGAGCGGCTTTGTTCAAAAAACATAAAAAACAAGGTATCAGAGTCTGCTTGACCCATGAACACTTCTTGTAATTTACTCTTGTCTGTTCATGCAGTTCCATCGGTGGATTCCCTGTTGCAGAATTAACTGTGAACTTCATTAGTGAGGAACAGACTTCATAAGTCATTTCGAGTGCTGTGTTTTCTACTTGGCAGCTACTGAGATCTCAGCTCTCTAGTCTATTGCAGCAACACTGGCATTTTCCCCACTGACCCAACTTGTGGTATCTAACGACAGGATGTGTTGATTGCCTTGAAGTGTTCTCTTAAAGATGATGCTGCTCTTGCATATGCACACAATGTAAGCTGTATGCACTTTACTAGAGTCTTTCTTTTTGTTGTTACTCCTTACTTTTGCAGCACTTCATTGCTTTGCAAAGCAGTCAACTCTCTGTTTGCCTTGAAGGTAAACAGCTTTTCCAGTAGAAGTACTAAGTGCAACTTTCTGCCTGGGTCAGGCAATAAAGTGGGGCCAACTACCACCTGAAGAGCGTGCACTACTTCAAGCTGAGCGACAGGTACACCATGTACATACTTTCAAATACCCAAACTTTGTTTTACCTGGCGGAAGTGTTTAGATGGGGTGTATACCTTTTGTGCTTCAGAGTTAGAGATTCATATCTTCTGTCACCAATTTCTTTGCAGGAACATTTTCAGCAGCAAGGCAGTGAACGATCTATGGGATGTGCTACTGCGACCCCAAAACAGGTGTCCCCTAACATCTGTTTCCTGAATGTCTTCCTCAAGCTGCTTTAAACCTCATGCCATCTTCCAGAACCATAAATCATGCAACATTCTGAGCATATCTTTATTTGAACTCATGAAATACATTTGATGGTGCAGATTGCATTTTTGCACAGCCTTGGTTGTACAGTGAATCCGGCATCCCGTCTACATGCATCACAGCTTATTGAGCAGTACAAGAAATTGTAGCCAGCTCTATTCCTTAGTCTGCAGGTGATGGAATGTTCAGAGTAAGAGATAGTTGCAGAGTAAGAGGTTGTCAAGATTCCCCAAACTTTGTGTTTCACATCTCATGTTGCAGATAACATGGAAGTATCCTCTCTCCTCATCAAAGAGGGAAGCCCCAACTCTTAAATTCCATAATCTCATTGGAATGGCCATTTACATTTCCAGTATTTCTGGTTTCTCATCTGTGCCCAATATCTTGGTTGCATGGAGCCCCACAGAAACTTGTGAACAAGACATTCTGCAGAATGTTCAGCATGGACAATGCATTTTTGCCAATTCATGTTTCGAAGGTGCTATTGTCAGCATTTCTATCTGAGATGAACTTGTGGAGTATTAAGTTATTGATCGTGCAGTTCAGTTGTGAACCACAACTTAATTGGGAATTCTTATTGAAATACCCAGAAAGCTGTATTGTCTTTGATGCTTCGTATAACCAAGTTTTGACCTTGAGACTTATAATGGTCATTGGAACCGGAAACAGAGGTGCTCAACCTGGACACAAATGTTTTGACCATAACCATTTCATGATGAAAAGGTGAAGTTGCAATATCTACAGAAGCTTTGCAAATGTTTGTAATCTTGTATGCTAGTCTTGTTGTCATACAACACATACATTTTTCTTCTAAAGTTAATTACTTGGATTTATGTAGATGGGTATCAGAACAAAATGAATGGAAGTGCAAACAGTGTATTTGAATCTGTGGAAGATTTGACAGATTTGTGACAAATTGCATTGTTCACTTATTTTTGGGAGTAGGATCACTGGCATGAAGGACAAAAGGTAGGTAGAAGATAGCAATAGAGTACCATGGATAGCTAGAAGATGACAGAATGGTCTGGCACAGGTAATTCTGGCAATTAATATGCCTCAAAACTTGCAGAATTATTCTGTACCACCCTTTTATGTGCATTATATCGCATCAGAGCTTTTCTTCTTCCTTCACACCCCCTCCTTTTGTTGCTTGCACTCTAGCACTTGTAATTCTGGTAGGCAAATCTTGAATCAACTGATGGTACTATCCGTATATGGCATGCAGCAGGCATTTCATCAGGCATGGATGGGTATACAAAGCATGCAATGTAACCCACACTGTGCTACAATGAAGTTCCCTCCACATGTGTTTGCACCTCACCCAGGTTGTAAAATATTCCACAGCTCATTCTATGATAGGTAGATAGATTCATTCTGAACCCTATATTGAATCTGCAGATTACATATTCTATTTGCACGAGTTCTTGTGGTGTCATAACTCACCGTTTTTCCTCCTGTGAGTCTGTAAGTGGGAAGATTACCAGGATATCATGACACATGGAGACTGCCTCACATCTCCTGGCCAAGAGGTCTTGATAGCCAAACCGTGCAAGATGGTCACCCACCACATGGCTCTGGAATTTGAGTTCCCTCTTTTGCAATCCCCAGGCAAAGAGCATCATGATAGTTGAGTCGTTGCCCTCTGTACTCTTTTCCCTTCTTTATTGAGCTTTGATTCTACAGTTCTTTTGGGTAACTGATTTGTGAATAAAATGTCACTCCTGAGTTAAATAATCAGAACAGGATAATAGCAGATCTGATTCCAGACGTAGTAAATGTGGAGTTCCAGTTTCAATAACCTGAAATTCTATTCAAGAGGATGTTCTGTCAATGCGTGGATCACATGACTCTAGGCTGACTCCTTGTGGATCCTCTTGCACAGATAGACTTAGCACCCCTCTTATGCTCCATTCTGCTTCCACCTGCTCACTAACAGTTTTTCCAAGTACAACTGCAAAAACAGCATCAAACCCACCCGCACCAGGCACTCCAGCGAGCAATACACCACTCATGTCCATAGTTGCATCCAACAAAGCTGTCTGTGATGGTGGCTCAATCTGCACATTGGTGATAGCATGACAAAGTTAATGAGCCACATATGTAGGCATCTTCCACCACTTTTAGCCCTCAGCCTCAATTGATCCTCCGTTGGTCCACAACTCAATTATTTGACAAGAAGGGTTTTGACACAGAATCAAGAAATACTGTGCGTGAGACTTACAGGTACGTTGGCTGCTTCACCGACATGCCTGAGAAGTGATCGAACATTGATGAAGGCCTGCCTGGTTTCCAGCAGAGCTTCCACTATCTCTAGCCTCTCTGGAGTGTCACCAAACAAATACTTCCACTGCACAGGCAAGTATCAGAATATATGATAAGCCATATCTACTTGTCCATATCCAAGTAATACTGTGGGAAATAGATACAAGAGGCATTGCTTCTGCTCTGGGGCTGATGACATTCTGTGTAGTCCATGAATAACCTGAAAAGGTCAAAGGGGGACTTGGCACTGCAACAAACACAACCCCAATTTTGTTCATAACAGCAGAAAATCCTAGACCAGGTGGAGGACAGTTACCTTGTCAGATGAAGAAGTGCAACAACCTTCCAATACAGTGTTGTACGCATGCCTTGATTCAGCACATTCCATGAGGTGAAGGAGCCCTCTCTCCACACCTTGGTTAGCTTCAGCCAAAGCAACCCACACTGGATTTGCTGTTACTGGGTCTGCCTTGTGCCATGCCTGCACTGCCCCCACCATGGATGGTGTGTGCGAACCACCAAAACCTGGTTCTCCTACCATCTGCACCATCGCATAACCCAATAAGAGAAGGGTTGTTGGTACCAGTCGAATTAGATCTGTTACTCTAACGATAGGCTAACAATACTGCAGTCTTTTAACCCTTTGCCTTGCCGCACTATTGTCCTCTTGATGACAAAACAGCAAGAAGCTCCTGAGGTGCACATAAGATGTTTGGACTTCAGCCATACTCTCTATTTCTAACTTGGATGACAAGCTTTTCCCCCCTTGTCATGCACAGGAAGTGTAATGCTAGCAACTTCACAGTTCACAACTAGTGTCAGTGTGATATTGAGAACATCTGGAACAAAAAAGGCATATAGAACTCAGCCCAGCAGTGGAGACATCTAACTTACCAAAACAAACCCTGGAGGAAGTGCATACGGCAGTCTTTCAGCATCCCAATCTGTAGTCAGAACTTGCTTAACCAACTCCAAAGGTGTCACCAGTCTGCCTCCAGCCTGCAATGTATACACTTTACCGGCTGCATTATTCCAGTTGACAATGTCAACCATGTTGGTTGATAGTCATGGCCCCTGAGAGAAATTAAGAATTTTCCAAGACTGATATGCCTTAAATATATATACATGGATGTGGACCAACAATACAATCTTACTACATATTTCTGCATGAAAGGTCTCAACTTGGAATTAGCAAGTTGAATCTTCATCAAAGCTGACTGCTCTGTGCACAACCCTGTTTGTCTGTCTAACAGTTCACTGAAGCAGGCTGGCAACACTTTTGGAAGTAGGAGAGAAGGTGAAAAACCTAAGGGTATGTCCACCACACTGCTAGCAAGATCAAGATAAGAAACATCAACAAGGAATTGTAAGCACATTTGGAGTTCAGTGAGTTATCATATCTATAAGATAAAGTTCGAATGGTTTTCCAGATTTTCTCTGCAGAATATTTCACACAATGCTCAGAGAAATTACATCCAATCAAAGAGGTCTTAACATCCAGCCTTCAGACTTGCAAAAGTCACATAGACATGATCAGGAATAGGATCATTGATGCTTTTGCAAAAGGGATCTCCTTGAACGTGGACAGCCACCAAAACTCATAAGGAGACCTGAAGAGATGCCAGGCATACCTGAGCAGATAAAAGAACAGAAGGAGAGAATCGGACATAGCGTTGGCTCCCAAACACAGCAGAGCTAACATCAAACCCACTACCAACTTTGCCCTGTGCTGCACAGTGTGCTGCCTGTGAGACCATGTGCACAAGTTCCAATTCTGTCTCCTCCTCTTTGCTCTCTCCATGCACAGCCAGCTTTACGCTCCCTAGGTACTGTAGGATACCAGCCACTACTGCTGTGGTCATGGCAGCTGATGAACCCAAACCAGTCTTAGCAACTTCTGGTAAGGCAATTGCATGGTCTCCTGGCTGAATGGATCCACTGTTACTTGTGATGGGTGAGAATGAAGGAATAGAAGCCAGACTCGATGTCATTATAGGCAATCCACGTGCTTCAATCTGCAAAATACAGGAAACAAACAACCCACTGGCTTGAAACTTTCCTGTTCAAAGTCCAACCAGATGCCTTTCCAATCCGCAATCCATCTTGTTATAACTAAAGCCTCCATTTCATTTCATGTAATTGATGAAGCTCCTAAAAATGACTGTTCCACAAAAACACTCCCTCATATTGATTAAAAATCAACTCACAGTGAAATCAAGACATGACCCAACAATGAGTGCAAAATAAGACATGACAGCGTATATCACTAACCAAGTTTCCCTTGTAGCTCACCTGTTTCCGGAAGGAATAGAAGTTGTTGCTACCCAAAATTGTAATTTCAAGACCTGCATCAACCAAAATTTATCCCAACAATCAGAAGCAATCCTTGAGCAGAGGACTCTGAAGTCTGAGCACTTGAGACCTGCTTATATGCACACCCACAACAGAATCCAGAAAAACTTTCAATCTTGGGCTTGATGAGTGACTTGTTCAGGCAAAATGAGATTGTTTGAGGCAGAGCTTTGCAGATTATTATTATTACCTTGCAGTACCAGCTTTCGTAGCAAGTCCTGGGCATCACTTGTTGCATGTTGAAGTCGAGCTTTTGCAGCTGCCACAGCAAGTTGCACTGCTTGCTCCACAAAAACACTGCTGCCATCACTGCACAGTTGGGCAAATGACAAGTTTCTTCACCTCTCTTTTGCGCTTCCTAGAAGTTAGACCTCCTGCACACACTTTAGAGTAAAGCATTGTGCTATAGTGCCTTACTCCCAATCATAGCTGCAATCACCACATTCTCAACAATATCCCTGGCACTTAAAGACTCTCAAGATATATTAGGAAAAGATCTAGTGATAGACATAAACCAGTTTTCAAAGTCCCCAAAACAAACATAGGGCAAGGCAAGCACACTAGCAAAAGACACAGCTCCAGATCTCTTTGAGTGCAGCAAACACTGAATTCACCAGCTGCCCCAGCCACATGTGTGCACAGAGAGAGGCATTGAAATGAATCCTGTCATGACCAAGCACAAGATTGATGGATGGATCATTACCCTGCAACCTTCCGAAGATGAGAGTCTCTAAGAGACAGTTTGTAGGTTGTCTCTGTAAACATCTGTGGAGACAACACCTTCACATCTGCCCATGACTGCACATTCACATGCATATCATGCTTGATGTCAACAACCCAAGCTTGATCTACATCTTACTCAAAAGAGTTGATACACTAATCTGCAACGTTTCTCAAGATGCACCCCAGATGTGCTTGACTATTGAAAAGGAAAGTTTTACTCTCTGCTAAGACCTTCGCAAACGCTCTGATTGATCAATTGTACTCTAACCCATTGACTCCAATGCTTTTCCTCTATCTCCATCCAGCCTCTACAGCACTGAGCAACAACAGATGAGAGGTAGAAGCTGCACCCTAAAACTTGCATTATTATTGTTCTGCAAACTCTTCTCTCTCTACTACTAGGCCTCCTCATTGACAAATGAAATCAGGGAAGGAAGGTGGGCATACCCAGGACCAGCTATCAGGAGCTACATCTGAATGAATCGGCTTCACAATTGCATAGAACCGAGCTGATGTGGAGAGCACCAAGCCAGCATTAGGCCTCTCCAGTACTAAATATGCACCAGTTATCAATACTTTTCCAGGCGCCGACACTACCCTGCAAAGGATCCACCTCACCCACCATCATCATCATCATCATCACCTCTCTGTCTCTCTCTCTCTGTGCAACCCACTTTCCAATGTAGACAACATACAGAACCTCCCTCCTTTCTTTACAATGTCGATAACATACAGAACGTTCCTCCCTTCTTTGCCAATACAAGGAACTCTATTTTTCCAACAAGCACCAAAGCAAAAACCACCTCTGAAACCACTCACATCAATGTCTGCTGATGATCATCTGAGAAAGCAAGCACATTTGCAAAGAGATCATTTGCAAAAGATGATCATTGGCTTCAAGATCCTAACAAGACCCTCCAACACTTCCTTGATCTCATTCAGAAATGCTGTTGCATCAGTTTGAACATGATCCTTTCCTTGAGCAGCAATCTCTCACGATTTTCTTCTTCTTCAGAACAGAAGCTGGTTTAAGGTATATCAGAACTTACACTTCCATTGCTGCTGGTCACAAATTTGTTCTGGCTGCGGCTGCTTCAACTCCTCCTCCTCCTCCTCCTCTCTCCAGGTGTGTGCTAACTACGGCATCTCTTGTAAGGCATAAGAACTTACACTTCCATTTCTGTTGCTCACAAATCTGCTCTGACTGCTGCTTCTTCTCCTCCTCCTCCTTCCTCCAGGTGTGTGCTAACTATGGAATCTCTTTTGTTCGTTCTTGTGTTTAACTCTTGACATTGCAGCAAAAGCTCACGCATCCAAGGCTTAGATCCCAGATCCAAGTTGCTTCTGCAACAGAAAAAGTAAAAGCAGCAATGGCAAAGAAAGATTTGCATCGAATCTCTTCAGGAGAAGATCAGAAACAAAGCACCATCACCAACAGCAATCCGCGGTTCTTCTGCAGCGCTAGGGTTAGGGTTTGATGCGAGCATTCCTCCACACGCACAGCCACAGCAGTCGAACATTGCAGTGTGTTGTTTTGGTTGTCTCTCTGGTTTTGCGTCATCTGTAGTTTTGCATCTTGCTGAAGAATTTTTTCTTGTTGAGAGATCTCCAGAAGAGGCAGTGGATTCATCTCGGTAAATTGTGCTGGAATGAGGAGCTTCTTCTTCAGCTTGGATTTGCTGTGAAGCGGGTATTCTTGGAGCAAACATCATGTTGCTGTTGAGGCAGCCGAGGTGGGCACAACAGGAGGGTTTGCTGCCTTCACCAGCACCAGCATCAGAAGATTCTTCTTCTTCTTCTTCTTCTTCTTCTACGCCTAGCACAACAACAAGGCCCCCACAATCATCATCGCCGGTACTAGACCTTGTGTTGGCGCTCACTGACCAACGCCTGTACAGAGAAGTAGCTCTTTCTCTCAGACAAGGACTGCGGGATGCGCGATCCGAATTCTGTTTCATGCGCGTTCGCGGCCTGAATGCTCTGGCAAAGTTTCTGGCTTCCTCTGTCAAATCTCAGAAAATCATCGAGCTTTTCCAAGATAGCCAGAGTTACCAAGAGCTCCAAGGTTTGGATCTCTGTCTCTCTCTGTCTCTCGCACACACACACACACACACATCGCAATGAGCTTTAGAAGTTTTGCTTCAAGACCAATGTGAGGAGAAGAAGAAGAAGAAGGAAATCAGTTCTTTGTGGCGTTTTCTGTGTCGGAAATGTAGCTCTCTCTCTCTCTCAGAGATACACACACACACACACGCATTGCAATGAGCTTTAGGAGTTTGCTTCAAATTCAATCTTAGGAGGAGGAGGATGAAATGAGTATTCTTTGTGGTGTTACGTGTGTGGGAAAGAGCAGTTGTACCAGTGCTGTTTGAGCATACATTGGTGCCACACAAATGGGCAGTGAAGAATCCTGACCTGAGTGCAACAGATGCCCACACTGAAGTAGAGAGTCCTCCCAGCACTTCGGAGCTTACTCTTGCACTTCGAGTTTTGGAAGGCTGCTGTCTCCTGGACACTGCAAGTCAGACTATTGCATCTCAATACAGTGCAGTTTCAGTATGTAAACACACACACACACTCTCTCTTTCTCCCATTGTGTGACACTCCATGGATTTAGCTACACTGAACTGAACTGCAGGCAAAATCATGATACTTTGCAATGGATCCAAATCCTGAATCCTTGCTCTTAGATGTCTCTGCACATCAGAATGTTTGATGAGGATGTATTCAACTCCAACAAACATGAAAACCATTTTCATTGAGATATGCAACATTTCTCCATGCAGACAGCAAGAATTGCTGCTCTGTGGACATTCATTCAGGGAATATTAGAACAGATTTGGTCTTTGCCGAAATCTGTGCTCAAACATTGTGACCACAAGGTGAAGAAATTGAGCTTCTGTTCTGATTTTTCATTACCAATCTTCTGTCCTCGTCAGCATGCAACAATTTCATGGAAGTTTTTCTTTGTGTAATTCTTTGTCAAACCAACTAAGCACACCTGGATGTTGAGAGCATCAAGCTCTCATAGTTTTTAAACTGTGGAACGGGGGTTGGTACCATTCCATGACACCTATGTCATCATCATTGTTGTTACCATCGAATGATCTGTGATCTTTATCCTCTCCCCAATGCCATTCCCTGATGGTTGTCTTTGTTCATGGTGGTATAACAGCCACACTGTGAGGTGTATGGTAAGTCGTGTGCATAGTTGTGAGAAACTGATGCATCTTGTTTTGTGAATCAAACCAGGAGCTTATCAACTTGTTTTTAGCAGGAGCTTCACAAGTGCAGAAAGCTTGTCTTGACTGTTTGTTAGCTGTTATGCTGGATTCATCTACCAACCAAAAGGTCTGGTTCCCTTTCTTTTTGGCCTGTGTGCTGGACTGGAATTCTGTTTCAGGTTATCCATTGACCGCTTATTTCCATCTCACCTTGTGAGGTGGAATCCCCATGGGATTTCTGGTCGCCTAGGATCTTGTTGCAAGCAAACTAGCAACCAAAAAGTCAACATTGTGAACACCCCCTACCTTTGAACTCTCCATACACATGGGAGAGTCAAGTCCACTGATGCTATTTCTGGATGTTTTGTGTTGTGCATAGTCATGTTACCTTCAATGTGTTTGTTTTAGGAGTTTTCTCCACAATCTCATGGCTCTTTTTTGTTGTCTGTCAGGAATTTGAGCGGGTGCATGGTTTGCGGAAGATTGCTGACATGTTAAGGAATGGGCATCTTGATGGAACAATCAGGTTTGCATATCTATCTTCTTTTGTTTATTGCAGCTCCTTTAGATGCACTCAAGGAATGTCTACATGGAACATCAGACATATGCAGATAATATGGCAAGTTTTTTTGTACTTAAAACTGTAACGTAGATTTTTGTTGCTGACTTTGAAATGTCTGTTTCAACACTGATGGCAGGTTACAAATTGCTGAGTTCATAGTAGTGTTGCTAGGCCATGTGCTCCCAAGTTCCACCAAACCCATGGGTGGGCTTTCCCAAGTAGAACCAAGGAAGTCTTCATGGATGGTGAAGTGGGCTCACCTAGAGCTTGTCGAGATTCTGGGGGAAGAGAGTGCTGCAGTGGTGGACACAATCATCAATGAAGTTCCAGCAATCCGCCCTGATGCTGATAGCCAGCAAAGCTCTTTGTCTGCCTTGTCTCGAGAGCTTTTGCGCTTGGCAAATTGAAACTCAGTTTCAAAGGTCAACATATGCTCAGAGCTTTCTTTTACTCAAGAAAGTAGCAACTGAACTACTTATTGACAGGTGGTGACAACAAAGACCAACACATTCTGCTGCACACAATATTATCTCATGGAATGTTGTTACAACACCACAGGGAAGTTCACAATCAACAGGAAGCAACTTTTTTGTTGCTGTGAATCATGCAGTGTATGTCCAGATAGAGCATTCCTTTTGTAACAACAAAGCAGTAATGGACTTGTCATGCATTTTCCCAGATCCTGCTGAATCCTTGAATGTTATTTCTTCCCAGGTCAAAGAAAGCTTATATTTGTACAATGACAAAATGATCAGCTTGTTCTTCCTAAGTGCAATATGCATCAGGTATCTCATAGTTTGTTGCCTTCCCATTTGGGATGATTTCTGCAACAGTCAGGGTCCTGTGAACTCTATTGCCCCAATTCCTTCTAGCATTGCTACTAGCAGACTGCTTTGGTGCTTTGTACTGGCTAAACAGTCTATGCATTTGTGTGGCACAGAGTAACTGAATTTTCTCCAATATGCCTTTAGATCACGTCTGTGTTTTTATCCATGTACTGTACAATTGTAAGTGACCAATTTAGATGTGAATAAATGCTTCAAACTGCCTGAAGCACAAATGAGGTGATGGGAGATTCGTGTTATTACTTCAATATCTGAAAGTGGGTGAGAGTTGTGGATGAACTGCCTGATGAGAACTGCTCACATCAGAGTGGTGGCTGAGATGGTCTTGCCCATGCAGAATGTCCCATCTCCAATCCTATTGTGTGCAAATTGATGATGCTGCCAGAGCTATCCAACGCAATTACCTTTACACTCCTGGCAATTAAGGCAAGTTACTACATCTCCCTTTGTTTCACAATCCAGTCAGATGAAGGCCCACGTTTACAAGGAAGATGCAAATGATTTCTCCTAGAAAGCTTTATTTGACTGCATAGTGTGCTAAAGCCTGTGTGGCACAAAGTAATCTTTATCTCCACCCAAGACCTATATTTTTGGTGACCAGAAAATTTGCCTCCTTGGGTAGTGGAATATTAATGGGACTGGCGTATAGTCACTCACATCTAGTGTCTTTGGAATCCTTGTTGATGAATATTCAGGTTAGGGATAAATTAAAATAAAATGTGGAAACTTGCAGAGAATTGCAGTGTTGAAAAGATGTCTGTTCAACACACCACCAGCCCAATGTACTCGAGTTACCCACTTTTGTGAGGATTTTGTAATGAGATGGTTGTTCTTCCCTTCAGGTAGTGGCATATACCCAAAAACCTCTTGTGAGTTGAATTGTACATCTAAAGGCTTCTCTTGTAATTTCTTGGATCTAACTGTGAGACAGAGTCCTCAAGGTTTATCCTGTGACATTTTTGACAAGCGC
>Ga0116229_10004157_pt1 | contig 23765 bp, 10 predicted proteins | sample S1TSphgellanicum_3_FD_87313 | JGI IMG/M metagenome (GOLD analysis project Ga0116229, IMG submission 87313) | Host-associated microbial communities from peat moss isolated from Minnesota, USA - S1T2_Fc - Sphagnum magellanicum MG | ecosystem: Host-associated > Plants > Peat moss > Unclassified...
AAGCTTGTTTGAGCTCTCAAAGAAAGCACACTTGATTCTAAAAAAACTTGGGCTATAAGGAAGGATTAATTTTGTTAACTATGCCACCACCCACATTGTCTAACCATACCCATTATAATGCTTATTGCACTATGTGTCATGTTTGCTTGCTAGTCAAAAGAAGCATGACAATTGTGTGTCTATTGTGCAGTTAACATGGGACATTACCTAATGTGGAGGAACTAGAGGTTACATCTAGTATAGATTATAAATCTTCATTGCTAGTACTTTGTTACAAAATCCAAAACCTTGGATCAGAAATAACAACTTACATAATTTATATATTGGCTTCATGGTGCATTATTTTGATTTTTGATTTTGTAATTGTACATGAAGAATTTGACTCACAACTCATTTGGATTACAACCCATTAATTATGGCCATTGATGAAGTTACTACCTTAATTTTATTGTTGCAAAATTTGCAAAGGATATGGTGTGATAATGCCCTAATTTTGAGTCAATTGATTAGGCAAATGATTTTGAAAGGTTTTAAAACTTGCCTATCATTTCACTCTACATGTTTAAATTTCTAGTTTTCATTAGGTCATAACATATCAATAGGTATTCAAGGAAAGCCACAACAAAAAAATCAAAGAATATTACAAAATTTGACCCAAATTTGGGTTCTTAAAACACTCTTTAAATTAATATTGCACATTCAATGTTACACACAGTAACCATGGCATTGCCAATGCCTTCAATGGGTTGATGATTTCTAGAAACATTTATGTAATGTAAAAACCACTTTTGATGTAGATTATGCATGAAAATGGAAACAAAACTGTGACCAAGAAATTATTTTGGGTTTAACTTTCTATAAGTTGATAGTATCTTAGTTGATAATCATCATAAATGCAAGAATTTAAATAGTTGATCCTAAGTTAAATCATGTTGCATCCATTATAAGATGATTACATGTCATAGCCCAATTGACGAGCTTAGTTGCTACTTTCAAAGCATTTGGAGCACAAATTTTGAACAACCACAATTGGAAGAAATTTCAAGGTTTTAGAAGCTTCATTTGAAGAATGCACCTCTAAAGAATACCCCACCTTTGCCCCACTTTCCTTCTCCATCAAATGTTTAATTAAATTTTTTACCAAATTAAAATAATTATGCAAATATTATATTTCTAGAAATGCAAAAAAATAATTTCACACATTAATAAGCTAAATATATCATCATTTAATACATTGTAAACTAAAATTTACATAGAATTAATTTACAAGGATTAAACTTACATAATATTAATAACTTTATTTCAAACTTCAATTAAAATATTTCAATTTACATAGAAATAATATTCAATTACATGCATTAATAAAATATACAATGTTAATAACTTATCTTTTGAAATTTTAAAAATTTCATTAAAAATAAAATTTACACAAGAATTACATTATACATAACCATGGGTATATATATATATATTCTTATCCTATTTAAAATAAATATGAAGATATTATATGTATTAAAATGAATCAACAATATAAATCCATAATATCATTAATTATATATAATGTATTATTTAATATGTTATAAATAACAATATATTTAGACCAGTATTTAAGCCAATATTATACATCATTAAAAAAGAATAATTACAAAAGGACTTGTGTTATATTTTTATAAAATATAAAATATTACCAACCTACTATATAATCATTTTAGGCTAGATTTATTTATTATATGTCAGAAAAGTTTTAAATAAATTTTCAATCATACATAGGATTAATATGGGAGAAACCATGTTTATTATTATGTGAATCATTAAAAACTGTAGAAATTCATGCGTTTTAATTTTTAAAAAAAACATGCATTAAAACCTTATTAAATTAAAAAATTTATTTTTTATTTTTTGAAATGAGTTTACAACTTTAATAAGGAAAAAAATAAATATGTACATTGAAGAAATGTTAAGCAATGAATTTTTAATTTTTTGATTTTGACAGACTCTAAATTCTAACAATAGTAATAAATTTTACATTAAACCCTAAACCTTTGTGCCATCAAAGTGACCAATCGCATTACATTCATTTATATATATGTTAAATCATATTGTAGGATGAATAAACAATTTAAAAAACATGAATTTCATGATGTATTGGAAAGGAATACTTTTCCCACCTTTTGTCAAAAAAATTGACATAATAGAGAAATCCGTAAATTCACCCTGTCTTCACCCTGTCTTTGGGCCCCCTTTCACTTCTTAACCTCCTCTTTGACTAGTATCCGTAAAGTAAGGAAATTTTATTAAAACTCAGTATGAAATGCTGAAACTCAGCATTTAATGCACAAGGTTCGAGAGGAACTACAGTAGCTGTACGGATAGGAGTAGTGAAAATATATGTAGCAGCAGTGGAGGCGCTCAGGAAAAAAAAATCAGTTTTGATGGTTTTCTCAGTTTCACCCTGCCTTTCTTTTGCCCCCCTTGAATGCTAATGTACTTTTTTGCAGGTTTAAAAAAAAATCTCACCCTGTTTATGACCAAACTCAGGGTACTGGTGCTGTCTTTCCCGGACTTTACGGATAACTCTAATATGTAAAAAATAAAAAATAAAGATAAACAACTATATAACAGTTACACTGTTATTATTTTGAGTGGTAGAATGGAGCCCATTCCTGGAAAAAGGCAGTAGTTCTAAACAACAAGGGTGAAGCTAGGGAATGCACAATGTATAAGGAAGAGGCCTTTAATCAAACTAGCTTCACTGGACATCTACTAAATATTTATAAATAAGACATCATTGCACACCCAAGCACATAGCCTGTTAGACCAAGTCACAGCAAATAGCCTAATTTCCAAAGGCATATTCCAACCAGGGTTTGTTTTTCAATTTTGTGATGTAGCCACAATGGCAAAGCATCCACAAAATGAAAGAGCCCACTTTGGCTACAGGTCAGAGAGGATATTAGACATTTTCTAGAATCCTGCTATGTATATTGGTGACAGTGTTTTTTTTTCCATTCAATTTTATGATGTTGCTTCATTGGCGATCTTCCATAAGGAGATCCATCCATAAAAAGATTTAGCCACAATTGGCTATAGACAAGCTATGAGGGTAGAAATTTATTAAAATCCTTTTACATCCTCACTACTTGCTTGTTGAAAGTGTAGTAGAAACATGGTGACTTTAGAAAAAAATCAATTTTCGGCAATTATTTTTGAATTTTTTTGGCGAAATATTTAACATAACATACTTTTTTGAAAAGGTTTTGCCTAGATGCAAAACTTTGCACAAAAGATTTTTGGCTGATTCCAAGAGTTTGTCAATCTAAAATAAAATCATGCCAGACATCAGTCAAACCCTGTGATGGAACCGTGTTGGGCACCTCATTGACATCCACAAAAGTTAGATGGAGGGTGATAAACATGTCAAATTCTGCAAAGTTCGAAGGCGGGGGTGTGTTTAATGTGCTGCCCGAATCACAGGGTCAACAACCCAACATCTCCACACTGCAGGCACAGGTCCCGAGGAAGAGAGGAGGACATACTTCCCTTGTAGATTGACTCAAGGAGTATCAAGTCAGCTATTTCATGTAACTTCCCAACAAAAAATTATTATGGTATTATTCCCTGTCCATGAACTTAATAACTTAGGCCCTAGGTTTTCAATGTTTTTCATCCATGTGAAAAACACGGGTGTTGGCTAACTTATTAGCTGATAAAATAGAGTCAAAGTCGGTCTTTCAATCTTGTAAGTTTTGTTACAGTGGCTGGAACGTGTAAGCTCATAAGCACACGCCCACAAGATATGACTACTAGGCAATTTTTCAACTCCAGGCATGGAATCTGAAAAATCATGCCTTGCAGAGAGAGTGTGTCTGACTGTTTGCTAGAATTTGCTAAAGCCTTTCATTCCATTCACATCAAGGAAACACATGCGAATTGAATGATACCTTCATGATTCCTTCCAGTGTTGTGAGTGTAAGTGTCAATAATCATATATATGACATGTAAATCCTGTGTAAGTGTAAATGATTGAGGGTCAAAATCAGGCCGAGTGGAGGTGATGGTTTTACCTGTGCTGGTCAACTCAGCTGAGTTTGTCAATTTTAGACTAGGTAAGTTGTGAGAGGTCGATGGTTACTGGAAATATCGTGATAGTGCCAAACGTATTTTTGGTAAGCAACGACCTGAAGCTGCTTCCTAGACTTAATGAAGAGGAAGGCTAATCTCACTTACTTTGTATTGCATTCTGATTCTGTCTTGAGTTGAGTGCTATTTTCTGATACAAGCCTTCTTCTTGAATGTAGATGAATAATCTACTTCTCATCCATGAAGAGCCCTTTCTGTCTGTGAAGAGGGCTCCTTATTATAAATAATGGTCAGCTCGATTTGCTTTCCTCCTTGTTTATGTCCCATAACCAGCTTGAGGCCACTAGCTACTGAATGCTCCCATGCCTTGACTATATCCGGTAGGTGACATCCTCTTGTCTGTTTATCTAGTCCACAACAGACCATTCATAGGATTGCATGATAACATAACGCTCTTGTTGATGGATGAAAAGTCATGTAACCCTCTTTTCAATGGATGAAAACTCATTTCCAATGTCGTGTCCAGATGACGTAAGCCTAGAAAAAGAAGGGCGAAAGTTTTGCTTGGTGAGCAACAAGTGGAGTATGGTAGTTTAGCTCCAAGTTCCCAGTAAACATAGCTAACCACGGTGGTTAGCTATGTACTAACCATCCACATGTGTCTACCTACCTAGGACCCACCAAGTGCCTTATCTACTTACATCCCTGGATAGTAACCACTTTCATTATCTACCTACTGACCTATGATACTTATTCACTTATATAGGTAGTCACCTAGATAGTGTGAGGCGGAAGTAGGTTTACACCACAAAAGTTACCAAGGGTGGAACCGTGGTAACTCAGGTGTGGTTCATCAACAACCAAATCATAACAAGTTTCTAATGGTGGGTGGTGGGTTACAAGATCCTCAGAAAGGCTGCAAATACCATACTTAGTTGAGGTTGCAACCTAATTTTTAAAGCTATTTTCAAGCTTTCAACCTATCCCTTTTAGGAGGTCAATGAGTGTAGGGTAAGGATGGGGAACAGGGGTGTTCTGAGAATGAGGGCCCTGTGTGAGGCGGGAGCCCAACACAGGACTCGAATTCCCAGAGCAGCCCCAGTCCAGGTCCTTACGGGGGTGTAAAAAACCCCTAGAATTTTGCTATTCATGAATGGATGGCTGTGATTCACTTGAGAGGAGCGGAGGCACCTTCCCCATAAGGTGGCTCCTCTAATGTGCCATGGAAGCTTTGATTGAAGTTCAGCTGCCAGAACAACGACAAACCCTATCTCTCAAAGTTGTAAGAGCAAACTCAACTCAAAACTCCCAATTTGAGATGCAATGCAGACAATTGTCATGCATGTTAGAAAGCAGTAGAAAGGAAGTATCTGATATCACATGGCAAATTCACAGAAAGAAAGCGGGGGTGATGAATTGCCTGAAGCTGCTTACCATCTAGATCTGGATAGATCTGAGAGATGGCACCACAAGCATATCATTTCTTACATTTTGGGGTAAGTTCCTTTGATGGGTTTCAGTTTACTGGGATTGATCTTCTCAGAGGTCATGAAAACCCTAATCTCATAATCTAAAGGGATTCTTGGCAGGAGATGTCAGTGTTGCCTTGCTGCTAGATCTCTCAAGAGACTCTGGTGACAGTCCGAACATTTGTGTGAAAAATTTGACCAGTGTGAATGTATACTTCATATGGTCAGCATGATTTCTTAGTGTGCGGTTTTTGCAGCTTGAGAAGCAGTGGCATAACTTTAGTTCAAGTTCTCATGGTGTTTGTGAATACTAAAAGAGTTTCAGAAGAAAAGACTTGTCATTTGTGAAGCATTGTGCAACAGTCAAGACCCAGACCCTCCACCATGGATTGCAATGTTGGCATAATTGACCTGAAATACAGTCATGCATTCTCAAGCTGCAAATCATATTTCTCACTTGTGTAATGCATCTTCAGCTGCTTCATATATTATGACAATTGCAAAAAACCTCCACAGCAAACATTTTGAAAACTAACATAAAAAGAATGAGTATGCTCATAACCTTGTAATTGTCATTGAAAAAACAAACCATTGTAAACTTACAAATAAAAAAGAACTCTCATATTCTCCTGGAGCACAAAGAGAGTTGGTGAAAGCTGTTTACAACATGGGCCTGGGTCACATAGTTCTTCACAGATTCTTGTCATGCCTGCAACCCTCTGCAGCTCATCCATCTCAGACTTCCAGTTTCACAAATTCATAGTATGTCTTCAGCAGGCCAGGCCCCCTTCCTGGTGCATAGGGTTTCCTCCCACACACCCTAACTCCTTACTAGCCATCTTCTTTGTCAATTGTAGGTTACTTGAAGATACTTGGCTCTTGCAATACTTCCATGTTCCTTCTCACCTCCTATGCACTTCAGGAACTCTTTGTACATTGTGTCTGCCATAGCTCACACAAGCATGCTTGTTGGTCAGAGACATTTTCTACATGGGACCTTCCACACTAGTCAAGTATTATTATATTTCTTTGCACATGGAGTAAATGAAACCCCCCAAACTCTAGACTCCAAGACTAAAAGCTACAAAAGCCAGAAAGAAGCAAAATCTTCAAATCCAATGGAGGTTGCAGATTACAACAAGCAACTCATTGTGTAATGGCTCTATGCCTCATGGCAAGTTCAAACCGGCAACAGTTCAAATAGGAAATGTTCCACAAAGTTCCCAAAATTCAACTCACAATTAGTCTACAACAATACCTCATGAAAATTCCTCAAAATGTGAAACCAAATGAAAACTACATCATCCATAGTCGCCAATAAACATCTCACAAAGAACATAGACATGCTTTGCTATGGATGACAAATCAAGAAGAGTAGTGGGTGAAAATAGAAACCAAAAACGATATCCAACTTTAATAGTGATACTCAAGTTTTAACTACTCCCAAGAGCTCCACTTTTGCAAAGTTCTTGGTTACCATCAATCTAGTTTAGTTCTTAATAAACCTACATAAACCCAAATACAAGCACAATTGACAATCGGAGAATGAAGGTGTCTTCAACACAATATCCACTTGGTTGGTATCTAATAAAAAGAGGGACACATTGGTTGGATTTGCAAGTTTGGAAAACATTGTTATAACCTAGGGAGATAGAGATAGGAAGGGTGTCAAGAATGTTCATAAACTCAAATTTTGGACCCAACAAGGTACATCAGAGATTGTCACGCACACACTAATAGGAGGACATAGCTCCATGTGTATATATAAAATGGCCATCTTGCTTTGAATGAAACTTCAATGAAGGTTTAATGTGGTCTTTGATTCTACCTGCATGATGAGATGCAAACCCACATCTAGGCATTTCACATAATTTTTTTAGCATTATATAATGTTTTAAAATTAATGGTTTCTTAAACTATATAATATGTATGTTTTTATTAAGGTATAAGGTGGTCCTTAAATATACAATTGCTTAAATATAGTTCATTATTTTAAAAAAATTATTTTGATTTGGCTTTTTTTCTTTCATTGTTGGGTAAAAGCATGACAAAGTAAACACAAAAAATGAGTGTCACCATTTCAAATATGTATCATGCATATAAAGCTTATAAAACAACATGAAAATAGATGAAATTACAATTGAAAATTGTATTTTCAACACCTTTATTACAATTTTAAAACAAAAAAAATAGGAACAAAAAAATTTTAAATAGAGGAAAAATATCTTCATTTATTGGACGATAAATTTGCAAATGGAGGTACTTTTTGTCTATTTAAAAAACTTTTACTCATTTACTTTTAGGGATATATATATCATTGTATCCTTGAAGGTTGGTGTTAATAAAAAGTAGAAAATTTATTTGTTAGCACTTGCTTACCACATACTTTACAAAAGCTTTCATTGCAAAAAGTGGACTTTGAAACTACTTGCATTTCAAACAAGTAGGAAAAATATTAATTGAAATAATCTGAAAATTAAAAATTAATGCACAATATTAAATAAAATTATGTTATTTTTTACTATTCAATTAAAAACATTTAATGTGCAATTTTTTTAATGATAAATTTTGTTGTTAATTTACATCTACTTCCATTCAACCTTAACAACATAATTTTTTACATACATTTTACTATGCTTACACCCTATCATATATTGTCTTTATTGCCTCCAAAGGTAAGCATATGTATTTATTATGCAATGTTCAACCTAACACAATGAATATACAATAGTTATACCTCATGTGGATTCTATAGATTTAAAATAATCCAAGGTTTTCAAATATAATAAGTGATAATGTGAGAAACCTAATTATAGACCATGTTAAACAATTGGAAAACAAGGAACAATGATGAAAACTTCAGCACACAAAAGTTGTGTCCAATTGGATAAAATGCAATAAACAAAACAATTGTATGTTATCCATTTCCAATCCTTTCCTACACCCACACACATGAACAAACATAATAAAGTAACATACATGCAAAATGATACTTGTTATTATTGTATGCATACATAACAACCATCGTGCGATCACACCACTATTACCCCAAGATAATAGTTAATCTTCCACCCTACACTAAACTTCTTCTGGTAATAAACATATCTCATGTATTTTTGATATTTTTTTCTCTATTCTATTACATTACAAAATGGACTTCACATTTCAACTAGTCACAAGTCACTTAGGGGTTAATGGTGATGGCATCATTCTTAACTTCTTTTTAAAACTTCAACAACTTCCTCTCAAATTTTTAATCTCACATTTTTTCCTTCCCAAACTAGGTGAAAGTACATTAGGATGGAACAAAAGTGATAGTTGATGAAGTCCATTTTGAAGGCTAAACTACAATACTCTAAAAGATGGATACTTTAAATCACATGGGTTGTATGATAAGGTGTCATTAGATTTTTTTTATAAGGATTCAAACCATATAACTTAGATTATAATAATTTTATATTTGAAAGATGAACATCTAAATTATTAATTTGAATGAAAAAACATTTCATAAAATCACTCATAATTGAACATACTTTTTAATATTTGGTCATCAACATCATATTATTGTTGAATTTTTATTCACTAAAGGGCATTATATGAGAATGTATAAAAAATAAAGAAGTTTTAAAACATAAATAATAATTTTTAACATAATAAAAATTTTATATTATAATATCCAACTTATTATGAAATCATAATATTATAATTTTTTTTTCTTGGTAATCATATTGTGTGTTAAGATTTGTTATTTTTTAACATGAAAAAATTTCACATGAATAATGTTTCCAATCCAATGTTGTTTTGTTAATTACTTGTGTCAAAAGCTTTTAAATTAGGACTTGGATGAAATGTTAAAACATATTTCAACAATTTCTTTTGACCACACAAGCATTTTCTATTTTTCAAGTTCTTATAATTACCTAGATTGTGGAGATCGATATGATTGTGAAATTGATTTTGAAATGAAAGAAAACTATTGTGTTGTATGGATATTGTTAAATTCCAACCTTTTTGATATTTATCTTGTAAGGGGCCAAATTAAGTTGAATCCAACATTCTTTGTTCAAGTTATAAGGGAAGACATGTTGTTTATTGCCCTTTTGCAATTATTTTGGAAATGAAAATGGATGTAAGATTAACATTGTCATGAAATTAGAAGAAACTTGAATATAGATTCTAAGTAAGTAGATGACCAATATTTCAATAGACTTATCCATGTTTACAACCTTATCACATGTTCCCTACCTATGTACGAATTAATTTATGTATTACCAAAACCCAACCTATTTATCTATCTACCCACCCATTACCAACCACAAACCTACCTATCCACCAATAACCTATAAACTTACCTACCAACCCTTACATGCATACCTACCTACCTACTTCTTATTATCAACTTTCAACCTACCTATCATCCATGTACTTACAACCTACCCACCTATAACCTACCAACCCTTACCTACCTATTAATTACCAACCTTGAATCTATTTGTCACCAACTTACTTGTACCCAAAAAATTAAATGTTACCTACCTACTTACAAGTCTAAGTACCTACTATGAACCTTAAACCTACCTATCACATGTAACCCCTTTACCTATTACTTGCATCATACCAGTCTATTTCCAATGTACATATTTATCTATTTATCACCTACTTATTATTGACCTACAACCTGGATCTATTACATATTTAGATGGTAATACGTTTTTAATCATGTAAGAATCATAAATCATAACTTGGAGTTGTAATTGTAATACAAGTTGAATAGGACACCATATTTGGTCAAGTAACCTATGTTTAATTGGTGAAACATACTCAAGTTGCAAAACATTAGTCGGTACGGACAATATTTCTTCTAGTGTGACAAAACAACTTATTTTGAAACTTAATAGTGTAAAATCAATTGATGTAGTACTCTTGCAAAAGCTTTAAAATGTGTTACAAGCATGTTTAATCTAGCTTTTTGTCCAATCAAGTTCATGTCCCTTCAATAAAAAAGCTTCCAAATTGTTTATTATCCTTTCAATTAAACACTTGTTCTTTTATTTTTCAAGTTATTACAACATCTTGATAAAATTTCAATAACATGTTTGCATTCCCAAAATAGTCTACTACTTCCCTTTTGTTACAAAGTTCATGTAGTTGAGGCAAGTAAACCCTCAATGCCAAATGCAATGTCTTTTTCTACACTTGAAATTCAAATACCCCAACAATGCACCTTGATTTGCAAAACAATGCTTCTTGAGCCCACATTAGGCATTATGGACTTTTTTACACGTTTGATTTTCAAACTTGATGGCACGACTTGATATACACAACAATGCCACAACCAATGTTTTGATGAACATGATACAAACAATGCTACATACAACAATAAAACTATTTTACCTACAATTTAAATTCGGGTCCATCCATGTTAATAGGAGCCAACAATGCCCCTTTAAGGGATTGCTTTTAATTCAAGCTTGAGTTTTAAAATTTTAAACAAATATTGAATACTATTATGTTAAATTTTATATTAAAAATTTGCTAAAAATAAGTATGTAGATATTAAAATTCTCCAAACATAGTTAGGTATGAGTCTTTACATTGCAAACAAACTAGTTACAATTATTTTAAAATATTTCTAATTCATCATATTAATTTCATGATATATATTTGTTCTCATGATATATCATGAATGTTGGTATATAAGTAAATCCTAAAATTTAAACACCAATTTAAGTTGTTATTTCAAAACATGGAATATAAATAGTGGCTACAATTGCTTTTGGCTCCAATTAACAAAACTATTGCAACAATATTCAATCATTAGATTAAAATTGACATTAGATTTTGATTTTTTATATTCCAAAAAAATATAAAAATTCACTATGCTCTAAAATAATAAAACTTGAAAATCGATATTACAATTTAAATATGAATTTCTTTCAAATATTAATAAACAAACATATGAATAAGTTGGAAATTTAATTTTATAATATTCAATGATTAAGAAATACACCAATATTTTTCATTGAGCTTTTCAAAAATTCTAGTTTTCTTTTTCACCTTTTGTGTTCATTCATTTCAAGTCAAATAATAAAATATTTGCATACGGAGGTATCCACCTTTCACATCACAACGCCAAAATGTGGTTTTATGATTAGAACATTTGTGACTAATGTCCAAACATAGTCATATAATCATATGTGGCCTTTAATCACTATCATTTTAATGACTATGGTCAAAATTATAATTACATGATTATACATTTGATTATAATTAAGAATAAAAGTAATTATGACTAAAAATGTGACTACACAACTAGTGTATTCATATTGAAGCAATATTTGAATTTGAAACAATATAACCAAATTCAATTTAGTTTAAAATTGATTAAAAAAAAAGTAGTTTAATTTAGTTTACCGTAACTTAAATTGACTTATTTTAACACAATTTAATTTATTTTAGCTTAATTTAGCCTAAAGGCATATTCACAATCAAGGTATCATTTTTTTGACAATAAGACTCAAGGACTTTGTTTTTGTTATCTTCCAAATATAAAATCCAAATGGAATAATTTAAATGAGAGATATTCGATAATTCAAATTATGATAATTTCCATGGTGGTGGTGATTTTTCACATGTGTATGTAATTGTGCATAAATATTTTGGTAAAAAATCAAACATGTAGAAAATGAGTACATAAGTTTTTATATGCAACTTAACATGTTTTCTTGCACGAAAACTTCTTGCACATTTTGTCGACACTTGAAGCCACAAATTCTAAACCTAGTGAATACAAAAAATCAGCCAAATGGGAAAAAAGTGAACCATTTTCCTTGTTGGGTGCGATTGTAATCAAATGAGCCAATAGTGACAAAAGACTCAAAGATTGCAATTTTTTTGTGGTCATTTTCACTTCATCATAGAAATGACTTTTGGGATGAAATATTTTGCAATATGTTATTAAAAATACATATAAATTTTTCAAAAAATCACATTTTTGTATTAACTTTTCATGAATAATTAAGAATTTTGAAAAAGTGGATAGATTCTATCAAATTCTATGTTTCATTTTGAAAAATGATCTTAATTTCAAATTGTATGAAAATATGCTAATTATTTAATGATTTATTTTATTTTTTCATAAACTACAACTTTGTTTTAGATGTCATGTACATTACACCCCATTTACATGTGGTAAAAGACTTTTGAAATTAAAAAATTCTGTTCAATACATTTTTAATTTTTAAAAATTTAAAATTTCACAACTTTCAAATTGTGAATGGTTTTTGAGTGTCGATAATAAATTAACATCATCTCAATTTTTTTCTCATCAAAATTCTTTTATAAAGAGAGTCCTTAGTTTAATAATTTGTAACATTGACTGCTTTTGATGCAATTGTTTTTCAAGTTTAAAGGTCCGTTATTAAAACCAAAACCCAAAATATATTTTTTTGAATTTTTGTTTTGAATTTTTCAACATTCATATTAGTCATTTAACATTACATTCCATGATTAACATGGCATTAAAGTGGCACCACAAAAATATATCCAACAAAATACAATTTTTATAAAGTTTTGGTAGTCGCTTAACATGTTTTTTTGGCTTGTTTGATTATGATTGCACCTTATAGCCCTTTTAGAATGGATTCTATAACTTTCAAAATTTTTATATCATATATTATTTAATCAAATGCATTATATGAAAATTGCCAAACATAGATGTATACATTACTTATCCATGAAAGAAAATTGAAATCAATTGCATTATTTAATACATTCCTTTTGATTTCTTTAAGATGAAAATTGTAGTTAAGGTAAGGATTCAATTTTTTAAAAAGGACTAAGAAAGAAATTTATATTATATCCAATTTATTTTTTTAAAAAATGAACATGACATCATTCTAGTTATAGTCATATACCAATCCCCTATAATCATGAAATATTTTATGTAATAAAAATCCAAAATAGTCTTTTGTAGTCTTTTTTTCGTAAGACCATCCTTTATGAATATGCCCATAAATAACATAGTTTAGTCTAATTTAACCTAATGTAGCATAATTTAACATAATTTTATATAATTTAAACTAATTTGAACCAATTTATTTTAGTTCAATTACCTTAATTTTAACCTAAAAAATTATAAGTAATTTAGTTTAGCTAGTTTTAAAAAAAACCCAAATTAAACCAAATTAACCAAATTGAAGCAAATGTACCCAAAATTAATCCAAGTTTAGCCAAGTTTAATTTAAATGGCCTAGTTTAGCCATGTTTTGACAAGTCTATTCAAGTTTAGCCTAAGTAGCCATGTTTAGCCAAGTTTAACCAAATTTAACATCAATACCCTATTTTAGTTTAAGTTATCCAAGTTTTACCAAGTCTAACCAAGTTTAATTTGAAAATAGTCATGTTTAACAAATATATTTTCAATATCATAATTTAATTTGATTTTTCCAAGTTTTGCCAAGTTTAGCCAATTTAATACTAAGTAGATGTGTTTATCCAAATTTAGCCAAAGTTTAGTTTCAATACCTTAGTTTAGTCTAATTTATCCAAGTTTAGCCATGTTTAACCATGTTTAGCCCTAATACATTAGTTTAACCTAATTTATTTAAAATCTTCCAAGTTTAGCCAAATTTAATTTAAGTAACCATGTTTAGCCACAATACTTTAATTTAACCTAATTTATCCAAGTTTTTTCAAATCTAATTAAATTTAACCTAAGTAGCCATGTTTAACCAAGTTTTGCCAAGTTTTGTTTTAATATTCTAATTTAGCTTATTTTAGCCAAGTTTTGCCAAGTGTAGCCAAGTTTAACCTAAATAGCCATGTTTAATAAAATTGTGCCAAGTTTAACCAAGTTTAGTACAATACTTTAGTTTATACTAATTTATCCAAGCTTTTTCCAAGTTCAGATAAGTTTAACCAAAGTAGCCAAGTTTTGCCTTAATACCTTAGTTTAGCCTAATTTATTTAAATTTTGTCAAGTTTTGCCAAGTTTATCCTCAATACCCTAGTTGAATCGAATTTATTTAATTTTGCCAAATGTAGCCAAATTTTGCCTAAGTGTTTTAATTTAACCTAATTTTGCCAAATTTAGTTAAATTTATCTTAAATTATTTAGTTTAACTTATTTAATAATAATTTTGCTAGGTTTTGTCAAGTCCAACCAAGTTTAGTCTAAACAATTGTGTTTAGCCTAATTTATGTTAGTTTAGTCAAGTTTAGCCTACTTTAGCTTAGTTTAAATTTACATTAGTTTATGGTAAATAGGCTTACATTTAGGTTAGGAATGCCTAAGTTAGTTTAGGTTAACCTATGTTAGCCAATGCTAGGCAACTATGTAGCCTAAATTAACCTAGGTCAACATAGGGTGAGTTAAGTTAACTTGAGATAAAAACATTATTGTTTATACATTAGTGGTAAATAATAGTTATCATAAGCAAATAATGCGGTGCAATGGTTAAGGAGTTGTTCCCCAAAGTGGAGGTGGGGAATTCAAATTTTCCCACTTGCAAACTTAAACATCTAAACACTTAAATACCTTGGTGGTTTGCCTAACCTATGAAGCTTTTTCATCGCCTAGGCTAGGTGGCCTAGGCTAAGCTTCTTAGGTTAGGTCCCTTAGGTTAAAAGGTTAGCACATGGCAATATTTGATTGGAAAGAAAAAAATTAGTGTTTAGAAAATTGTGACATGTGGTATTTTGTGAGGCAACCATGTGTCTTGTTGGATCCAAGACTATGTTCTTTGTGACTAATGTGACTAGTGGCATTTATGACATGCTCTTTTGGACTAGCAATCATGTAGTCATCTATAATTATAGATTGCACATATGACTGTATTTTTGTAGTCATAGATGCAAAATTTTGATGTTGTGCATTACATATTCAAGAATACCAATTTACTTACAATGTTCATCATTTTACAACAGCCTTTGAAGAAAACTTTCAAGTTGAACAAACTTCAACATTCATATTCCAAAACATAATAAATATACAAAACTGTTGTCCCCCAAAATTTCATCCTACAGATAATGGATTAATGATATAGGTGTCTTTTTGATCAAACATTATTGGAATCCAAATTTAGTTATCATTTTGATTTATTCAAAACTTACATCCATCCATACATGACAATCGAGAAACATGTTTTGTTATTCGAGTTTGGAATTTGATAATGACAATTTTATTATTCAAAAGTCTTTGCTATTGTTTAGCATGTTAGTTGATGTTTGTGCTTGTGAATTCAAGTTAAGAGCCTCAAGAAGTCTAATCCAAATAGCCAACAACAACCCCTCCCCATGACAATTTTCATCATGTGATATGAAATCAATCACTTTTTAAAATTAAATCACAAATTGATGGGGGGTTTGCCGTGCACAACCAAATTATACAAAAATGCTAGCAAATGTTTTTTTCACTTCTTTTAATGAATGATCACCACTTTAGCTACAAAGAAAAATTCCCCAAAAAAACATTCCTTGGTACATGAGAAGAATGGAATGCATTTTATTGTTATAGATTAATGTCACATAAGGCACATTTTTTTGTGTTAAATTTATGTGCACATGTGATATAACTTTTCAAGTCTAATTGTCTATCTTACATTAAGGTCATGAGAAGAAAAACTTAGGATGTTAAAGGCTATTTCAAATAGGAGTATAGTGTGAGATTCAATTGAACCTCTAAACAATACACAAAATCTAGGTGCAATTCACTAGTCTCCATTCAGTAGACTAGTGAACTCATTGCATCCCCAATATATTTTATTCATTGGAACTAATGAATTCATAACATGTATTTAATTAATTTTGGACTTTTCAAATTTGGTGGTTAGGATCAATTTTTTTGAACAAAACATTGGAGATATCTATTTTTTGGATCATTTAATGAAGCAAAACATTATTAATATCTATTGTTGCACCATATGGTGGTCCCCAAATCAAAGTTTCTCTCCAAATTTTGAATCTTCAAATGGTCATTTGTTAATTCTAGACTTTTCAAAAGTCTGGAATTAATTAAATACATGATTCATTCAAAATCCAATGAAATCCCTTGGCGTACAAGGATACTTTTTGTTGTGGCGAGATATTGTTTTGCCTAAGCTAGGTGTCTTTGGTTATTTAATTTCAATAGAGGAAGCTACCATGAGCCTATTTAAAATTGAGTTGTCATTTTATAGGTGGACTACAATGACAAATGTCAAAGATTTCAATCTTTTGAATAAACAGGAAAAACATGAACAATTTTGGTCTTTTTGCATGGAAAATAATGGGCATTGTGGGTTTGTAGATTGAAATCAAAAGGATTTTTAGTGTGGTTAGGATTATCATAAGATTGAGGCTTGTTGTTTTAACATTGATAATTTGGACAAGCTAGTCCTAATCATGAAAAATGTTTAGATGACCCTAGATTAAGGACTTGCATGATTGGTTTAAAGGTCAAGTCAATAGAAGAATTATACTTGGATGTTGAAGACTCTTTGTTTGAAAAGAATAAGGAATTGATTACAAATTTTGGTTTATTTGAAGAAGATTAATGATGTTGAAGAATGTAAAATGCAAAACACCTTTGATGTAGACAATTGCAAAGTTAAAAGGAGGTAATTATAAATTTATTCTAGTTTTTTGTTGTTTCAAGTGGTGGTTTGTATTTTATTGACCATCATGCATTTGTTTTATTTTAATTTTCTAATCACTAACCAATTGCGATGTTGAAAGCATGTTTTGTGGGGTTCCTAGGACACACACAACAATGGGTGTTGAAAGTGTGTGTTTTGTGTGGTGTTCCAAGTGAGGTTCCTAGGAAATTCCCGACAATGGGTAGAATGCTTGGGCGATGAAATGGGTGAAAATAAAAAGTGAAACAATTTTGGATTTTCTAGACTTTCACACAAGTTTTTTATGTGCTCTTTTTGTGTTCTGTTCATGTATTGGAGCTTTGTTGTTGAAGTGTGATTTTGTAGCCAATATTAGAACAATTTGTGTTTTGCTTGTTTGTGTTAGTTTTCAACTTTCCATGGTATTTTCATTTGATCAACTTGTGTCTTTTTTGCTTTTTTGCTTTTGAAGTTTAGAGTGTTAAAAAAATAGAGTTAGGCCCTAGTTGAAAATTTTGTGAATCAATGTCTATTTTGGTATTTCATAAGCTTCAATGTTTTAAACATTAAAAGTTAGTTAGAGGACGTGGTGTCTTGGTTTTTTTTTGTCTTTTTTGGTTGTGAAGTTTGAACATTTAGAAAAAAATAGAGTTATGGTGTTTGGTTTTGGTGTTTAAGCTTGTATGTTTAAAAATTATAGAGCCATGGGGTTGTAAGTTGAAAGAATTGTAGAGTCAAAGTCTATAGTGTCTTGTTTTGCTTTTGTGTCTTTTTTCTTTTTTGATCTTGAAAGTTGTGTTTGTTTATGTTTGAAAGCTTAGGGAAAAAAGAGGAGTTGTAGTCCAAGAGTGTATTTTGTGCCAACCTTTTGTGTGAACCTACCATCACTTTAGTTCAAGAAGATGACAGTGATTACATTGAACATGAGCAACTCCAACTATTGATTTTCAAGATGCATCCAAGTTGCAATTATTATGATTGTGATTACTTAGTCATTATGTAGTGTAGATTGTAGCCATTTTGTAACAGCTGATGTGATTAAAGTTTAGATCTATTTTGTATGTTGGGTGAGACAAATTTTCATTGTTTCTTGTTAGATTTTGGCACAATTTTTGTAATGACAATTTCACATGCACATTGTTTTTGAGTGTGTTTTTGCATGAAAAATTATATCGAATTTTATTATGCTTGTCATGCATATGCTTAGGTCCTTGTCCGCATGAGATCTTATATCCAAACAAATGCAATGTAATATGCTTGGATGTAAAAAGAAAATTAATCTATGTCGGTGCTTGTAGGGCCTAACTTTACCAAAAAAATTTAACAAGCCTAAGCCCACTAGGATTTACATACTATAACTTTCTTGTAGGTCTCGTTTGGAGGGTATCTCTAAAAGTACATACCCACGCAACAATGGTGTCAACTTGCATAATAACCGTGCACATAAATGGAATTGAGCTATACATGTCAAAATCCTATTGTAATGCACCCGAAATAAAAAAAAGAAATTGTGACCTGTATGTATTGGTCACAATTTCTATTTTCAGGCATTGGTATTTGTTTCCTTCCTTTGTTTCTCAAACCCCTCTTATGGAGATGGGAAATAAAAACCCCCCTTGCCATAAGGTTCTTAGGTTGGGGGGGAAGAACATCATAGTTCTAGTGGGGACAAGGTATCATTGTCATTGTTTGGGGGAAAGTATTTGTTACTTCTTTGTGAGCACAATTCGCTTTCATTTTCTCTTGGGAAGAGATTTTAAAATTTTAATATCCATGAGGAGAGAGATTTTTTCACTTTTAATTTAGGACAAGAGGGTCTCATCATTTTGATATATATTTTTCTAATTAGGTTTTAGATTTGAAGGTGGGAGATTTTATTTGAACTCTGGGAAGGAGTTTTTCATTTTAATCTCTTGGGAAGAGATTTTTTTAAAATAAAAATATTTAAAAGTTCATGTGATTTTTTTGATTGAATTTCAATGGTAGGTACTTCTTAGTTTTGACACCCTCCCCCAAGTGAATTGCCAAAAAGATCAGACCTGCCCAATTCCCACTGCAAAAAAAGATCGGTAAAAGAAAAGACGGCAAATGAAGGTTTATAACACAAACACCAGTGGCGAAAAGCGGCGAAACCCCAGTGGGCAGCAGCGTTCTCTGCGTTGCCTGGAACGGCGACCTATGCATTGCTCGTCTCTCTCTCGCGCGTTGCGCTTCGCTCACGCGCCCTCTTCTCTCTCGTCTTCTGCCCTGCTCTCTCTCCCTCGTCTTTGCTCCTTTGCGTTCTGTTGGAAATACTTGTGCACGTAGCCTGCTTTGCGCTTTCACCACCGCTTCTCCCCCTCCTTCCTCATGTAGGTACAAAGCTTTCCGTAATTGCTCGCGCTTTTCCTCCCTTTTGTCGGCCAAAACTTCGTGTATTATTAATTTCTTTGTTACTCTGCAATTTTGGTATTTGTTCCGTTTTCTTGCGGTCTTTTTTTTTGGTCTTTTTTTGCAGCCCCCTTGCATGCTCGAGTTCTCGTCACAGCCATTTGTAGAGTCGGAAAGCATCGTATACACACTCTAGTGACCGTGTTGTCATACGCTTCAAGGAGTAGATCTCATTTCCTTTTCTCGAATAATAATAATAATAATTGTGTCTATGTGTGTATATGTGTGTGGAGTGTTCGGTGCTTCAACTTCTCATGTGTGCCCGGGAGCGGCGACCGTACTCCTGCTTGCTTTTTTTTTTTGGGCCCCTACAGGTTGGAGTTTGTGGATCGAGAGCTCTCAGGTGCTACTACTAACTTACTTTCTGCGTTGTGGTTTCCAGCTCTACTAGTACGCTGCTTGTCTGATCTGTGCAAGGACGCGCACCGGGTGTTTTGTAGCGAGGGAGGGTCAAGCGATTTGCTATGATTGAAGCGTGGCTTAATACCTTAGTTTAGCAATGAGTCCGGTTCTTGTTCAAGTCTAGAGGTTAAAGTCTGGTCTGTTTTAGTAGTGTAGTTGGGACGGACATGGCCTTGCTGATATATCTGCAGGAATTGGGACATTGGACGAAGATCGTAGTCATGATCCGGTAGTATGATTTGAGAGGCAGGCTGGTCTCGATCGACGGAAAGACTCAAGATTTCCTCTGTTTCAAGAACAGCTTGGAGTACCGAATTATGATACAAGTACGTCGTGAAAAGAGATCTAGCAGATTCTGATCTGTGGTCTTCACAGCTTTTACATATCGCTCTAGAGTTCAAGAACTGGAATCATCGCTACATACAACGATTCTTGTTCATTTGGGAGATTCTTCCGTATTTTCTTGCTGCAACAGCCTGGTGATACGGTACGGGGTACCAGGGCAATTACAGTACTGTCGTGGTCCACTAGGAGCAAAGTGAACATGCTGTCGAGACGATTATAGAACTTAATCGTGTGAGACGCCAGACAAGCACAAACAAGAATCGATAATCACCACGACCTCGGCCCGGGCTTTCGTCTCTGATCTCCAACTCCCGTACGAATTGTATCAAACCCTTACATTATTGCATTCATCATGTGCGTTGCATGTGTCATAGCTTCTGCTACGCCACAGTTATTTGTGAAACTTTGTATTGCTGCATGCATGCAAGATGAAGAGGAAATCCTTGCTGTGAGCATGTAATGCTCCATGATAGTAGTGCAAACTAGCCAGAGGTAGATCATGTTTTATGTCATAAGTCTTGGCTCGTGATCTCCCGGGTGACATTCCGTATCAGAAAGAGTTATTGTAGCATTTTTCATGCACATATGGACTTCAATGTCCTCACTGTGGTTTGCGTGGAATTTTGAGCGCATTGCCTCTCAAGCCAAAATGCCAGTTCAGTGAACATCTTGGAATTGTTGAAGAAATGTTGGCCAAACACTGTGTACTTGCATTTGAAGACAATTTTGGACTATGCAATAGCTCAGTCATGGCCCAGAACTTGGGCCATCTGCCAAGAAAAAAAAGATATGAGCTTTCTCCTGGAAGTAAACCATAGCATGCAGATCACTGTTGATTGGTGACAAGAAGGGCTTGACAACTTTTAAGTGGTAGCAATTTAACAGAGATTCTTCTCTATGCCATCCATATAGGACCTTAAAGCAGTTTGATTTCATGTGTCAACCTAACTTCTCAAGGTGGCCGTTGTTGTCAGGGGTGGATAAATAGGAGAATTGGGTGTATAGTTCCAGCCCTGTTAATCCTATCAGCAACACAGAGGAGAAGTGCAGCTGATGACCATGAAGCATTTTGTAAATTTGCAAACTGTCTCTCATTGGGCTGTGAATGGTTGTGTTCAACCAGTATGACAGACTAGAATACTAGATGATTGGACCCCATCACTTTCCTGACATCCTCTTGGACTGATAATTGGAGGGTTTAGGTTTCATAGATCACGGGTGACATTGGATACTTTGCAGGTTTACAGGTGCTGGTGGTTGCAGCAAAGTTTGCAAAACTCAATGTTTCAGAGCAGAAGGAGATTTGACAGAGTTTGCAAAGGGCAACAACATTGCGGATTTTGATGTTCTCCATAGCTGGACATGTAATGAGTTAATTGAGCTACTATGCTCTGAGAGTGGGGTTAAAAGAGGCTAGCCAGGTGTTTCGAAGGCCAAACTAATTGACCATTTACTAAACATGATTTGCCATAAGGACTCTGGGTCTTCAAGAAACATACAGACTTCAGCCCTGCAGCAGTCCATAACCCCGAATCCACAGCACCGACAACGGAAGCGAGAGCACCCATCCCGCCTTCTCACCTCACCCCCATGTGTTCCCTCTGATGTTGCTGGTAACAGGTACCAATTATCAATTGTCTCCTTTCCTCATATAATTATTTGGTTCCTCATCCCTTTGGTCAACTTTGGCTGTGCTTTAGAAGAAGGTGCACAGGTCCCACAGGGAATTGACCTCTGGATTCTGCAATCTTGTAAACAGCACTTCTAGATAGGTTGTGGGAGGGTCTGTGAAGTATATGGAGATGGACCATGACCTAACTGCAACCTGGTTCATATTGACTACCTACTTGATATAGTATAGAAGTCCTTTCCTGAGGTCATTTGAGCTTGTCAAGAAGCATAACTGGGTGTGAACTCTCTGGCAACTTTGCTGCTTCAGGTACCAGCAGATATGTGATAATTCAGCCTGCAGAGCAGCAATCAAGGCTGGGGATGCCTTTTGCAAGCGCTGCTCCTGCTGCCTCTGCCACCAATTTGATGACAACAAGGTTCCCAGTTTATGGATTGCTTGCTCTGATGAATGGGGCAATGGAGAGATCCCTTGTGGGCTCTCATGCCACCTAGAGTGTGCTTTGAGACATGAGATTGCAGGTGTGGTGAACATTGCTGGGCAGATTTGGCTGGATGGAAGCTACCACTGCTCATCATGTGGGAAAATTACTGGTCTTATTGGGTCAGTTTTATCTAACTCTAACTCTTTCCATGTCTCCCTGCATGCTTACCTTTCTTTCACTGCATGGACTTTGTCCAGAGTCCATGATAGCCAATTGGAGATGGCTGGCAATGACAGGTCCAAAGGCTTGGATATCACAACTGGTGCCCTACTACTTCTCCTCAAGGTGCTGTGCAAGTTCACTAGCAACCTATTTTTATCATTTGGGTGCATTTGACAGGTGTTGGAGAAAACAGTTAGTAGTTGTGAAAGATGCACGGAGAGTTGATATCCTGTGCCAACGGCTCTCTCTTGCACAACGCCTATTGGAAGGGACAGTTTGCTACAGAGAACAACATGAAATTGTGGACAAAGCGGCAAAAAAATTGGAAGAAGAGATAGGACCACTTGCTGAAGCTGCATCCAGGTGTGTTAGAGGCATTGTTAGTCGTCTCTCTTATGGTTTGGATGTCCAGCAGCTTGCAAGGGAAGCTCTTGAAGCTGCAGATCTTCTGCAGGTTCCAAGTGAAAACTCAGATGGTGTTTCTCAAGGTACACCATTCTCCCATCTTTATCTATGTTTTGAGTCCAAAATCATGGTTAGGGGAAGGGGCCTATGTGATAATTTCCATGTTTTAACAGTCTGTTGCAACATGTAAAAGTAGTTCTATAGCATAACACCAGAGAAAGACTGCTGGTTCTTGCATTTATGGTTGACAATCTGGTGTCTCCTTTTGCAATCTCCAATTTGAAGTTGGGTGTTTGTGCCAGAGACACTCATGGAGTCAATGCTGTCAGATGGAGTCCATTTCAAAAATCTGTCATCCACCTCAGTTGTGGTGTGTTGGAAGGAGCCGGATGTCGAATCAACACCAGACATCTGGGGCTATCAGCTATGGCATTGCAAAGTATCAGAGCAGGGCTTCCTTGAGAAGCCAACATGTACCCTTTCAAGGACAGAGAGGAGAGCCCTGGTGTCCAAACTTGAGCCCAGCACTGAGTATGTGTTTAAGGTAAGCTTGACTGTGGCACTAGTAGGACTTTCAATATTTTCTCTACTTGAGAAAATCTTGCACACACTTTGACAACTGGTGTGGTGACAAACAGGTGGGAACTGTATCAAAAAGTAAATCTCAACAGTTTTCATGGATAGAACTATTTGTATATTGGCAGGGTCTTTGAGCATATGAGATTAATATTTTGAAGTTTTTGACAATATAAAAGAGGCTCCTA
>Ga0116229_10004162_pt1 | contig 23749 bp, 15 predicted proteins | sample S1TSphgellanicum_3_FD_87313 | JGI IMG/M metagenome (GOLD analysis project Ga0116229, IMG submission 87313) | Host-associated microbial communities from peat moss isolated from Minnesota, USA - S1T2_Fc - Sphagnum magellanicum MG | ecosystem: Host-associated > Plants > Peat moss > Unclassified...
AAAACCACATTTGGAAAAAAAAAAAAAAAAAAAAAAAAGAAAAAAAAAACCGAAACAAAACATGGGAAAGGAGCTCTTCTTCCCCCCCCCCCCCCCCCCCCCCCCAATATCATTGTTGCACCTTCATAAAGAAAAACAAGGACTCCAAGGAGGAAAATGCATTGCCCTCTCTAACCCTAATGCAGTTGTGTACCCAAGAAAGGTCAACCTAACAATTCTACTTGCCTCCTTATACAAATGCCTATCCAACCATTAAATTTTCTCCAATCTCTGTTTTGAAGTCAGGAAAAATTCCTCTTCTCCCTAAAGAAAGAAAGGACTTCATTGGCAAGGATAAGGGACTTTATACTATAGACAAAGTGAACTCAACCTTGTGAAAAACAAAACTGCTGAAGGAGAGACTTACATCTCATTGCATCTCACCTCTCTCCACCGAAAATGTTGAAGAAATCTCCCTAGAAATGCGCCTTTTTTTTCTTTGAAATTTAGAGTTTAGTGGTATTGTAGTAGTACCTTGGCGGCTTTGGCACATGTCTGCTGCATTTTGGAGACTTCATTTTTTGAAACAGACATTTCAGAATATTTGAAAAGATCCATTATTTTCCTTCACAAAAAAATAAATCTCTTTGAGCAAATAATTTTTTGAAAATTTTGACATTTCAGGAAAAAAAAAAACTTTAATTTTTGCTGAAGCCACTTCCAAGATACCACAATATTCTCTTTTGTAAATTTAAAGCTCAAGCAAAGTCCCCATTGAATTATGTTATGTTAGTGTGATGCATAGTATTAATTAGTTGGGGTGCCTCTCAAAGTGGTGCTTTGTGCACAGCAATTCCTATTCTGTTTCAGAATTTTTGATGGAGACTTTGGAGACACCCCCAAAATATAAGTATTCTGTCCAAACAGAGAAACATATGGGTCCCAATAATCCATACAGATATTCCAAGAGGGCATTATTAGGCAAAACATATGAGAGAAAGTGAGATATTATTGGGACCATGTAGGAGAACACCTTGAGAGCTTAGAAAAATGTTAAGAAATCATTGGGAACTTGATGGGAACACATTGAGAACAAACAAAAATCCAAAAAATCCAACACCCCCCACCCCCACCACTCTCCCAAAAAAAGAAAAAAGCTGGGTGTATTTGGTGCACGCTGCAAGCCCTCAATGGTTGAGCAGAATTTCTATTCCTAACTGCGGTCATCACCTATTTTGGCCTAGGCATTATATGGCCTTGGATTTTTTTTAATCTAAAGAAAGTACATATTCGAAACAAAATGGGAATTTTAACAGCTATTTTAACTGAAAAGCAATGAATCTTTGAAAAGCAATTGAGTTTTGAAGAATTTATTTCAAATAAATTACAAGGGTTCAGAAATAAATAAATAAATAAAATAAATTTGCAAGGGAGACACCATATTGTATGGTAATTTGGGTGGGTATCTTTGTGTCTAGTATCGTTCTATTCCTGAAATGACTCCAAAACAGCCAATTGATAAAAATGGCCAAGGCAATGATGGTAATGGTGATAGGCATCTTCCAAAAGATTTCAAGTTCTCCCATTCTTGCTTTTCATGTGTCACATGTTATTATTTTAAAATCCCAGGTCTAGTGTCTAGTCAGGTCAAGAAGTTCTTTATGTTTGTTGCCTCTGCCCAGACTGAAGAGACTTCACAATGTGTAAGGTGTTAATTGAGGGGTGAGAGTATGGCTTCAACTTTGATGCAACCTTGGGTGAACCAGCACCTCTATACTCCCCCCCCAAAAAATTAGTTTGGGTTGCTTCTTCTTAAACATTATAGTGATCCGAACCCTAGACTAAAATCACAGTCTCTAAGTTCAAATTTAACATTTTTTGGTTGAATTATTAGCTCTAAGAGTCCTTACTCAAGAAAGGAAAGGTATCCGTGTGTGTAAGTGCTGGTTCTCCCTGGAGACCTGGCTGTATACTGTTGCAATTCTTTACCCAATTTCATTTTGCCTTCAAGTTTCTTTACCACTCCTTAACCATGTTACATGGTTTCATTATCTCTAATTATTTTTGTTTGAACCTACCAAAAAAGGCCACAGCCATTACCTTAGGGATTGGGGAGGCCTATGGTGTGATTAATATGATCTCAAAATCCATTTAAAGTTATTTGAAAAGATTATAAATATTCCATGTTTAGACTAAATCAGGGTCTCTTATTCCAAATCTAACAATTTTTTGGGATTAACATGGCCACTAAAGAGGCCTCACTCTAACGTGGGTGCTGGTTCACCCTCGCCTCTTCTCTAGTACACAACGAGTGGCTTATACTTTGTACAAGTTAGTTATAGATTCACATCTCTGGGCACCCCACATGCGGATGGATGGTGTGTGGATAGGAAACACTTTTCCATTGTATTCCTGTCCCCTAACTAATCACAGTGGTTACCTATGTACTAACCATGGACATGCATCTATTTACTTAATAACCACCACCAAGGTGCTTTATATACTTTACTTATCTGTATATAGTAACAACTTACACTCTCTATTTACTTACATTATGATACGTACCCACTTATAGATACATAATTACCACTGTTGGCTGGTTCTTGGGTTCTGAAGGAACCGTCCAGTTTGGGTTTAGTATTATGGATGACCCATGAGTTTCAAGTTCCTTTTTCTTTTTCAAAAAATGAAACCCAATGATGATTTGGAGTATTTCTAAGATTGCAGGTTCCTCAAGTTGATGGTTATAGATCTTATAAGACTCATTGGTTCTAAGTTCAAAGCAACGAGAGTTTCATATTTTGCGGTAGCTGTGATTCTTGGGCTTCAAATGTGGCATATTGTGTGCTTGCTTGTCAACACTCTTTTGTTTGCATTTGTGTCTAGTGAGATCTATGGCCCAACAAAAGATGGGCTTATTAAAACTGAGACAGACACAAAGCTCCAAATGCAGCTTTGACTTCCATGGTAGAGTCGGCCATGTTGTTATGTTCTTGCCTCATGTCTTCTGTATGCAATGTTAATGAGGGTGGAAAGCTTCAAGGATAAAGGCAACACTAGTGATGGAGATTTGGGCAAGTTGCCTTTAAGACCACTAGCATGGTTCCAACTTCCAGGGCTACAAGGTGAGGAGAGAATGTTTGAAATACTCTTTTATCTTGCAAGAAAGAAAGAAAGGAGGTTTTTCTAAGCATCACCAAAGGTATGCGTTGGGTTGTGTGCTATTTGATTGGTACCCAACACTATCAAAATTAATAAAGTCACATGCATGAAAACAATGCACCCCAATAAGATTCGCTGATTTTTAATGTTTTGCTTTGAACCTGGATTCTTGTAATTGCATGTGAATACACATTTTATAACATGAAAGAAAGAGAAGATTCCAAAGCCACACCTTGAAAACAAACTTTTCAAACACACAAAATAGTTTAAAATCCTGTTCAAAATTGAATTGAGTTCCAATCACAAACTAAAAGCTATATATATATATACACCAAGTACCAAGTATGAGAGAATCTCATCACCATTTCTTTTGCATACTAATGAACCCTAATCCCTAACCCCTTATCAGTGCCTATAACCTATAAGTAAGCTTCAACAACCTCTACAAAAAGACATTACCACTCATGGGGCTAAATCTTAGTCTGGATTTAGCTGACCTCAGGTCAAGCCCAGCGTGTCAGGTTAGGAGGGATACTGCTTACCCGAGGTGAGTCTTCTGTGAGCTAGAACCACCAGGCTGTGGACCCAGACCCGAGCCAAAAATATGTATAGCTGGGCAACACCCATAATTTAATAATCAGACATGCAGTGAGAGGAGGAGGAAGCATAAAGGGTTTACAAGATAGGTTATCAAGGTGGAAAGTTGGTAACTCGATTGTGGTTTGAGCAACCTGAGGTTCCGGATGGATGGTGATTAGTGAACTGATGGGTAGGTGCTGGATCACATAAAGCTAATCCTGATTCGATTTGCCGCCCCCGCCCCCAACATGTGAGGAGACTTATGGGTATATTACAAGTGGTAATCCCAAAATATCCAACACCTCAACAACATTACAAATTTCGTGATTAGGTACTTACTCAAGTTAGGCAACGTAAGGTGCACCCAACTTGGTACATTAAAATATTAAAAAAATGCTATTTATTTCCTTGGACTAGGTGGGTGAAACAGAATGGTTGGGATTCCCAAAAGCGGGGTAAAAAAATTTAAGGAAAAAAAAAAAAAAAAACGCGCCGCCGCTGCCCCAGCCCACTTTACAGGAGGTACAAAGGACTAAACAACCCTAGGATGACCCCACAAGTACTTGTAGGTACCTATGTACTGTCAGATGTATTTGATTCTCTGTCTTCGAAATTCTATTTTTCATGTTATCTAGACTTCATTTGTAGGTAGGTAGGTAGGTAGGTAGGTAGGAAAGTAGGTATCTATAACTGGGGCTTTTTGTTAGGCTATTTACTACCCTTGCCCCGTCTTATATCGCAAGAGCCGTACCTAGCGGCCCTTGTTCCCCTTGTTCCCACGCTCTCCCCCATTGTTCACCTTGTCCCCACTGCCCACCAGTAGGGGAACGACAGTCGTCGGATCTCCGATACCGATAGACTTGAGACGACGTCGATGAGAATCGACGGTCGGCTTTTGACGAGGTTTTTGCCCAGTGACGCTGCCTGCCTGCCTGCCTGCCTGCCTGCGGACATTGCAAAAATAATGAAACCAAAAACATCGTGGAATTTGACTTACACTGTGGAATCTACGAAAAGACGCTTACAAAGAGAGAGTTGAGATGCCGCTGCTGCTTCTTCTTCTTCTTCCTCGTTTCTGTCTTGCAATGTTTTTGTGCTCTTCATGCTCTCTCTCTCTCTGTGCAGCTGGCTAGCTTTCTTTTGCTGTGGCCCCAAAGCTTTTGAAACCTTTGTATCGAGAAAGATTTGATTGGATTTTGTATTATGTTTTTTCTTTATGACAACTCAGAGAGCAGCAAGTTGAGAACATCAAGGATTGGGGTGTGGAATAATTTGTCAGCAGTCTATCGTGATTGAGGGATGCCGGTTGGTAGTCATTTGTTTGCCTTGAGGCCTTGAGAGAAAGAAGAAAGAAGGCGAAGAAGAAGAAGAAGAAGTGAGGTGTTTTATTTTATTTATTCTTTGTGGATTGCTTGCAGAATTGGTTCAGTTTTGTTTTTCAAGGCTTTGGTGAAGTGAAGGGCTTGAAATCGGAGTTTCTGGGAGGGGCGGTTTAGGGGGATACAAAATCCAGTTTGTAGGTACGTGGTTGAAACCTTTTTTCTGTCTTTTTTGGGGGTGGGGTGTTTGGTTTATTTTTAGGACTGAAATTTTCTCCTTGGTTTGCGGGGGGAATCATGTTCGGAATTCGGGCTTGTGGGGGTACTTGATTCAGCGATCTTGGGTTTGTGGGTGATGATGGATGATCGACGTGATGACTCTTTCTTGTGGTAAAATTTGATTCAGAGAGGGTGAGAGAGAAATCAGGATCTTCAGCAAATTCCAAATCTTTCTCAAGTTTTATGTACTGGTGTTCTCCAAAACTGCTTGAGAAAGACAGAGAGAGTTCAATTTGTGAGTTAGGTCTAAAATGTTGGGTTTGTAGTCGAGTTCAGAGCCCATGCTTTTTGGTTTCGAAGTCTTTTGGGCATGAGAAAAAATCCAGAGTTTTCCTCTGGTCTCGAAGACACTGAAGTTGCGGTGATTGGAAAATTGCAGTCTTTCTTTCAGACGAGGTGAAAGGAACGAAAAGAGCAGTGAAAGAGAGAAAGGACTTAGAGAAGAAGGGCGTTTTTATTTGCAGGGTTTGGATGGGAGCTTGAGAGCAGCAGCAACTGGCACATGAGCAGCAGCAGAAATGGAGGTCAAATGACGAAGCTCCAAAGGGGGAGGTGAAGTTTCCAATGGCTTTTGGTTTGAGGATCACAGGTGGAGCTTGTTTGGAGGTTTGTAACTCTAGATCTTTGTATCACTGCATTCATGGTTTTTCTGTTTGTGAGGGCAAGTAAATCACAGACAGACCTCAAGCGAATTTTCCCAACCTTGATCAAGCCAAGGAACACCTCATTCAGCAGATTTTCTTTCTTTGAGAAAAACCCACCAAGGAACTGAGTTTTTCAGGCACTGTACCATTCCATAGTACATTTTGCAGCATAGGATTCTGGCGATGATGATGTTTCCAGTGTGAAAGATCTGGCTATGCACCCTTGATTGTCAAGTGTGGTACAATTTGATGGTGAGACTAACAGGAGTATGTTTTTCATGTATGGATGCAGAAGTGATGTTTCTGGGGCCTTTGTTTTCAGCTTCGATGATACCATTGTTGTCCTGCAATAGTCTGGAAATCAATGTATGTATGTCAATAGTAAAGAGTAGGAGTGAAGCATAAGTGAGAGAGAGATAAAGTCTACAAAACCTTGGAAGTGTTTCTTCTCTTGGAAAACCAAGGATGACATGTATCTTGCCAGGTATTTGTAACCTGTAGTAAAACTTTGCAATCAGCTTCAGAAACCTTAGGGTGCACAGTCTTTGAAATCCTTAGGGTTCTCCTTTTTTTACTGTACAAAAGTCCAGAGAGAGAGGCAGGCAGTTTTTAGGGTATAGAAATGGGGGCTCGAATCTCTTCTCGAAAACAGATCCAGGATCTGCATCAATTGCAATCTTATGAAGATGGTGATACTGCTATTACAGGCAGCAACAATACTGTTCCAGAACCAATCGAGATTCACAGAGAAGGAGAAACAAATGAAGAGTTGAGTGTCCATTTTGGTTATCTCTTTCAAGGTAGCAGTTCTTCAGGACATCGACTGCCTGTAAGTCCTGAAGAAACCATCTCAGTCTTTGAAAGTGCAACTGGAGAATCGTCTGAAGAGACACTCTCTGTCAGCCTAAAGGGTGAGCCTTGGAAGCAACCCAGAAGAAATGGGTCATTTACTTGTTTATCTGGAGCAGCTATAGGTGCAAACGCAACTCTAGCAAACACCAGTCTCGGTAATGGGATTTTTGGGGTGGAGATTCTCCCAGGTCTTGATTCACCTAAGACATTCCGTCCCATGGGTTCAATCTTGCGAACCTCATCTTTAAACACAGACTCTTCTATCTCTTCGACACTAAGCACCCTCGTGAGTATCAGGAACCAATCATATCCCTCTTTGATGATGGCTGAGGAATCTCACCTCTACCGGTCAACCAGTACGCTGGATTCAACAAGCTTTTTGAATGCTGGGGATGTTCAGATGGCAGGCGGTGCAGCTGGTGAGGACCGTGTGCAAGCTGTCTGCTCAGAAGAACACGGTTGGCTCTTTTGTGGAGTCTATGATGGATTTAATGGACGTGATGCAGCTGACTTTTTGGCTGGGATGCTGTATGAGAATATTGGATTGCATTTACGTGCTTTGGAGCAGAGACTTCATCAAGAGGAAACAAAGGGTGAAGATAGAATAGATAATGTAAGTTGTCCAGAAACCCAAAACCCTAATTTTGTCATCCCCGCACTGTACATATCCCTCCCATGTTATGCACATCATGTTCAATAATTCTGTACCTGAGGAAAGTGGTACGTAAGTACCCAAGGATGGGTGGAGTTACCAGAATAAGGTGCCTGCCCAAGGTGGTAGCCAATCAAATTCTGGTAACACCTCTGTCCGAGCGGTGTATCACATGTATAGACCTGTTAGAATTTTATTTCCTGATTTAACAGCCAGGATTTTAAGCATTGCCTAAAGAAAACAGGTGGATCCTTACAGAATGTAAAAGCCTGCCCTGGAACGTGAGATGCCCCTCTTTTAGGCAGTGACATTATGTTTTTTCGAAAGGTGCTGTCTGAATCCCCTATGAAAATTCTGACAGGTCTTTACATGAGGGTGGAGTGTGCTCTCTGCTGCTCAAAGTCTTACATTGTTCAGTGGTTATTGATTATGTCAATGGAAGAACAGGATGGGAGCAAAAGTTTAGAGAGTAAGTTCCAACAAGGTGTGTTGGATGGGCTACGGGATGCACTGCTTCAAACAGAGAATGATTTTCTGGAAATGGTGGAGAATGAAATGGACGAGCGACCAGATCTTGTCATGGTTGGTTCGTGTGTTTTGGTCGTGCTAATATATGGCCAGAATTTGTATACACTTAACTTGGGTGACAGCCGTGCCGTACTTGCCACTCACAAATCTCGGGATCAACCCACAGGAGCTCAACCTGCTGCTGGGGCATCATTGATGGCAGTGCAATTAACAGAGCTGCATGGGATAAACGTTGCTGTTGAAAGAGAGCGGGTGGTGAGAGAACATCCTGACGACCCGTTTGTAATAACAAGTGGACGTTTAAAAGGAAAGCTTCGAGTCACTCGTGCTGTTGGTGCAGGCTATCTGAAAAAAGTGAGTTTGGTTCATGGATACCTGAACTTGGTTACTGTCTGTTTTGCATTGTTGAATTTACCACATGAATAGTGGAACTGTGCGCATTCCATGGTTTAGGGTTTTTGGTTCCCCACTCTGTGAAGCCTGCTACAGTTATTAGTCACTCAGTTAGACTGTTGCAAATGGTGATACTAAAGCCATATAGTTCATTTAATAGTAACAGTTTCAAAGTGTGAGTGTGATTTTTCTTTTACCATCTGTGGATGCAGGCAAACATGAACGATGCTCTGATGGGGATTTTGCGGGTTCAACATTTGACCAGTCCACCATATCTGACTGCTGACCCATCCGTTAATATGCTGCGGGTGGATCCTGATGATCAGTTTGTGATCATCGGGAGTGATGGCCTGTTTGATTTCTTCACAAATGATGAGGTTGTCAATCACATTCATCAGTTTTTGTGTGACCATCCTGCTGGTGATCCTGCCAAGTTCATGATTGACCACCTCCTTCTCCGAGTGGCTGATAATGCAGGTATCATGTTAATTAGCTACATTTCTCAATCTATGATTAAATTATGGTTTAGGATTTTTTTAAAAAAAAATTCCTGTTTGTGCCAGACTTGTGTATTTTACCTCACTGGTTTTGTTTCCTCACTCTGCTTTGTTGTAGGTATGTTCATGCAACTTTCCTTCCCTTATAAATTTACCCTTTTTGTTCCAGCTTGTGTAATACAAGTGATTTTATTTATCTACATGACAAGATAAATCACTGATGTATTTTCTGATCTTTTGACTGTCCATTTGGGCCAGGCTTAACAGTGGATGAACTGAGGAGCATTCCAATTGGCCGGAGACGAAAATATCATGATGATATTACCATTGTCATTGTTTTCTTAGGAAGCACATTTCAGACATCATCAGCTTCAGCTTTTTCCTGATTCAAGCACTTTTTGTTTGTTTGTTTGGGGGCCAACACTTTTGACGTTATACGCCTTGAAGCATGAAATTCCATGCATAAAAAAAGTTGTCCTCACAACCAAAAGGCTGTAACCAACCTAATTACAGCGTTATATTTAGGACCTCCAATTAGCAAAGCTTCTCTGGCAGGGCAAATTCATTGACCAAGTCTGATTTGTACAACAGCAAAAGAGTTCAACCATAGAACTAATGTTCTGAGATTGTTTAGCTATAATGCAGGCTGTTCCTAGAACTACGTTTGGGATTACTTGAGAGTCTGCCACACACTTTTTTAATTTTAGTGACCTACCTGGTTTTACGCCACTGTGTACCTTCTCTTTTGGGTGACGACCCACCTGTTTTAAATGTCATTGAACAGGCCATGGTTTCACAATGCAGACTGGAAATCCAGACTAGGCGAAAATGTTGCTGGCCCTTTACAAGAATTCTTGGATGCAGAAAAGAAACCTTGTAGTGATGAAAATATACCAAACTACTTACTCTTTGGTGCTTGCATCTGGTACCTACCTGCAATCAAGGAGTAGGTACTGGGTGACATCTCTGGACCAATTGTGCACACAGAATTCAAGCTGCAATGTTTGACATAGCTGCAGGTTCACACTAAACAAGAATTTCATATATCACAACCTTTTGACTATACAGAACTGTGTTGACAAGGATTTTCTTTAGATGGTTTGTGAGAGCTTGCACTTGACTCCTTTGGGATGGTTAGAGAATTCTTTGCAACTTGTGTGAACAATGCCATGTGGTTGACCTTCATATAAGGTCTCAGGTGACGTCTTTTCAGGGATCTGGATTTGGCTGTTAAGCCAATGGAGTATCAACATTTGTAGATTTTTTTCAAAAAAAAATCTTTTCTTTCTTTTGGATACCTAAAGACCATGTGAATCTCAGCATGGGTTATAGGCTTTCAACTTGCTAATTGTATAAACTTTGACTTGAAACTCTGAAAAGTGAGTGATTGTGAGAGCCTCTTTTTCCCCCAACCCTTTTGTGGGATTGATAATTTTGTTTACACCTATACTTGTGTCACTTAGGAAATCGCTCTCTTTCAATACAGAATTCAATGATTAGTTAGATAAGAACTAGCATTTCTGTTTTTTATTTAAAGGTGAAGAAAGTCGTGTTATTTAATCCACCTGTATAGCTTAAATGTTTTACAAAATCAGCATGAAATGTTAATGAGTCCCTATTGATGGAAAAAATATACAACATAATTGCTTGAGTTGGAAGTTGCCTCACCTTTGGAAACGATTCCTAACATAGATGAAAGACAGTCATGTCAGAAAGAAGTAAGAGGAATGTGAAATGTCTTAGGGTTTTAGGTTCTTTACAATGTATATCCATTGCTGATTACTCATTGTGGATTCAGTAACTATATAGAGGTTGTAGTTTCGTGTTTGTATATCTTGTGCAAACCATTTGATTAGAAGATAATGCTCCAATTTTCTTTAAACCCCTCCTTTGTTCGCATGTAATATGGTATAGGTTAGAGTGACCATGGAGTGGACCACACAATTCATAAGAATGATGTTTTCCTTTGAGAAGATTGCAATCTGCTATGCACTTCTCAAAATATTCAACAACCACGCCCATTGTCATGCACTACTAATTTTATGCACACCACATGTCCATTACCAAAACTGAACAAAGTCACACAATGTGATAAGCATGAGTTTTGGTGGAAAGCTGCACATTGCTCACTAAGCACCAGGTCACAAATTGGTATCATCAATATCCAACCACATTAGCAAAATCCCTACAAATGGATTTCAAAAATTAAAATTCACACCCAAAAAGCAAAAATAGGAGGAAAAAATGTAAGGGATGTTTACTTTGAACATACTAAATTGATATTCATTACAAATATGGTAACTATAGGTGTGAAAAAATAACATTTTGATTTATGCATTTCAAACCACTTCATTCTCTTCCAGTTGCAATCTTATCTTCAAGACAAGGACTCATGCACAGACTGGTCTAACTCCCCAAACGTGGACACCAAATATTTTTCATGAGCCCTTGCTAGCACACAACACATTGCCTTTTTTCATGATTTGAAAACAACTATGAGTCGTTGGAAGTGGACACCCAGACTCATATTGATCTGACTTTCTCCTCATTGGGGACTAAAACCCATTATTTAATATTTAGTACGTGAATACATTTGAAGCAAACATTTAAACTACATGCAAGGCACCATTTTCAATCAACTCTGAATCCAAATCTTGAAACAACATTGGAGAATGAGTGATGAGGGGTAAAAGGAAAATGGGTTGCTGCATGTCCCAATCCATTAAGTTTTGCAGAAGTAAAGGAGGGGTGTCTAAGTTTTCCAACACATTTGGAAATGGGGATTCACATTGGCATGAATCTCCTTTTTTTCCACATCATGTCGATGTGAGTGAATTTGGAGGACTTTTGTTAACACGATGCCCTCACATGCACAAATAAGATCCAATCTTTTACATCTAAAATTGTTGTATCTTTTGTGTCAAAAAGTTTAGATAGCTTTCAAGATCTCATTTGGAGGTCCAAATCAACTTTGAATCAAAATCTCAAAACAGTATTGGAATGTTCTTACAAGGGGTATCAAAAAACACAATCACATCATGATCATTTTTGTGACAATGCTTGAGTTGTCCAATTCATTTTGCATCTGTCCATTTTTCCCATTTGCAATGGTTGCAATTATTGCCAATAAATTCTCCACAAGAAAGCTTTCTTTGTTATGGTGGCACAATTGGCAAATACTTTTAGTTGTAACAATAATGTTTGGACCTAATCAAAGCAATGTCATAAACATTTGTCATGGTTTGCGAACATTTGGTGCACCTAGGATCCAAAAATGTCCATTAACACATGCTACAATGCAAAAAACTGGAAAAGAGCCAGAAATGATATTGATAAAATCCAAGTTGTAACAAAAGCAGCTGATAATATGCAAAAGGTAGTTCTCAATGGTCCAAATTGTGGCTGCAATTGCAAATTACTGGCTGTGCATTTGCTCACACTTGCTGGGTATTTGTGCCCACCAAGAGAGGAGCTTAAGAGCATCAAGAGACACAAATGATGGATTGTGGAAAGGTGCATCCATTCATTCATTCACCTTAAGTTGAAGCGTTGTCTCTACTAAAGGGCACCATCACCCCAGCAAGCAATTGGCAAAGCTCTAGAACACCCCTGTACCACTGTCTTTAGGTAGCTTTCTCTGGGCCTCAAAGTGACCTAAAATTCCTGAAACACAAAATGCTCAACAGATCAGGTAGGCCCACCAAAGATTTGTCAGTTCAGAGAAAAGCAGTCAAGGATGTGGTTTTGAGGACACAAGCAAACGAGAGAAGAGTGTGCATTAGCAAAAATTTTGCTAGAGTAGACATTATGTTGTTTTCTACTCTCCTTGATTGAACATCTGTATTCCTCCTCATGATGACAGCTCATACATACTCCTCCTTCCTCAACCCTTGGAATCAAGATTCACATAGTGGAAAATTGTGTCAGAAGGATGTCCTGAACATCATAGTAGTTGCGGTTTTCTTGCACAAGTTGTAGAGAATTCTCCACAAAAACAAATTTGGCTCAGAGCTTCTCTCTTGGGTGCCAGTTGAATGTAGTACAGTGCAGAAATTAAGTATCCCACTGACCAGCAAGTGAGATGTCACCTCGAGGCCACTTTTCAGTGTTTATGCCAAAAACCAAGGATGACCGACAGTTCATAAATGTGCCAATCAAGGTGAGGACTGAGATCTTGATTCTACCTGGTGAAACTGGCAATGAAATGTTTCTTGACTTACCAGTTAAGGCACAGGCTGAGAAGCTTCAGTGCCAGTTCATCTCAGAACCTGGAGTTGCTGCTGGCTTAGTTACTGCGCCAATTAAACTTCAGGCTGAAATCTTCCTCTCACCCTCAACCCGGACTGGGTCTTTGTGCACTCCCTTCACAAAAGGTGAGGGTGCCCTGTTTCTTTCACTTGTGTTTGGATTTTGAGTCACCTTTCTTCACAAGCAGGAGTTTCAAAGGCGCTTTATCTTCCAGATATCGATGTACAATGCATGTGAGGATTTTAAATTTCCCTTCCACCCATGTTTCAGTTGACATCCAGCATAGCTATCCAATGAGAAACAGATAGGAAGTTTTGTGTGGATACATCTACAATGAGCATGAAACAAGGTGCCCATCATTGAGGATTCTTTGACATTAAACATTGGTAGAATGGGTTGTTGAGAAGTCTGCAACCCTCTAATTACGCCTTGAACTCGTTTACAAACTTTCAAACATTGCAATCTGAAACATAGCTTGTTTACCAAAATGTTTTGGACTTGTAGGAGGGCTTAGATTTTAGTTAGATTGTAAACAACACACAAAGCAGTGGAGACATTTCTTGCCACAATACATGCTAACCTTTTCAATGACTAGACAATGTTTTCCATGTTGGGTCCATGCAAGCCCTGGGTTTCAAATCACATGACACCAATTTGGGTGCCTTATTGAATGCACAGACAACATGATGGATATTCAAGTAGAATTTTTTGCAAACTGCTCAGTTCTAGATACAGTTACTGATGGAGCATGCAAACATGAACCTAAAAGTTAGTGCAAAATCATTGATATTTTCAAAAAAATTGGGCTTGCAGAGGGATTGCAAATGACAGCAGTTAGTTTTGAAAGTGCAAATTCCTTCAAGAGAAGGGTTACCAAAATGGGCAGGAAAGGTGCCCTCGATGCAGATGCAGATCTAGCTCCTCTGCTTCAGGAATGCTCTACTGAAGTTCCTCATGTGGCAAAGTTGGAGCTAGAGCAAAAGAAGGGGAAAATAGCTGAGCTCACAAAGCAGGTCTGTTAAACTTTTTTCCATGCATACTTTGACTCGGTTTTCTTGGGCTCAAACTAACTAATTTAGCTGTTTCATTTTGATTTTACAGTCCCTCCAGATCTGTCATCAACATCTCTGGCAACCCTATTTTGGTAATCTTTCAAGCAGGTTGGAGCATATGGTCTCCAAGTAAGAGATTTGAAGAAGAGGCTGCACCGTGTGCAGAAAGTGCTTCTGGAAGAGAGATTGAGTCGAACAGCGACAGAGCAACGAGCAGATGTTGCCGAGAGAAACTCTAAGGGACTGGAGAGCAGACTAAAAAATGCTGAGCAACGAGTTAAAGTTGCAAACCACATTATTGAGACAACAAAGAATCGAACAAGGGATCTAGGAGTGGTGTGTTCATACCAAGCAGTGAAAGTGAAAGAGCTCGCAAACATGATAAATCTTTTCCTCAAGAAACTTGGAGAATACCGCACGAAGAACAAGCTCTTAAGAAAAATTCAGATCAATCCAGATCACTTTTCAGCTCACCCTGAATTTGTCAATCTGCCAGTTTGCGGTGTGGCCAATAAGTTGCAACCATCAATTAGCTTACAATGCGAATCACAAAAGGTTCATGACAATGCGGTTGAATATGCAGAATTGGCTGACCCTCAAAGTGGGAGGAGAGTATGCCATTTGGTGACTGAAAAATCTCCACAGGCCAAGAAGGCAATTAAGCAAAAACAGCAAGTGCAGGTCACAAAGGATGTTCAAGACAGCCTCAGTGAAGACACTGAAATGACTGACCTTCCAACTGAGAGCATATCTGAGTCGTCAACTGAGAGATATCTTGTTATCAAGAAAGGCATTGAAAGAAGGCAGCAGCATACTCAGCATGTTGCCAACCTTGAAGACATTGAAATGACTGACTCCCAGAGTGCCACCAGTACATCTGATTTGCCAGCGAAGAAAGCTCCTCATTTGAAGAAGGCCAGCAAGAGGAGGGAACATCCACAGCGGACAAATAAAAGTTCTTCCATTGAGGCTACTTGCTCCTCTCAACCTCTATCCCTGGTGAAGGTTAATCAGGAGTCTGAGAGAACTACTGCTAGCTTGCCCTTGGAAATTGGAATGGGAAAGGGTAGCCTGATATCTAGGTCAGAAAACAAAGAACCAATGACAACAGTGATCACAGCTAAAACAAGTCATTTGGTGGCCTCCCTCCCATTGACAAGTATTGTCAGTCAGCCACTTGAATCTAGATCACCTTCTTCCCCACAATGCAAATCACCATCGAAATCCCCATCACCATCATCCATTAGTAAAACGGCATCTTCCCAGGGTGATCATGCTGCTGCCTGTCCAACAAGAGCAGGTTCTGACAAAGCTTTTGCTGCTGCCAATAGCTCTGCAGAAACTCCAGAAACTGTTTCTCTCAAAGATTCCAATTCTTGTAAACTCAACTCCATCTGTGTTTCACCTCAAAATCTAAGCTCAGAGCCATTGAAACTGGAGAAAGGGTGCTCACCAAGGTCCTTTGCTTCTGAGGCCTCATTTCTCTCTCGGTTACTTCCAATGAAGAAGATAATTGATGACTCAATGATGTTCCCTTTTCCAGCTAGCAATGGACTTCCAACCAGCATGAGCATAATAACACAGGACTTGGGATACATGCCTGACATGATGGTTCACCAATCAAGAGCGATTGATGTAGCTCAAGAATCGTGGGACCCATGTCAGAGTGATGATTGTTCTCAACTGCCAGTAGGAAAGGCATTTCAATTTGAGCAGGAAGCTCAGTTTTTTCCAAAGCTTGAAAAAGAGAGATTATATCCTCGTGACCCCAGGCCAGGTCCTGCTCAGGACAAAGCTGGTGTTCAGGGCTTAAACCATGAAGGTGCCAGTACTACTGCAACACAAAAAGATGAAGAGGGTGATGGTTTGAGTCACTCACAAGGTGAAATTGCTGCTGGGCTGTGGCCAGCTAATTTCATGCAACAGACGGAAGGCAAGATTGATTCTCAAAGACCAGGTTCTGTCTCACCTCAGGGCAAGGATCCTGAATTTCAAACCCTAAAGATTAGGGTTCCGTCTCCACCTTCTTCTGTTGATGACTGTTGTAAGGATCATGAGCTTGAAGAAGAAGCTTCAGCAGTGATCATCCCATTATCTGATGATATCTTGTCCCTGAGAATTGGAGATGAGGAAGAGGAGCAGCATTCTCATCATCATAGAGAATTGTTGGCTTGTGAAACAAATGGTGAGGAGGTAAAGATCATGGCAGCGGTTGCTGCAGCACAACATGCACGTTGTCCCAATGGATGTGAAACACAAAACTCAAGTGTTCCCTCTCCAATCTACAGCGACCTGCTTCATGCCAAATGCGGCCCCTCCCCTCCTCAAACAGGTGGGCGGGGGAGTCCAGTTGCAAACAACGTTGACGTCCCTCCAGAAAAAAGCTGCAAAAGCTGTGCAGCAATTCAGGTGAGTGGAGGCAGTACTCCTGGTGGTCGTGGTGTTGTTGGTGGAGGAGGAGCATCTCAACAACAACAACAACAACAACAGAGGGGGGCGATGACGGGCTGGAGACGCTTCTTCACCAAATCGGAAGCCTGCCAAACTAATAATAATCATAATAATACATCTTCTACTCCTCGCCCCTCTTTTGCAACAACTGCGATGATAATGCGAGGAGTTGAAGTGGCAGAAACAGCCCCAGTGCCTCGCATTAGAGGAGGAGGAGGTTTAGCAGAGTTTAAGACGAAGTCCCGCAGTACTACTAGTGTTGTACACGCTGCTGCTGCTGGTTCATCACCACCACCACCACCACCACAATTGAAACTGCGACTGAATACAGTGCAAGAGACGTTCGTGCAAGAGGACGAAGAGAAATCCGTGATAGAGAAGCGCGCTGAAGAGCTGAGCAAGAGTTGCATCTACCAAGCACGCAAGCTTGAAGAAGTCTCGCAGCAATTGCAGCAGTTCCCGGCTCGACTGGACGAGCAGCTCAAGCGCTGGGCAGCACTGGAAGCCAAACGAAAATACGATGAAAAAGTGCAGGCATTAGCAGCACAAGACAGCATTTGCAACTATGGGGAAGAAGATGAGTCCGAAATCAAATCTCCCCCGCCAGACGCTGCCGCAAATCCGTTGAAACCTTCGACGACACCCACTAGACCCCCCAGCAGCAAAATTGTTGTACAGAACATGGCGGATACCACCACCCCCCCAAGGTCCATTACAAGGGGGAAACAAACAACGTCGGCGGTTGCAGAGAACAACAACATTGTTGCTGTGGATCAGCTTAAGGTTATTAGGATGATGAAGGCAATTGCAGATGTGAAGGTGACTTTTCTAAGAATGAGACTGCAAAAGCTTGAGGAGAGTTTGAAGAACAAGTCGACAACCGCGGAGTCGTCGCAACAACCACCCTACAAACATGAGGTGGAGGTGTGGCGAGTCGGCTCCAAACTGCTGGTGCAGACAATTTCGCTTTGTTTTGCCATCAGCAGATTGCCAAGCTTTGTTGCTACTTTCACATCTGCATCGTTCCCCACCTAAATAAACCAAAATCAGCGCATATGATTGATGAGAGATCAGCACATGACTGCATAAAATTTGTTGGCACACAAAACAAAACAAAATTATGGCTGGCATGCTCGCAACTTCTTCCTCTATTCCACCTCATGAAAACGCTTTGTTGCCATATTTCAACTCTCAATACACCAAAACGTGTTCCATTTCCAACACTCCAAAATGCTTGAGTAAATTATAAATTCTATTTTCTATTGAATTAGTTACACCCTATACTCTTTTGCACACCATTTGGAGAAAACATGGAAGTGACCCCATTGAGCCCTTCTCTATCTCTATCTTCACAACGAATTCTCTAAGGCCATCTCAAATTTAAATCCAGATTTCTGTGTGGTGCAGGGCATCAACAACAGATGAAGCTCTTTGTTATCACCTTCTTAACAGATTTGTTTTTGGGTGTTGATTTTTGTTTGTTCTCTGGAGTTGAGCATGCTTTGCAAGCTGAAAGAATGCATCTTTGGCTATCTTTGCAACGCCTTAAATGCTGGTTTTTCCAACGTGGGTAGCAAATCTATTAGGTTGAACTCCAAAGGTATGTATCTCCAAAGGTATATATCTCTCTAAAGGTACCTTTGGCAGTATGGAGATGTCTTCTTTGAGGGTTTAATACCAAAGGTTTCTGTTCACCAGAATAGAAGGCAGTTGCACTAATGACACCCACAGCATAAAAGCCAAAGAGCTGGTGTTGTAGGATTTAGTTTTCTTTATTATTTGACACGAATCCATCAATTACAATGCAATTTCTAAGGATTGATGGATTGAAAGAAATCAAAATTGCCCTTACATCCTTACATATGTGTGAATTCTAAGATTAAAAACATCTTTAGGAAAAAAAAGAGTGCTAACAAGCTACCAAAATTCATGATACATGATCTAAATTATATTGGAGGTTGGATTCCAAACAATTGAAATTCCTATTATTTTGTTTCACAACTATATTTGTTTAGAAAGAAGGTTTGAACTTTGCAACTTTCATATGGAATGCATGAGAGAAATGTTTTTTTTCCACTACAAATTTATTTAATGCAAAAGTGTCTAACCCTACCTCAAATTTGTTTCTCACAACTTGTGTATTAGTTTGAGGAGGTGCTAAGTGCTAATGTAGCTCAAAGTAGAGTGAAAACAAATTGATAGTTCATGTGATGGAGGTCAAAAATAATGTCAAGGGAGACTATTTAAGGTTTTGTGTCGATCAAATCCATTTTTGACAAAATGGGGTAGCATGTTGAAATGATTGTTGTCTCTTTACAATAATAACTTTTAGACGAAAGATGCAACAAGAATTTTGTCATTGGATGTAATTGATGTGTGTTTGTTTTCTCTTTTTACTTATGTGCAGGTGATGGCATTTACTTCTTTTTTGAATGAAAGTGTATGAGAGCTTGAAATGAATGAAACTAAGCTTGTTGGTGATGCAAGATTTGTGGTGGAGTGTTGCAAAGGAGCATAAGAAAAATTCATGACACATGTGGTGTAGGCAAGAAGATAAGCTTCTAGAGAAATTCGTTAGGTTGAGAATAAAAATATTTTTGGTTTTGTGTGTTTAGATGATAAATTATAGCCTTTTCTTCCACTATGTAAGCTTTTTAATAATGTATTTGACAATAGAAATAGGAATATGGTTAGTATGTGATGATAACCAAAGGAAAATTCACAACTCAAGTGAGGAACTTGTGTGGGAATAGAGCATGTAGCAAAAATTACAACTTATTTGTGGTCAAGAACATTTACCACTACATGTGAATGCTTACAAAAGTGGAAAAATTTGGGACTAAAGGTATGCATTTTTTTAGAATCAATTGACCAACAAAGAAAAAACATATGTATGAATGGGAGTCTATTGTTCAAGAGAAAAAGTCAATAAATGTTGAGATAAAGTGAAAGATTTCAAACTTGTAAGTTTAATAGAATGTCAACAAAGAGATGAAATTTTTTTACCAACTCCAACATTTTCACAAGGGAAAGTGGTATCTCCATATCGTAAGGAGGAAGAAAGAATAGAGGTAAATGTTTCAACAGTGTCACTATAAAAGGGCCACAACATTGGAAGACAATTTTAATGTTTGGTTTATGATTGGGAGTGTTTAAAAAGGAAAGAGAGTGGTTGAATTATTATATGGTTTGTCAACATTATTGAAAAAAAAAGCAAGTCATATTGTTGAGATTAAGGTGTCACAAAATTATGGATTGGAATGGCATCAATCATCTTGAGAGTTGGATAGAAAGTATTAAACCTTGAATGATATAGAAGTGAAGGTTTGATCCTTAAGCCAAATCCAAATTTTATTATCATTGAAATTACAAAAATAAGATATTTGTGTTATAGACCAAGGTTATCTTTTTCATTGTACTTTGTTTGACTTTGATTTGAATTCATCCAAATGTATATGAAGTGATTTTTTTTAAAAAATGTGTTGTACTATTAGAATAGATGTATAGTAGATTGTTATGTTATCATTACATCCTTTTGTCTTGTTGCACTAACTTTTGATTCCACTTGTCATTGCTATTTAGAATTTTTACTTTAAATGATTGAGATGCAAAAGCACAAGTGTATGGAATTGGTTAAAAAGAAAAATGCAAAATTCAAATTTTAAAACTGAAGTGATTTTGGAAGTTTTCCATCACTAGAAGTGAGAAAAAAAAGTTTAAATCATTAAATTTTTATAATTATTTTTCAATGTATAACAAAAAATATAAAAAGAAGATTATATATTTATACTAAATTTCTTATTAGGGATTACGGTCACTTTTCAATTAGATGATTGCCACTTTGGTTGCAAACACAAATAACATTGTTGAATAACATATTAATTTCTCGTACTAGGTTAGAATAAGTATGCACAACTTGAAGCTTAACACAATCCTACAATTATCAATACCTACTCAAACATGACCTTCTATTATTATTGTCAATTATTTGTAACACTTGCAAACCCTTTGTAGTTATTACCTTCTATTTACAACAACTTTCTACCCTTTGCAAACTTCAAAAGGAGTAGCTACTTTCTTACTACTACCTTCTAGTGGCAACTACCCTTTTGCAACAAATCTACCTTCATATTCAAGAAGCAAGTACATATTTCATTGTACAAAAAAAAAAAACCAAATTGAAAAACTAATAGTCTACATCAACTAAAAATGAACTACTTTCCCTACCTTCTTAGAAATCAATACAAACAAAAATAAACAATGCACTTGACAACCTTCAACCATTCTCCATTACATAACACCAAGTACAATATTATTTCATGTTATTCTCTTCTCCTCATACACACATAAACATTCTCCTAATGCTTTAAAATTAATCTAATCTTCTAACGAAAGCTAATGAAAAATTAATATAATGAAATCTTTCACTCTTCCCAAAGAATAAATAAGAAACCCAAGAATGATACTCACCACACAAAGGTTGAGTCTGTATCCTCCTAGATTTCTTTATCCTTTTTATTTTAATCCCTTTCACACATCGTAGTTAAAAAGAATCCATCCATCCCTTTTCCACTTTTAATAACTTAAATGACTTCATCCCCTAGTAAATAGAAGATGGTAAGTAGGATACTTACCACTAGTAATTAAAAAATAGTTACTAGGATGCCTTTCTAAGCAAACTAGATTTTTAATATTATTTTCATTAAATTGGACCTCCTAGAATTAACTTTTGATTATTCTACCCCATGAAGGTAGTTCATTATACTAACGATACTATTGTCAAAAAACACCTTCATTCTAACATTTTCTTGTAATGGTTTTACCATTTGATGATAATTACCATCTAGTGACAATACTATCATCTTTTAACACCCATAGTGGTAAGACAATTTTTTACTTTCAACATTTGTGTAAAGGTTGAACTTGGGGTGGGGGGGGGGAAGAGGAGTGGTAATGTTTTTTAAAAGCTTGAAATTTTTGCAATTGTAATTATTTATTATTTATTATTTATTATATATTTCATTTGTCTTCACAATGAGCCCCTATAATAGCCTTTGAATTTTAGATATAAGTTTTTCTTTAATGCACAAAGGCCAAATCCAATAAACATAGTTTCATCATCTTGAAGTTTCCTATCTTTAATCCTTTATCACCATCTTCATCTCTTGATCATGATACTAAATCTCCAAAGCCAAAGCCAAAAAATAAAGAAAAAACATAAAAAAAATAATGAAAGTTGAATCATGTTTTTAAGAAATGTGGGTTGTGAAATTACCATGGGTTGAAATAGTTGACGCACCCTCAAGCTCCTTAATGGATTCAAATGTGAGTCTAAATTGAAAACAACAGAAAAGCAAAAAGTAAGGGCACGTTCCCTGGTTTGTAGCACTTTAAAAGGGTAGAGGAGCGTGTTGGAGCTCCGAGATGGGACTAGGAAGAGTGACAAGCATCAACTACTCACATGAACCTGCACAAAACCAACACAAGGTGGTTAGTGCATAGTTAGAGCACTTTTGGTGTTAAGACAAACCACAGGCAGCTCGGACTCACAAGACTCACCACAGCCCGGACTTGGGGGAAGTCACCACCTTCCCCCTTATAGTATACTCTATGCCTCTCCACAAGGCTCACATCCAAATGGCTTTTTGTCCCGGGACTCCCAAGTGGGAGTCCTAAAATTGCCAAAGTTGGGACTCTCACGATTTTGGGGCCCCATAACTTTGTGTGCAGACCTCCGATTGAGATGAGGTCTACAACAAAATTGTAGCCCTCGTTGAGATCTTTTCAATGGTATGTCGCACGCCACTTGCACGCAAGGATATTGGGGTGATTCCCAACTTTTAGTGGTCGAGAACCAATTTGACTCCCAACCCTTCTTTTGGCCATAACTTGTGTTTCAGATGTCCAAATGGGTCATGCGAGCCCATTTTAAACATCCACGTTTCAATAGCTTTCCAATGTTATGAAGAACTCTTCGATCCATTGGGTTTTGACCCTTGTAATCATTTTCTGAACATCTGGGAGTTCATCGAGACTTCAACTCCCACATGGGAGTTCACTTGGGAGTGTGAGGGTTTTTTCCCTCACATTCTTTTGCACTCCTGGGGACATGATAATACAACTATTGGGCTTAGTCTTAGCTCGCACCCTTGCAAGCCCTTTGCCTTGGTTGTGAGCCCAAGATTAGGGTTACGACAATAATGGTATAGTGTGATGGGAAAATCAATTATGGTTCATTGCAAAGTGTGTAGTGAAATCAAGGGTAGAGAAAATATATTTGTACCTGAATTTGACTTTTGAAAAAAACACACATGCAAGCAAAAATGTAAGGTTGCACTCCTTGACTTTGTTGTGGGCCAATATTTCATGTCAATAAAGAACTAACATGCGAAAAATGAGTGTCTATGGACTACTAGGGGTCAAAACATTGTTGCTAAATTGGTTTGTGTTAGCACAAGAATTGTTAAAAATAAGAAACACAAGTTCATTCTTTTCACTGCCATTTTTGGTTCTTGAAATTTGGTTTACCTTTGACAAGCTTTGAGAACATGAAACACATTTTTGAATTTTTGAAAGCAAAAAACATGTCGCATAAACATTGGTCTAATCCATTGCTTGGAAAATGGTAGAGACCATGTTCCAAATTGTCATTAAACAAATCAAAGATGTTGTGCAATAATCAAGTACCTCGTTGTTAATTGTGATGAAATTATAACAATTAACAATCATCTTAGTGTAGTGTGCACACTTATGTTGTTGATGGTTTTAAGAAAATGGCATTGTTGTTGAATCTTGAAAAGGTGGTTGGTAAAGGTTTTGCAAATAACTTCATCACATTGATTTTGGGGTTTTTGATGGAATATAGGGGCCAATAATTGATCAAATTGATAACAAAGTGGCTTGTTGTAGTTTAAGGTTATAATGTGAACACTAATGTCACAAAGATAACATATAATATCTAGGGTATCTTTGTGACATTGAAATGGACATAGATTTGATTTACATCACATTAGGAGAAACCCCCCCCCCCCCCCCCCCCCCCCCCACCACCCACTACTATATTTACAATTTAATTTTAAAACTATAAAAATATAAAATTAATATAAATATAAAT
>Ga0116229_10004164_pt1 | contig 23738 bp, 19 predicted proteins | sample S1TSphgellanicum_3_FD_87313 | JGI IMG/M metagenome (GOLD analysis project Ga0116229, IMG submission 87313) | Host-associated microbial communities from peat moss isolated from Minnesota, USA - S1T2_Fc - Sphagnum magellanicum MG | ecosystem: Host-associated > Plants > Peat moss > Unclassified...
AGTAGGTTGGTGCAATACTTATGAAGGTAAGAAAGTGAGCAGGGTAGCTATGTGTGAGGTCAGGTCCAGGAAAAACGGCCAAGAACAAAAAAAAAAAAAGAAAAAAAAAATACAAAGGACAGCAGCAAAAAGAAATCGACTGTGATGAGCCCCATCTGGCGCTGAATGAAAAAACGCAACCCATCCAGTGGACAGAACGGCCAACTGGTGCATTGGTGGCTGTTAATTCACTTTGGCCTGAGAATCAACTAGTGGGACTGACATCTCTTTGCGACTTTTATTGACTTCACACAGTAATTTAAGTACTACAACAGTTACACCTTCTAAATTGAAATTGCACGATTACAATTGTGGACATGCAGCAAGCACTCTAAACTTTAAAAGTAGTATGAAGTAAACCAGCCACACATACCAACCCCAATTGGGTACCAACCCCAATTGGGTGTGCAATTGAATGTAAAACATGCACACAAATTTTAAAAACTCACTTTCAAAATTGTAAGAGTCTAAATTCAAATATTTTATTTTTGTCAGACCTAGGTGATAATTGTCACACCTATTTTTTTTAATTTAAAAAAATTACATACATATTAAAATCATCCTATATTAATTACAATTTATTATTTCAGATTAATACATACCAAAATCCTTCCAAATATTATAACTCTATAACTAATCTCAAGTTTCAACACAAGTCAAAATATCATCTTTCAAAAATCCTCACATAAAAATAGGCCTATTACCTAGGGGGCCAAAATCCCTTAAGCTAATATATCTAAACACAATATCCTTGCCTAGCAAGGCAAGGCCAACAAATAATGTCTCGTGGTAAAGGGTAAACTTCAACTTTATATATATATTAGTTGAGTAAAACAAGGCATCACAAACAAGCTGGCCCTGCCAATACATAAGATGTTGTACATCTACATACTGTGTCCACACTCTGAACACCAGAAAAATCTGTTCCAATCTAAACAGTCTAAACACTTTTGCCAAAGAAATCGATTCATCTAATGTGAAACTGGTTCTAATAAGGTAAAACTTCCAAAAGTTGGATCCAACGCCACGGTCCCTGTCCCTGTGGGGACAGGGCCCAATAAAGAAATGGTCGGCCTAAAATATTAACCAAACATTTGCCAATCTGACCAGTAGGGTATATATTTACCCTATGGCATACCCTAAGTATATGAAGGTTAATAGCTTTACCCACCCAACATTTGCTAATATCAAATTATTATATAAAGGTATGTGTGTTTTGGCGATGAGGAGAAGCGTGTGACGGAAGCGAAGATTGGAGACGAAGCACTCGTCTTCTGTCGTCGTCGAAGATCATGTCTTTCATCGAGGCAAGCAGTTGGAGTGCAGCTCCTGCGATTGAGCATTGCGGTAGGATACCAAAAAGGTCAAAGGTGCGTGAACTTGATGAAATGGAACTTCGCTGCAATCCATTTCTTCTTGATCTTTTGTGAGAGCTTGGAACTTTATCTTTGTCCTTGTCTCTCTCTGAGAGAGAGAGAGAGAGAGAGAGAGAGAAGGCGTGAAATAATATGTGAAGCATGCAATCGAGAGAGTTGAGAGAGAAATTACTGCAATGAATTCCTTCTTCACGAGAGCTTCCAACTGATCTATATCCTAGAGCAAGAGAGAGGAAAGCGGTGCTGCGATCTATTTCTTCTTCTTCAGAGTCTGAAATTGATCTTTCTCCGAGTGAGAGACAGATCAGACACAGATAGAGGCATGCTGCACTCGATTTCTTCTTCATGAAAGCTTCAAAATTATTTTCCTCTCTTGAGAGAGATAGAGAATATTTGAGAGACAGAGATAGAGAAAGAGAAGTGTGCTGCAACGAATCCCTTCTTCATGAGAGATTGAAAGTGATCTTGAGAGAGAGAGAATAAATAGCCGAGATCGCAGGATCATCGTCGTAGGGTTTGCAGTTCTGTTTCGAGAGAGTATGCCCTGCTCTTGTGGCATATGATTATCGGATCCTCCTACTCAACTGTTTAGTTTTCGACTTGATTAGCCGGCTGTCAAGGTATTCATTTAATGTTTGTCTTGTGACCGCTGTCCCTTGATCGAGTACAGATGAAACTCTAAGATAATCGACGCTACATAAGATGGCGACGCAGGTTCTGAGTGCATTGTCTAGTGTCCAGACCATAATTAGCAGCCTCGATACAGCCGTAAAAGCTAAAAATCGTTTGAAGAAGACGGAAAAGGGTTACAAGGAAACACTCGACAAGTTGAAGATACTTAAAGCAATCCTGGATAAGCTGGTGACATTAGCAGCGGAGTCGGGCAGGAACATGGACGATGATGCTAGGAAAGTCTTAGAAGGCTTGCAGAAAGAGACTAACAGTCTCAAGGAAAAGATCGAGGCTAACAACAGTCTACAGCGGTTACTCAGTCCGGGCAGATTTGATGGAAAACTCAAGTCTCTGCACGAGACGGTGCAAAGTCTCTGCACCCTTGTGCACCTGCAGGGTATAGGACGTGGTGACGATGCCGCAAGAGAGCACACTGCTTTCCTCGAAGTCCAGAATTGTGAGTTGCGACGTTTTATTGAGGTATTACACTGGTCAAGCCTGATACACGAATGTTTGATGATTTTTTGTACTGCCTTTGTGTCAAACTCCAATGTTTGGCAATGATTTGACAGAACTTCGCTCACGAGGAGTGAAACAGCTTGTTTTGACCTTCGAGGGCATTACATCGCTTTACGATCAGCTTAGTCAATAAGCCGCGGGTGCCAATGTCAGTCGTTCACTAAAATTTCCCGTTGTACATGCAGGAGATTTTAGAGAGCTCTATGACGCCAATATCAGCGACACAGCAACCCTTGGAGGTAAATCAAACCAAACTCTGGATCACAAATGTTTGGAGTAAGACATTTTTCGAGTTTCCTTGTGTTAAACTCCAATCCGGCTTGACAATTGCTTAACAGAACTTCACTAACGAGGAGTGGAACAGCTTGTTTGATCTTCGTGGGCATTACATTGCATTTTGACTTAGTCGATAACCCGAAGGTGCACGTGTTAGTCGTTCACTGAAACGTCAACTTGAACATTTGCAGGAGATGGTGGAGAGCTCTGTGACACCAACGTTCGTGACACAGCAACACTCGGTCCAGGTACATAATACATTATACCAACTCTGATCCCTTGTCTCTCTTGTGTTCACGTTATTGATAGCTTTCACAGTTTCATGGGACCTGCACTGCCAGGGAATGAGGGAGTCACGAGCATTTTAATGTTGTACTGTAAGCTGTCATGACATGGCCTAACTAGATACGAAGTTCAAGATTGGAATTTTCTACCTCTATGCTCAACAGCAAAATGTACGAGTCGCTCCAGTTATTGAAAAATTACACGTTTCAGCAGGCTGGCCCATGTCTTGAGGACGATTACAAGAGAATGTTTACGGAGTGTAGCCAGAGGATCGACAACATCCTTGCAATGGACAACCTTCAAGAAATGACGATGCTCACAACAAAGGAGGAGTGCCTTTTGTACATGGAGTGGGTCGTTCCATTTGGTGCAATCGAAACCCCTACTTCGCCGATCACATTGCCGTCCACGGGTGGATGCTCGCATGCTGTTCCGGAGTGCATTGAGGCCATCCTGTCCTTTGTGAAAGGATGTGCGAGTTCTCTCTCTGGTGCTGAAGAGGAGAGACATTATTACGAAATGGTAAGGACACATTTGGTCCAGTTGATCACACACGTGCTGCCGGAAGCAATCTCCACGTCTTTCAAACACCGACAACTCAGTGTAAAGGAAGGAATACAACTCTTTCTGAATGCTTGTCAATTACGTGATTTTCCTGGAAGCAAATATTTCAAGCGGGAAGTGAAAGATAAATACCCACTGCTGATTGGCAACAACTTGGAGTGGGACCTGAGCTGTAATGATGTTCAACGGTGGGAACTTTTGAAGTATTGCGCATGGACAACAATAAACCAGGCCGTGTTCTCAGAAATGAAGTGGGAGGCCACATTTCTGTGCATCAACTGGCTTCCCGAGGATAGCACTCAGGCGGTTCAAGTGGACTACCTGAAACCAGTTGATAACTACTTAAAGCTATTGGCGGCGATTCTCGAGCACCCAGGGCTAGATGACAATTTATGTGAAAAACATAATTGTTTCACCAGCTTGCTGTTCGAGCTGGATAATTGCATAGTCGGAATGTTTTCAAATAACGTAGTGGAGAATTTCAATATACATGCCGTGACGGCGATCAACTCCAACATTCAAGAGATTCAACGTTTTGCAGAGGATATAGATGGATCATGGTTTCGAAGTACTGACGCGTATGGACTTATTAGTTCTGCTCTAAGTAATGCCCGGAAGTGGGTGGACATGCTAATGAGTATCGAGCCGCAGCGATTGCCGGACCGACTTTCTCGAGAAGATTACTACATTTTTCTGAAGGATGCGTACGAGCTTGACGTTGACTCACGCACGGTCATTAGCGTTTGCGAGAAGTTTGTTCATAGTGATCACTGCAGGGCAATGTCTTAGAGTAACTTTTTTGTTGTCTAGGTGACAAAGGACGTTCCAGAGCTGTCTTCTTTGTTGCAGTTGTGTTTTAGGTGATATGCTGCACATCTAAAAACGGGCCAAAAAGGACGGCCGCTACCCACTAATAGAAACCTTTGTTTTGTCTCTCAAAACGGTTTAAGTGAGTGACAATATATTTAATGAGAAAATGCTCACTTGATTTAGTTGCAGAAAAGCTCCACTATTTGTTTCGTGCTTCTTTCTTGGTGCTATGTCCAGGTCCTTCACACATACCTAGTGCATGTTTAGGGTTTGTACAGAGCCTGTTGGTATCATGTATTGTTAAATAGCAGAGAATATGCTCCATTTTCCATGGATTTCTGCTCCCAAAGCTCCAGTGCCAATCACCACCTGAGGAGCAAGCAGGAAATTTCTTTGATTTTCCAAGCTTGTTTCTACAAAGGATGAGCTTCTGCAACCTTTTCTCTGTCATCATTTCCCAAATCTGCCACTAAAAGCACTGAAAAGTCGTTCATGTAATTTCTCCCAGGCATTGCAACGCCCCTCTGTCATGCTCTGCAGTAAGCTCTTCTTGCAACACGTTGACAGACAGTTTGTGGAGATACATTTTGTGTCAATGTGCTTTTTTAATTGTGTGAACTTGTGTGGGTTTGGGGCAATTTTGGACAGGGATTCGGACATGCGTTCCAGCATTGCAGTCAGGGTGCATTTTGCAAACGTGCTAGAAAAGCATCATGCTAGCTTGATATAGAAATTTGTGTAACTGGATGCTGAAAATGTTACGTCTAACTAAGAGGGCCGTGATTTTACCAACCAGAGAGGAAGCAGAGAAGAAGTCTGGGAGCATGTGGGGTTTCCAATGGCTGGAGGGAGATTCTCTGTACAGTTTCACATGGATGTCCTGGCAGAAGCAGTAAGTTGAAATTAAAACCTCAGAATGGAGGTGAAGTCTCAGATCATGAATTTCAAAAATCTATCTATAAGTAAGTCACTCCAAATGTGTCACGACCACACTACTATGCTCTTGGCTTGATTGCTTATTTCTTCCTTCAATTATGGTGCATTCACACTTGATGTTAAATCAATGTTAATTGAAAATCTAGGTGGCATCCTAGGTGACACCCAATGTTAAATGGGCCATAGCTGAATGTTAAGTGAATGTTAGTTTAACATAAGATCTTCACCATAAATAAAGTTTAAGTTTTAAATGACTAGTATGGTGTTAAGGAACTCAACACTAAAGTCCCTAACGTCGAGTGTGAACGCACCTTTATTGCTCTAAGTTAGCTTGGATGCAACAGTTAACTAAATGTAGCTTGAGTTGCAAGCACGTAAATTTGGGTCTAACCGATTTTTAATTTTCAGAAGTAATGATAAGCATTGCCAATTTGTAAATTAGTGTTGGCTGGTTCTGTTGGAATATAATCCAATCCAGCCACTTTGTAGTGTAAATATATTTTTAGATTCCCTCACCTACCCAACTATGTCATACTTGTCTTTCTATATAGCAGGTGGTTCATTCATTTTAAATGTGCTTACTAATCGATTAAAAGATTATTTCGAAAACTAAGTGGCTCATCCCCAGCCGTGTCCTATGAACCAAACTATCAGTATACATACTGATCTTCTTATCAATATTATATTGTTCACAATCAGTTTTAGCCTTGTTGTAGTTTAACAGGTTCTGGGTCTGGTTCTCAGGTGTACCCATAGATCATAGCTTTTGAACTTAGGAGAAAACCTGGAACCAGACTTAGACTTGTGACCATCCTCTCCTGCAGGAGCTAGACTCTCTTACCAGGCCCCTACTAGAACCAGGACTTGTTTTGATTTTTTGCTGTTTCCTAGGCATGCACATTGTAGATCTGACCTTTTGAAAATGATTGCAAATATGTGAAACATTGTCATCAGGTGGTAACTTTCAATTGGTTTGTGTCTGGGTACTATATTCCTGTGCGGGGCACCTTCAAAACTCTACAGTCAGGGACCTGCAACACTGATTTACAAATTGGCAATGGTTAGCATTACCAATGGAAATTACTCGAGGGTTTGAACTTTGGACATTTGGACAGAAATGCAAATTGTCAGAATTAAGAATTGGTTAGACCCAAATTCAACCACTTGTGGATGCAAATGACCGACAGATACTGTGATTGTTTCACAGGTAGAATTTCTAGTTCATGGATACAAACAAATTACCTGACCTTCTACATCTAGAATTCTAGTTCATTGATAGAAACTTTATTAATCTGCCTTCTACACCCATATAAAACAAGGGGGCTGTCACGCTATGGCCTTGCTATTTACAATAAAAAGTATCTCAATACAAAAGAAGAATTATGGAAATTCAAATATTTCACCATGCAAAAATATAATCTTGAAAAAAATCCTCTAAAAGAAACCAAAATCCTTCAAGATGTCATAATTCTATAACTAATCTCAAGTTTCAACACAAGCCAAAATGTCATCTTTCAATCAAAATAGACCTACTACCTAGGGGCCAAAATCCCTTTACCTACTATACTCTATAATGAATCTAAACACAATATCCTTGCCTTGGTAGGCAAAGCCAACAAAGTGGTTTCTGTGTGACATAGCTTGATAATTGGAATAACATGACAATTGAAAATCTCTCAACATGCAGGGCACTCCGACAGATATCTGCCTGATCACTTATACTACTTGGAATAAAATTTCAGCATGGTTGCACAATCCTATGTCGATCTAGCATGAATTTTTTTCACAGCTTTGCAAAAGCCACCATGACCACAATGCTGGAATGGATGTCCAAATCCCTCCCCACAGTTGCGGGAAAACACAACTTAGACAGTTTCTAAAACCACAATTGAATTAGCACATTGACAGAAATAGTACTTTTGCGCTTGTCAAAGTTACAACAAAGTTTTCAAAGCTCTGAGTGCAGATCATGATAACAGGAATTGCAATGCAGGACAAATATAAGAACGGCTTTATAGTGCTACTTAGTGGCAAATCGGGAAATCTGCAGAAAGCTTGTCCGTTGGAAGAAAGAAGGTCTAGATTGGAAAATCAAAGCAACCTACTCACTCTTTAGGTAAATAGTATGTGATTGCTCTGTTTGAATCATGTAACAGGCGTTTTGTAAACCCTAGAACCCTGAAACCAAAAAAGCCTTGGAATCTCCAAAAACCCAAGCAATAGATACCTTGTGTGAAGGGTTCGTCCTTCCAGGATCATGGAATCAACTTATTTTATGGGTCATTAAACACAGGACCTGGACGTTCATAAATAAGCGAAAAGCAGGATACGGAGAGTCCAGCTTTTTTGCAACTAAATCATTCACACATATAATTCTCATAAACACAAGTGGAAAACCAAAAAAACGTGATGTTAGATCTCTTCTTGGTTATATTGAGAGACGACACAAAGGTCTACAGGAGGCAGCTGTCTTTTCTCCTGGTTCTAGATGCTAAGCCCGTCACACAAAACACAACTGCAACAAAGGAGACAGGTCTGGAACCTGGTTTATTTACAAGACAACAGAAAGTCACTGTAAAACCTTCAGCGTGCGTTATCAATATGAATAAACTTCTCGCAAACGTCAACGACCTTGCGTGAGTCAAGGTCGGGATGATACCTTTCCATCACAGCAAGGTAATAAGCTTCTCGAGAAATTCGGTCGGGGAACAGCTGGGGTTCGATCCTCTTCAGAAGGTCCACCCACTTCCAGGTGTCTCGTAGACCAGAACTAATATGTATATCTGTACCATTACTTTCAAGCCATTGATCTACACAGTTTGCAAAATGTTGGATATCTACAAGGTCCTGGTTGATCGCATCCACGGCATGTCTATTGAAATTCTGCACTTCGTTATCTGAAAACATTTCGCGTATGCACTCATCAAGCTGTAACATCAAAATGGTGAAACAATTGTGTATTTCACGTAGGTAGTTGCTGAGTTCTGGGTGCCGGAGAGTTGCCTCCAATTGCCTCAAGTAGATGGTGACTGGTCGCAGGTAATCCAGCTGAGCCCTCTGAGGGCTATGCTCTGGAAGCCAGTTGATTTCCTGAAACGTGACCTCCCACTTCATATCTGAGAACGCGCCATGGTTTATTGATTCCCATGCGTGACGACTCATATCTTTCCACCCCGAGTCATCCTTAGAGAGTTCCGAGTCCAAGTTCTTGGCAACCAGCGGGCATGCAGCTTTTATCTCCTGCTTGAAATATTTACTTTGAGGGAACTCACGTAATTGACAAGCAGTCACAAACAGTTGTACTCTTTCCTTTACACTTAGTTGTCGGGTGTCGAAACACTCCGAGATTGCCTGCGGCAGCACGCTTGTAATCAACTGGACCAAATGTCTCCCCAGCGGTTCGTAATTGTGTTTCTGCCCGTTAGCACCAGAGAGAGAAGTCGCACAGCCTTTCACGAAGGACAGGATGGCTCCAATGCACTTAGGAACAGAATGCGAGCATGGTGTGATGGACAGCAATTCAATTGGTGAAGTCACGGTTGCACCCTGAGACGTCATGTGAAAAATGAACTCCTCCTTCGTTGTGATCACTTCTTGAAAGGGATCTTTCCCAAGGATATCATCAATCTGCTGGCTACACTCTGTCGACATTCCCTTGTAATCTTCCTCAAGCCATGGGCCAGCCTGGTGATCATACATGTCATTTGTCAATAATTGGTACGACTCATGTACATTTTTCTGTCAAACTCTCGGCTCACTATGCAACAACATACTCTAGATTCCAATTAGAACTTCCTTCCTCGTATGCTTATGATAGCACACTGTGCAGCAATATGCTCACTCCTATGTGTCCTGGCATCACGCCGGTCGCATGAAACCGTGAACTTAAGAAGGTGAAGACAAAAGAGAGACAACGATCCATCTGAGTTTGATTGGTTTCAGGTACCTTCAAGCTTCGTTGCTGTGTCACTGCTCTTGGCGTCAGAGAGCTCTCGGCCATCTCCTGCATGAACAATGAAACATTTCAGTGAATGACTGACATTTGCACCCTCATCGTATTGATAAAGTCATAATGCGATGTAGTGATGACGAAGATCAAACAGATTGGAGAGTACTGTTTCACAAAAGGAAAGTACAAAACGACTCGCACTGCAAACACTCATGAACCAACTCTACCTCGATGAGAAGTTTCTGCGCGCGATTCTCGACTTCGAGCTGAACGGTGTACTCTAACTCTCCTGCAACATTGTGCACGCTGGAATATTGAGCCTGCAGATTCATGAGGTTGCATAAGCTTCCCACCATGTCCGCCAAAGACTTGACTTCTTTATCAATTCTACCATGACGCATGAACCTCTTTAGACTTGTGTCAGTCTCGACGTTTTTCCTCAGAGCGTCAGCCTTCTTTGTCAAGTCTTCTAAGAGTTTCAAAGCTATTTTGTCAATTTTCCCTCCCGACCTGCTTGCAAAATTTACCAGCTCATCCAGGAGTGCTTTCTGCATCAGCAATTTCTGGCGCCTGTCCGGACTGTAACCCATTGCCGTCGTCTTCACACGAGTTATGACTGCATCCAGGTTGTTCGTTATTTTCTGAAAATGAAATACTACAGTCAGAATTGGCACCGCAACTTCCATCTTGTGAAACCTGGATTATCTAACACTTGCAGACCTAGTGCACTAGATTGAGGGATCGATCCCCGGTATGGTAAACTTAACTCCAGAACCTGGAACAAACAAGAAACTCTGTTCTTCTCAATTTGTTACAGGCTGAATATTATTCTCTCTCTCTCTAAGATCTGTTCCCGATCTGTTTCGAGCTCTCAGGAGGAAGTCCAGATCCTTGCGACACACTTCATACAATTGTATTTCACGCCTTTTCTCTCAAGACTTGCGCAAGAACAAAACTGTCGAGTTTCAAGCTTTCATGAAAAAACCAAAGCTTACGACTCGCATATAAGGTTGTAGCATTTTACCGACAGAACGACCGACACAAGTCCCTACTGCGCGTCGGCCTCTGCAAGCGCGTTTTTTTTTCCTGGCGATCCGGTGCCAGATTTCGCTCTTCATTTCTGGCGTGCAATCAGTAACAAAGTGGAATGTGTAGGCTATTCGCCAAGCAACGACCGTAATGATGATGGACCGCTTTTCGTTCATCTATCTCAGCAGTTCATGATGCAAGACGATGCTCCTCTCGCCAGGTAACGCCTTCAACCTTAAACCTTGTTGCCTGTTTCATTTTCCGGATTAGGGTTTAGAGGCCAGAGAGCAACTCAACCCTTGCGGCCGTAGTCTCTGATTTGCTGCAGAGAGTGCAAATCTGCAGAGTGTGCAAGCTCAGTGCCAAAAAGTGCGTCAACCATCGAGGTAAGATTGCCATATCCGTACTTGTGTTTGGAAATTATGGCTAGCTTGAAGATGGGGGCTGGGGTTAATACATTTGATCAAGAGTTTAATGGTATTGAGGATTTTGTTGATGGAATTCAAATTGGAATTGTGATTTGGAGAATCGGAGCTCGAGGAGTGATTGTGGTGTAGGCGCATGCTCAACGGTGGCACCATGTGATTCTCCAATGGGTCAATCATTAAATCCATTTGAGAATCCAGAGCTGTCAGATTTTCTTTTTGAGTTTTAAAGGAGTCTGCCGTAGTGCGTTTTATCCTAAGTTCCCAAGCTTCGAAGTCCAAGTTCTTGAATCCATTTGAGAATCCAGATTTGTCAGATTCTTTTTTTGAGCTTTGAAGGAGTTTGTCAAAGTGTGTTTTATCCTAAATTCTCAAGATTCCAAATCCAAGTTCTTGACCTTCCAAGTTTTCAAGTATGTCTTCAAGGGCCATTCACAATTGGGGTACCAAAAATGAGTGTCTCACTAAAAAAAACTTAAAAATTTAACTTTGGATTTTTATTTATCTTACATTATTATAATTGTAATGGATTGTTGTATGTCAATAGATAAAATGATGTTTTTTTCAATTGATAAAAATATTTCTAAATAATTTGAATATTATGTAAATGTCATTTTGAATCCAGTAAATTAAATAAATCAAATGTCTAAAGTACATTTTTCTTGAAAGTAATCAAAAGGAATGCATAAAACATACCCCCTTCTATGAAAATACATGTTCATTGGATGAACTTGATAGAAAACCAAATCATACAAAAAAATTTAAAGTTTTAAAATTTTGAAAAAAAGGGTTACAAAGCAAAAGATTCATTTTTTAAACCATTTGATTAAAGAAATTATGTTCAATAGGTTCAAAATGTCTAGCTTTAGATGTAGGTCACATGTGCAAGAAATAATCTTGCCAAAACACATGTTTGATTATACATTGAAAACTCATTTTGGGATTTTTTGTATTTCTAGCATTAAACTAAAATATTCATACACAATTATATATGAATGTGAAAAATCATCATTAACACATGAATTATTTTATATTGGACTATTCAATTTTTCTCATTTAAGTTTGTTTCATGTAAATGTAATTTGTAAAAAATAGTTTTAAAAATAAAATCTTTTTCTTCCTTTTTTGGTACCCCAACCATGAATGGAACCTTCATGGCTAAGAGTTTATTTTATTTCTAGTTTAAATCCCAAATTATCTTTTCTTTTGTTGTTGGTATCAGATTCAACAATGTATTATCCATCCTTTACCTCATCAATTGGGTTTAAATCACCTCTCAAAGGGGCTTGGAATCCCCTCGATTCTGTGATTCTAGTCTTGAGATCATAGTTATTTCTACGTTTGTAGCATGTTTCAAACCACCTTTAAATCCTAATGTCCCCTTGTTTTTTGTTGTTTCTACTATTCTTTCTAATGCCCTTTCATCTTCTACTACTCCTAATGTCATTGTCTTAGGGCTTGATGGTTTTTTTTGTTAATCTTGTCTTGCAAGACTATCAGGTCCATGATGTTGTGTCATCCGTTGTTTATTATTTATCTAAGTCAAAGTCTAATGTAACAGATGATCCATCCAATAAAAATAAAAAATGTAGTGAAGGTAAACCACAAAAGAAATCATATGACAATCATACTAGAAAATTCCAAACTAAATGATTAGCCAAGGTGCCATGGGTAGAGGGTGTAATGTTTAAAGATGGAATGATAAATTTGGGGAAATGTATAGTCTATTTATTAATTGAAAAGAAGGAAAAAATCATGGGTTGTAAATGGGATGCCTCAATTAAACATCAGGGTTGTCAAATTGCTTCTTGGGATATGCCAAGTTTGGGGGTGAAAAAGGGTTGGGAATACATTGCAAAAGACTATGCACATTTGAAGAATATGAAATTGTATGTGTAGAAGGGTTCCAAATCTATTTTGGCTCAAGTAAACAAACCTACAAAGGAAGGGAGTAAAAGAATTATCCAAATGAAATGCATCTTTCATGTTTTGTCTCATGATCGTTCCATTTTAGAGTTCAAATCATTCTGTGAGCTTTTCAGAAGTTTAAACATCCCAAACCATCTGTCCATGCATTAGTTTAATAATGTTGGTTAGACCCTTGCTAAATTCATGTTTATGCATGTTCAAAAAACCAGTGTCAAGGCTATTCAAATGGCCCAGATCATAGTAGTGTCATGTGATGAAGTCACAACTATTGATAATAGTTCTTGGATTTGCATTCATGCATACATTGTTTAATCATGGGTTAGAATTTTTATTCTGCTTCAAATTGAACTTATTATGGATGGGTTGGGTAGCAACAATTTGACTAAAGTTATCAATATTGTTTTCATGAGGTGTGGGAGCTTAACAAGGGAGGATGTGTAAAAAAACTTGTTGCCATCATGGAAACCAATGGTAATTAAATAATGAAAAACATGAAAACATGTGGGATGTCAATGTTGGATCCTTTGAAAAAAATCATGGCAAAATACAAGCCATTTTTTGTAATCATACAAACCCATCAAAATTCCATATAAACAACAAAGGTGAGTGAAACCCCACATGTGCAAATTGTTTTTTATGATTCTTAATTTTCTGAAACTTGTTGTCACGACCTTAGCCTTGAGCTCACAACCAAAGCAAGGGACATGGAAAGGTGAGGGCCGAGACTACAACCCAATAATCACAGTCACACTCCCTAGAGTGTGAGAAAATGTCAGGGAATGGGCCCATAAACTCCCAAGTGGACTCCCATTTTGGGAGTTGGAATCCCGAAGGATTCTTAATTTTTCAGAAAGTGATAAGAAGGATCAAAACTCATTAGATTGAAAAGTTTCTTATACCATTAGAAAGTTCTTGAAATTTAAATGTCTAAAATGGGCTTGCATGATCCATTTGAATATTTATAACACAAGTTATGGCCGAAAGAAAGGCTAGGAGTTAAAGTGTCAATTTGATTCCTGACCACTAAAAATCAAGAATCGCCCTAAATTACAAATGTATAAGGGGCATGCCACAAATTGTTGGTAAGCTCTTAATAAGGGCTACAACTTTACTTTCGACCTCACCTCAATCAAAAGTTTGCACAAAAAGTTATAGGCATCCAAAGTGGCGAAAGTCCCAAATTTGAGAATTTCAAGACTCTAAACTTGGGAGTCTAAAAAAAAATGACACTTGGGTGCAGCCCCCATGGCAAGTCATAACAAATATTATAAGGGGGAAAGTGGTGGCTTCCCCTAAGTCTGGGCTATGGTGAATCTTATGAATCCATGTATGCCCATGGCTCGTTTGTGCACTAAAAGTGCTTCAACTATGCACTAACCAACTTGTTGTTTGGTTTGTGCAGGTCCATGTGAATAATTGACCCACTTGTCATTCATCTTAATCCTCACCCTGGAACTCCAACACACCCCTCTTACCCCCGAAATGCTGTAAACTAAAAAACATACCCCACCTCCATTTTCTTTCATTGCTTTCACTTTTAAATTCGCATTTAAGTCTTTCAAAGAATTTAGGGGTGTGTCACTTATTAATTAGTCATATTAAAGTCTATTAAGTTTTTAAAAATTGAAAATAAAATCAAAGTCTAAAATTTAATTTCTTGTCTATGACTCACTTATTTAATCATTCATTTAGATATTAGTATACTCCTAAATTCTTGATAAAACATCCTTCTAATTTGGCGCCTTTAATTAGTTTTGTTTTTTTCAAAAATTTCTTTTGATCAATTTGATCAAAAATTCTAATGACACATTATTTTGTCTAATTTTTCATTTTGATGTTAATTTAATGATTTCATTTTTTATCAATAAAACCTTTCAATTTGGACTTTACAACAAATTTGGGTTAATATCATTGAAAACTTGATTTGATTTAGTTAGTCATAGAAATCTATTCATATCAATTGGTCATTTTGATTAACTTTGATCAATTATGTGCACAGTTTGAATATTTGATGTTGGTTTAATCATTTCAATTTTGATCAAATGAAACCTTTTAATGAGAAATGTTAAGATGTTTTAATTTCTTATGGTTTAAAATGGTTTGCTTCTTGGGCCTTTACAAGATGTAATAACAACAAATATTTTGTTGTAACTATATGAAGATTTTCCATTTTCTAGTTATCTAATGTGGCAATATATTGGAATGTTGTTATTACAGGTCAACTTGGGCCTCCTCACAAACCTGCATTTGCTCCTTGGAATTATTACCATGCTTCCATTGATGGAAAGAATTGGTTCATTGTCAAAGTTTGCTCAAAGACAAAATGTCTTTATTTGCGACTTCATTGTAACTATGAAGGTCTACCAAGACCAACATTATAAGCTATATTCTAACAACAACATTGTATTCACTAGTGATGAATTTTGGTCATTGAACGGTTTGATGGTATGTAATCATCAACAAATCCACGTGAAGTGGGTCATAGATTATAATTGTGATGTTATTAAACACCTTGTTTTTGTGTTGAATGGTGAAAAAATATGGGTTCATTTGGGTACTGTCTATTCAAAAACAAGAATGATGCTTCCAATGACACAAACAACAATTGTTCATGTAAAAGTTGATTGTAAAAATAAAATTCCAAACAAAAATCCTTTTTCATATTTCTATTGTTTGTTATTTTGTTTGTTCCATATTGTAGGATTTCTAGGTTAGTTCATTTTATATTGGAATATCTTTCAACTAATGCAAAAAATTGGGCTATTGGTTGAGGTTGGAACTAACAAAGGCTATTGCAGGTTTGATGTAGGCTTGATTAAGGAGCTAAATGTTCGGTTTCCCAAACATATGATACTCAATGCCATGGGAATGGTTTATCCCCAATATTGGCTATAGGCAGATGCAAACATGACTTTTCCAACCCATTTGGAGGTGTAAAAGAACTCTATGACAATCCACATGCATGTGGAGTTGCCATAGGTGGCAAATCATGACCAATGGTGCTTGCCATTATTTTTGAATGGGATTTGGATGCTCAGCAAGGATTGTTCAAGTTGACAATGAAGTTTAATGCAGTTCAAGCAAAGGCAAAAGTATCAACATTAGTTACTAACAAGGTGAACCCCCATATTGTTAATCCCTTTATTCGTTTGTGGAAGGTCATTAACACTTCTCAGCTTTTGTCCCATACATTTCCAAAATACCTTAAGTTAGCAGAGATAGCCATGACTCATACTCTTGGTTTGGTTGAAGATGAGAGGTGTTTCAGTTCTATGTCATTTTTTTAAAGCTAACTATGGAATTGATTGAACCCTCATTTGCAACTTGTTGCTATGTATGAACAAAATTTCTTCACTCTGAATTGTTTTCCATATGCAGCTGCATTTGAGAGCTAGGCTAGGGATGACAGCAAATGGACGGGGCCAATTCAAATAATGTTTTGCCTTTAGTTTCCACGACTGCAGCCAGTTTTGGGTCAGCCCATTTTTGTTTTGATACATGGGAGCTATTTTGCAACCCTTTAGTCATGCTTTTTGCCATATTCCTAAGATAGGAATAGTGTAGATAGCCAGAAAGTGAGGGATGCAAAGAGACAAGTGCCAGTTCTTGCAATCTATATGGTTATAACATCGGCCAAGGGCACTTATAATATAATGGCTGAAGCCAGTTACTTTTTTTGCCCAAACCTGAAATTGTCGCCACATCTGAATCCACACTCTGCTTGCCGTTGTCACCCATGCCACCGTCCACAAATTTTTAAACAAAGGCTAGTCCCTCCATTTAGCGTGGCGCGTCCGCGTCTTTTGATCCGCCGACTTCAGGTCACCAAACCCAAAATAGGTACGCATTTAAATAATTACACTATGTACAATACTTATATATTATTATTTTCTTTTCGGCCAATATTTCCGCTCACAGGGACTTGACTTTTGTGCACTAATCTTTTTCAACCATGTCTGTATACAGATACGTGTGCAGACACGCGTTATAATATGTACTAGACTGGCCTGTGCCGTTGACCCAAGTGTTACCACGTCCTCAACTGATTTTTCCTTCCAAAACCTGGTTTTTTAAAATTTATTTGAATTTTTAGTGGCAGAAATCCTTTTTAAATCAATATCTCCGACATTCTGAATCCAAATCTTACCAAATAAATTCCATTAAATCCTGCTCATCAAGACCTCTCCAATTACTCCGAAGTTTTTAGCTACAATTTAATTTAATTTTAAGTGAAGAAATCATTCAATATTCAAAAAAAATTGCACCGCTAGTCCAGACATCGCGGAACCAACCCCATACACCCCTCCTCATCCAGAGCTTTCCAAAGATAGCAAGAACATGATCTGAAGCATCCAAGTTTGATGGATCTCATAATTACAAAGCAAACTACCTTCCTTCATAGATAGAATAGGTGACTGGCCAGAGGAGCTGGATTATCGAATGTACTCAAGGCAGGAATGGGTTGAGACTATATTGGTAATTCGGCTCTTCTCGCCCAATAATCAGTTTCTGGACTATCAATTGAACCAGGTAAGTAAAAACTGAAAAATAGAGGAGAGAAAGGATAAAATTATGTGTTATAACCCTCCTTGTTTGGACCTATGAGCAAATGCAGTCCGGAAACTGATTATGAGTGTATTAACATACACAGAGAGGGTGTTAAATAAGCCTGTATGAATGTGTGAAAATCAAATGTTATGACTAATGGAATTGTTGGATTTGGTGATTTGATTTTATTATTTTAAAGATCACTTTAAACAAGGCTCCAAGGAGTAAGGTCCAATGAATCAAGCATCCCTATTGGTCAAGAGCTTTAAATTGATCCCATGGCATTTAGACAAGGGTTCAGGACCAAGACAAATCAAATTGTGATTTAGCTTACATGACATTGTTTTGAAGGGAAAACCAATTGGTCTAAACCAAAAAAAAAAGCTTAAGGAAAGCTCATAGTTTGGAGAACAAAAGTGTAAACCAAGGTCCAAGGTTGCCCATTTTTTTGTTTTTTTGTTTTTTTAATTATTCTGTTTTGTCTTTGTTCAAATTTTATGAAAATGAAAGACATGCTATGGATCGAAGATGTTGTTGAGCGCACACTAACTCACCTATTTTTGACCAATTTTTAAGTTCACATAACTAGTTTTGTGGATCCTTGTAAGGTGATTGTTAAAAGGAGTGCATTTTAATTTTTTTCAAGTGCATAAAATGGAGTTGAATCAAAAGGTGGAACAAAAAGTGAAAAGTTCAAAATCAATTTTCACAAGTGAAAAGAAATTTGAATTTACGATAAATCCTAAATCGATTCCCATTCCAAACAAGAAAACATTCAACAAAATTTAAAATAATTGCAATGAAAAATAAAGATGAAGAAAATAAAAAAGTTAAAAAGAAAATCCATTGTGTGTACTAAGAATACAGAATTTTTAAAAAAAAAATAAAAATGTAAATCACGAAAAAAAAACAAAAAATTAAAACCATCATGAAAGAAAGAAAAAAAAGAAAAAAACCAAAGTTAACTTAATTCTCTCACATGTCAGTCACCCATTTTTGACATTGGATCTTCAACACACTCACTCTATCATTAAAGAAAAAGTGACTTTTTAATGCAAAGAAGGGTTCAATTTGGTTCAAATTGATACCTGGGCTTTTGGGCCCTGGACCCTTGTCTAAAGTGGCACTTATTTATGTTGAGTGAACCAACGGTTCAATTTGTAATAGGGTGTGGTGGGTTTGTGGGAGAATTTTTTTGGAGCAAATAAGAAAATCTTTTTGCAAAGCAAAGAACAAAGATAGTCTAATTGGGTTTGGTGGGTTTGTGAGAGAATTTTTTTGGAGCAAATAAGAAAATCTTATTGCAAAGCCAAGAACAAAGATAGTCAACAGGCAAGAACGAAGGGATGTCCCCAGGGAGCCCAGGGCATCAACATCACTCAGTACCTGGTTTGTGAGAATTTTAAAGCACTAATGGTGGAAAGGGTCTAATGGATCTTTCTTTCTTTCTTTCTTTTAATTTAACGTCAATACTCGGACCAGAGAGATCCATTTGACGACAATTACAAAGTTGACTTGATCAAAACATTTGTATCATTTATTTTCAATGTTCAGCAGAATAGGATTGTGTGTAAGCTAAAGATTTCTTTTTCAAGCCAATGGAATTGCTGGATTTGGTTTAGGGTTTAGTTTCTTTAGTTATCTTGCATGAAATAATAGGTAGTTGAATGTGTAATAGCTATTTACAGACAAGGTTCTTGCACATTACTTGTGCACTTAGTTACAAAATGAAATGTGGTAAATTGGTGTCTGAAACAGGATTCTTTTTCGCAATTTCGTGAGGTATGTGGATTCGAAATCATTCAGTAAGGCACTTAGCCAAATTTGGCTACAGTTCAAAGAGGAAAGTAGAAAATATTCAAAACTTGTTAGAATCTATCATCTAAATATGACAATTTCAAAAAAGATCCCTCAAAATATGGCAACTTTGGGCAATTTTTTTCAAAAAAGTGATTTTGCACAATCACAGGCCCCACTTTTTTTGGATCCCCGAGTGGAAAAAAAAAATCATCACCCCAAAAATGATGGGACTCTGAAGCCGACAATAATAATCGGTAGTTTGTATTCTCCAAAAATCATTAAATATTGTGAGAAATGACAAACCCATATTTATATTATATAATAATAAGACATGTAATAGGGTTATGTGTGCTCAGCCCCAGAAAATGTTTCACACTGTGCATCTTCCTCTGCAGTTATGTTGTAGGGGAGTGTTCCTGTATGAGTGCGTTCCCCTGTGGGAGGGGGCACCCAAGCGCATGAGCCCGAGGGTGTTCCCAAACCTCAGGAGAATGCACAAGTACTAGAACCTCCCCTTACTTAAACAACTCTCTTTTTATTTCCTCATGTCTTTCCCATTTCATAAAGGAGAAATATTTCCATGGGAACATGGGAACATATACAATTGGGGGAGCTCCCTGGCATAACGCACTAGGGTTCTTCTGCTGGGGGAGATCCCTCAAAATACACAGAGAAATAAAAAGGGAGTTTTTTACATTGTCAGGTTCCCCTAGTGTCGGGGGCTCCTTAAAAACTTACTCCTAAAATTCATACAAAAATTCTATTACAAGTTAACAAAAGTTTTCAATCCCATTGACTTCTTCGAATGTTTTTAATTGAAATAGTTAAATAGTGAAAGAAATGGCACCAAATACTATGAATGCATTTCATGTAATTATATGAATATTTAGCCAAAAGTGGAGGTAACTTGGGGTTACGATATTAGTAAATTTATATATAATTACATGAAATGCATTCATATTAGTAAAGTTACGTATAATTACATAATGTGCATTGCAGCGTGGTGGTTTGACTTTACCCTTCAGTTTATTATCTTAGCAAGATTCCATTGGAAAACTGGTCAAGAGTTTGTCGGAAATATTTGTCGTGTTTTCAAGAACTTTTTGTTCCTATTGTTAGGTTGACTTTAGGTTCCTCTTACCGATTTTGTGATAGAGTCAAAGTGGCAATCATCCATAAAATAATTTAGCCAAATTTGGCTATGTACTAGAACTGAAAGTAAGAGAGAAAAAAACAGAATCCTTCTATAATCTTGGCTACCTACTATAACTTACCATTAAAAAAACTGATGACTTGGAGATTTTAACTTTGAAATCTGGCAAATTTGGGCCATTTTTTCTATGTCAAAATCTGGCAAAAATTTGTCACTGAAAGAAACACCATGTCACCTTGGACAATTGTGCAATGTTCCCAAACTGAGCAAGGCAGCTCCTTTTCTGACACTGGATAACCTTTGTAATAGTCCCGTCAATTCTCCCACATTTTTTAGGTAATATAAAATTTGTAGTGATTTTCCTACATAGCTAGCTAATTACCCATTGTTCACCAATAATTGTTGACATTGGGGACATGCTTGACAAATTTGGGAAAACATTTCACTGTGTGCCAAAGCCATATTTGCCTTGCCTTTATAGCACATTAAAGTGTGGCAAAGGCAAGGCAACTAAGGCTTTGGCACATTAAAGTGTTTCCCATACATTAGCCAAGCAGGTCCCCAATATCAGGGCCACAGTGAACCAGCACCCACTAGTGCACCATGAAGGATGAATGGTAAGTGGTTAGTAAACAGTTTTCTGTTCGATTTCAGTTCACGAGCTAACCATGGTGGTTAACTCAGTTGCATTTTCTTTTCACCTACCTACTAACAACCCCACAAGCAGGTAGTTAGTAGGTAGTAAAAAACAGTTCATTCCTATGATAAAGCATCTTAGCTACTTATTTTCCTACCTATCTACCTACATATGAGACCTATTTCCTACACCAAGGTGAAACCAAATATTAACTCAGTTTAGGTTCATCGACAACTGAAGTAATAGCGGACATCCAGTGGATGCGTGCTGGTGGGTGCTGGTTCACTGTGGCCCAATGTCAACAATTATCGGTGAAACAACCCCTAATTTATTAGGGAAACCAAGGTAGAATCAATCATCCCAATGCTTGTACCAGCGACTTGTTTCATCTTGTAACTTTACCCACACTCTCACCCTAGACACACATCCATTATGTGTGACTTTGATAACAATGTCTCCAACTTGTGCCTCTGCAAGGTTGGATCACTGCGGCCCAATGTCAACAGAAACAATCCCTAATTTATTAGGGACACATTATTACACTGGGAAACCAAGGTAGAATCAATCATCCCAATGCTTGTACCAGCCACTTGTTTCATCTTGTAACTTTACCCACACTCTCACCCTAGACACATATCCATTATGTGTGACTTTGACAACAATGTCTCCAACTTGTGCCTCTGCAAGGTTGGATCCCACCACAATCAGCACCCCAAATCCAACCAACCTTAAGACAACAGATCCAACTTGAGGGAATGGTTGACTAAAAGAGTTGTTGAAACTTTTAACAATCTGCTGATCATGGATTATTTGAAGATTAGTCATAAATTGGTCTAAATCAAAATCAGACATAGTTTCTCAAGACATAACACAATCCACCACACATAATGTTGTTCCAAATTAATAGATGTGTACTTAATTCGACCTACTCTAATACCAAAAACTAGGACACAAAACAAACATAACACAAATTATATACATACTGAATGTGAAATACATTCTCAAAGTTTCACATTGGCATGAACCAGAGGCTACCTAAGTTATGTCCAGTAACCACATAAGACACTGCCTTCTTCATCAAAGAGAGGCTTGAGGTTTCTAAGGGGTCAGATCACTCTAATCTCTCTCTTTTGAGCCCACTGGCTTTCTTTCTTCTTTTCAAATTCTTCAAACCACACGAACCCAGGACCACATTGGACTTCCACGGGAATTCAAATTCTTGTCTACATTTGGTGACATAAATCCCTCAACCCACACAAATCACATAATCCAATGTTCTTGACACCATCCCTCCATTTGACAAAACATAAAAATAGGAAAACAACACATATCCACTTCCCCCAGTGACTATTTCAAAAGTCTTACAAAAAACCACAATCCTCTTTTGTATGATTCACCTCGTAACTTCAATGGACTGTTGCAATTCTTCAGAGTTCCAAAAAATCAAGGTATTTTTTCATGAAATGCAAACCAACAAAACCCACATACAAATCAACCCAAACACACATTTTGAAAAGAATTTTTCATCACTCTCGAGACCTCTAAACTTTTCATCATCCCCCTTATCAACCATCAAAACCAACTCTTGGATAGAATTTTTGCCTCCTTAAATACATTGCACAACAAATTAATGTACTTCAATTCGAAATAGAGATCCAAAAACAAGTCTTGAACAACTTCCCTATCTCTCAAAGCCAAAACCACACTATTTATCTACTTTGTTGTTCATCCTTCCGCCACTACACCGCGAGATTTCTGTCAAGCGCACTTCACTTGGCAACTCCCTTGTCACACAGTCATCCTAAGTCCAGCAGGAACACACACATCCCAAATAAAAGAAAACAACACAAAGATTTCAATGCCATCAAACATCACCTCATCTCCATTCAATACTCTTCCTTGTTTCCAAACTGTCGAGAGTAAACATTACCAACCGCCAACAGAAAAAAAACATGCTTCCTTGAAAAATCCTAAAATCATTTTATGTTCACACTCAAAACCCTAAAGTTAAAAACTTGTTACAGAGTGTCACTCTTGACAGAAAATAAAAACTCACATGACAGTGATACGACACAATTTGTGGTTCGAATGGGTTACAAAAGCAAGGTGAACACTTGCATGACTAAGAAACGTTCTAATTAATCGAAATATCAAATGTTTCAAGTCCATTCCACGAAGTCATAATAATATTGTAAAACACTTTGCATTTTGTTGCAGTGTAAATGGAAGCCGCCTTATATCTAGTAATGAGTTATCAGGAGTGAGTGGGCGGTTTTGTATTAGGTTAACGATGAGAGGAGTCAGATCACCTAATATAGTCAAGTTGCAAATACACTGAGACAGTTTTAGTAATTCGGCTCCTCTCACATGTTACAAGGTGTAACCATATTCTGGGAAAAAGTTGAACTATCCAGGTAAAAACTAGAATCTAAAAACTAGAGGAGAGAAAGGAGAAAATTTATGTGTAATAAAACCCCCTCCTCTTGACCAATGAGCAAGTGACACGGTCAACAACACATCAACTTTTTTAAAAATCAATTCACACACCTAAAGAACCTGACCTATGTTTAATAATGGTTTTTCAAAATTCCAATTACAGTTTCAAATTCCACAATCTGGTTCGTATGCTGATTCCAACAAAAAGGTGTCAACTTGAGGTTGGGTTATATGTCGCAACCCCACTTTGGCCAAGTGTGGGGGTGAAGCCCAACACTTGGAAAAGTTGGAGGTTAGGAGTCTTCCGGGACTCCCGAATGTTCAGAGCTCGATAGCAAGGGGCAAAACACCTCGC
>Ga0116229_10004165_pt1 | contig 23735 bp, 21 predicted proteins | sample S1TSphgellanicum_3_FD_87313 | JGI IMG/M metagenome (GOLD analysis project Ga0116229, IMG submission 87313) | Host-associated microbial communities from peat moss isolated from Minnesota, USA - S1T2_Fc - Sphagnum magellanicum MG | ecosystem: Host-associated > Plants > Peat moss > Unclassified...
CCTACACACACACTGATCATTCATAGACACAGTTCACATTCACACAAATTCGGCAAAGCTGATCACTAAAGCCAGAACTCTGAAATTTTACTTGCAAGTAACACGACAAAATGCAAACTTCTTTGCTACAACATATGTCATCCAGATCAGACACCTTACAACGTTGAGCCCGTCAGATCAAAGTTCTCAATATGCTCTAGGTCCATGGAATCTCTGACCCTGATCTTTACAGATTGCAGTAACACAACCTTACTGTACTTTGCATTTGCGGATCACCCACGACTCGAAGGCTCTCAAATCCACATAAGTTGGGAGACTTCTAACATGAAGCAACATGACTCCAAGACTCGCTATTGCTACCCAATGGACTGATCCTCATACCACTAAGATCAGCAGACCTCTTCCCATCTACTACTCATTTAGACAATGCTCTCAAGGAAACACAAACAACCACTTCGCTTGGTCACTGGCGCAGCGGAAAATTTCAGCAACCCACGAAGATCCTGCAGAACAGATCCCCTTCCTTCTTTACGCATTTCTGATTTTCAACCATTATCTGCTCCGATCTCTCACACTACTACACATTCAGCAAAATCAAAAGATTTCCTCTCCAGCTCTCCCCCTTCTCTGACCCTCTTTTCTAGCCTTCTTCTTCACTCTTTTTTCTTTCAATCCTTCTCAGCCTCCATCCTTCCCTCTTTCACTCCGATTTCCAAGCTTCCTGCACAAGCTTCCCATGCACCGTTGCCATTCTCACCTCCCTAAAATCATAAACCCCACTGCCTTCATTAAACCAGTTTTCGGCGGGCTTGACTCTTAAACCCTTAAAACAAAATTGGCTTTCACATCACAGAAACCACAAACAGGTTCCCTGTTCGGTCACCCCCTATCCGGTCACAACATTTTATGCTCCCCGATTGTAGGAAAGTGAGGGAATGAACCTTCACATTCCCAAGTGAGCTCCTACCTTGGGAGTTGGAATCCCAAGGGATTCCTGAATATTCAGAGACATATTTCATGGGTCAAAATTCATTGGATTAAAAATTTCCTTATATCATTAGAAAAACCTTGAAACTCAGATGTTTAAAATGAGTTTTCATGACTCATTTGAATACTTAAAACACAAGTTATGCCCAAAAGAAGGGTTAAGAGTCAAAGTGCCAATTTGATTTTCAACCATTAAAGTTGGGAATCGCCCTGAAATATATGCAAGTAGGTAGTGTGCTACATATCGTTGGAAAGATTTCAATTAGGGCTACAACTTTGCTTTAGACCTTATCTCAATTGGAGGTTTGCACAAAAAGTTATGGACCTTCAAAGTTTTGGGAGTTTCAATTTTGGGAATTTCGGGACTCCCAACTTGGGAGTCCCGAAACAAAATGACATTTGGATGTATAGCCCCCGTGATTAAACACAAAGAATACTATAAGGAGGAAGGTGTTGATTTCCCCCAAGTGCAGGTCGTGGTGAGTCTTGTGAGTTCGTGTATGTTTGTGGCTCGTCTGTGCATCAAAAGTGCTTCAACTACGCACTAACCAACTTGTTGTTTGGTTTGTGTAGATCCGTGTGAATAATTGAACCACTTGTCATTTGTCCTAATCCCCATCCTAGAGCTCCAGCACATCCTTTTACCTTCGAAATGCTGTGAGTTAAAGAATGTACCCCAATTCCTTCTCCTTTTGTTGTTTTCACCTTTGGACTCGCAGTTGAGTTTATCAAGTCATGCACAATATTGAACCACAACCAACCCAAATTTCCAATCATAATCAATCTTTCAAAACCAAAAGTTTCCTAACAATCATAGTGTTCAAATTGCATTACTCAACCTCATGCAACATACTATCTATTTATTTGTTTTGATTCCTCACAATCAAGTGTGGGTCATGCACAAAATTGAAAATTTACTCTACTATAACCTATAAATCCAATTGGCAATTTGGTTACTTTTTCTTTTACATCATCATTCAATTACTTGATTAATGTTGACACTTCAATAACTTGATTTCAAATTAGACCAAAAGATTTATTGTTGAAACTAAAATTCCCTTTTGTAAAAGTTTGTTCATGTTGTTTACACTTTTCAAGTGATCACTACAATTTGTAATCACACAAAATTATTTATAGATATGTCATTTTTTTATCCAATTCCTAACATGTAAAAATGAACCAATCACACATATCAAGTTAGGTATTGTTGAATATCATTTGGATCAATAACGATAACACTTTGTTTTGCACATGTATGCATCATTTCATGGTGACAACAACAATTATAAAGCCAAGACCAAATTTAAACTCTCATGAGCTCTATGTAACAAACATAGAAATAAGTCAAAGAAACTATGAAGGGATTCTATAATGAGGAATGCAAATGCAACCAAAATAGGTGTGCAAGATCCAAATTTTTGAAAATAAGAATGAAAATATGTTCACACTAGAATATTTCATGTTGACTCCAAAACTTAAAGAAGTGCAATTTGTTCAAAACATGAATAATCATGTACCTACCATTGATAATTGCTGTTTTTAATAATGTAATATTACAAGAAATAGTGTTTCAAGCAACACTAATTTGAATATTTAGATTTGATAGTTTAAAATAAATTCAAAAAGTTTAACCCACATGGTCACAATTATGTTGTTAGCTCCAAGGTAAGGACTCGAACAACCCTTTCACTATAAACTTGAAAGCTCAATTCTAGATTTCAAATGAACCAATGCATGATTCATTTCTTCTAACTCATCTTTTGGAAATTGTTAAATGACAAACTTCAATGATATATTTCCTAAATATACCAATTTGTGGAGAGGTTAAATTCAAATTCCTTAAAACAATTTTTAGGTTTAAGTCTATTAAATAAAAACTAAAAACCTAATGCATAACATTGCATTGATGATGCAAGTTAAATGAACATTGACTTACAAATATATAAAAAATCCAAACCTAGCATATGTAATGCCCATGATAGACATAATGATATGAACAAAGAGATTGTTTATGATCAAATTGATAATAACTCAAGCATGTCACCCCTCCACACCCATCGCTACAAAAGGTAATTTCTATTAGGTAATCTCTATCATAGTGTTTTGAGTTTCTTTCAACAAAGCCTACAAGACCTTGCCAATGAAATTGATGAGTTTATAATCTCTAATTCCTAAGAGTGATGATACATAGTACACAAAATTGAGCTCAGGGTGGTTTCAAGCCATCATATTTCTTACTGCAACAGTTTGACAATCACCACAAGCCTTAGAGAGAGGATGGTAAGGATGAACATTTCACATGGTATGTAGTTTGGGAAATGAGCTCTTCCCAAGCCAAGATATAGAGATCTTGCTATCAAAAATTGCAATTAAAAAGTGACCTAATATATGTCCATTGCTTACCATGGAACCCACTCACCTCTTTTTCCTTTCTTATTGACTTCAATCAAATGAAACCAAAGATTCATTCTAACACAGCATCCCCATTCCATCCATGGAGGCTTACTACTTGAGCCTTGAGACAACCCACATAAGACAATGGATATGTTCTCTCATCTACTCCCTAGAATATTTTTTGCATCTGTTCAGTCTAGTGATTGGCAGTCTAAAAGCTCTGTATGAATTATACTAATTGCCAAATTTCAATTCACTATACAATGAAAAGATTCAGTGCTCAAACTTTGTTTAGAACTTTTAAATGGTATTGAAACTCTTACTCTGAGTGTCCTGGACCCTCCGCCCCCTAGACTTAGGGGAGTAAAGCCCACTATGATACAAGAAGAGACAGGTGTCATGTAGGAGAACGATATGAGCGGTAAACTTCTCCGCGCATCACCTCAATAGCCCCGTGCTCATGTGTGTATCGTTCAGGACCATAGTACATACCTGTCTTTTCCAACAATGACAGTGCTGCAGCTCGTCCATACATAGAAGAATAGAGCTTAAGATACTCAAAATCCTGGCAATTTTGCACCAATAAACCATGCAGAGACGTAGAAACTTCAAGTCAGAACCAATGTCTAGATGGTGTCATCAGAAAGCCAAAAAGCCACATATGAAAAACTCATTAAACACACAAGAACAGGTGAAAAACTTACCTGCATGCCACTCAGTAGCCGTTCAAGGCGTACAGATGCAACTGGTAGTGTACTAGCCGGGTTGAATACTTCTCCAGGATAGAACAGGACCCCATCCCCAGGTGGTAATCCCTGTCGGAAACGTATCTACAACTCCACCACAATTAAGAAAGTCAAAACAAGATCAGATAATGTGAGGAGAAAATCACTAACAAGATGACACTGAAAAAAGTGCCAAAGTCCCTTATTCAAGATTCAACACAAGCAAAAAGCAAGAGAATAATTACCTCAGCAGCTGGACAGTTTGCTTTTTCATAGCAATTAACACCCCAGTAGAGAAATCCAGTGCCACCTTCTTTCCAGACACGCCACATAACTGCACGGTGTTGTGTTCCCCGCATGCCCAGATGCAAGTTTGGGTGAAGGTCTGCAGGCCCCATGCACACATATGTCCACCACTCCTGCACATGGCTATTGTTGTTAATGCAGTAACCTTGATAACAAAGAGTATTCTTGCACCCTGCATATTGATATGATGGCAATAGTAGTGTCATGTCATGTTGCCTGTCCTCTGTCAACATTTAAAACAAGCAATTGACTCCATGGCAGGAGTTTAATGAACACACATAGCCTAGACATAAAGGGTCTGAAACTAGTTGTATGGTTGCCTACCTCACGATTTTCTGGCTGAAGTTCCTTTGTGATTTCTCCTACAAGCTCCTCCCTGCCTCCAAGAACCCACTCACTGCAACACAAATTCTGCTTCCTACTTAGTGACTCTCTCATGAAGGTTCCAAAGACCCACAAGGTACAACTAGAATCAAGTCTGGTGAGGAATTGTGTCTCCGCCTTGCACCTTGTACAGAAAATTTGTGTATGTGGACGTAGAAAGGTTGGCACTTTCAGGAATGCCTCAAAACTCCCAAGAGCTCCTGAAGAGTCACTGGGTCCTGAAACATGTTTGAGCGCAGATTGAGCAATATGAGCACCAAACTCCTCCAAACTTTATGCAGTGCAAGCACACCAATCAAAGAAGCCATTGATTTGCAGAAGGGTATGGACTAGTTTGTTTACCACAGTAGTAGGTAGTCAGTACTCGTGCATCAGGAGCTGTGCCTGTAATCTCCTCTGCCATGTGTCGGATGCTCTCATACTGGTCCAACCCTACAGGCTGGTACAAAGAATGGGCATAAACTGGGGAATATGAATATAAACTTGGATATACAAGGATGAATAGCTTACACATTGCACAAAGAGGCAACTGGCATGAGATTCTGTACTTGATCATTCTTGGTCTCACTATAAACTGCACAAAATACTACTGCAAGCCAACCTGGCCAGGTAGGGAGGTCCTTATACCTCATCCCACAAATAAAAGTATGCTTTCTTCCAGTGGTCTTTGGTTTTCAGAATTTCAAGCTCACGCCTCACCACCTCTTTTGCAGTTTCAGAGCTGCAAAAGTCACATGCTGGTGTTAATGCAAACCCTTGAGTGTCTATTGATAACTCATAGAACCACACTTGATGGCACACACAGCATCATTCTTCCTGCCTTCCTAGCTAGGAGTAGGAAAGAAAACTTACGAGGAAAGCACAGGGGCATAAGGCACTGCATAGACTGCTAGTCTCATATCCCCATAATATTCATCTGCCTTAGGGTGGTCCGCTGCAAAACACATCAACACAACAACAAAACATATAACTTTAAACAATCAGCATTTGCCTGTATTCGCATGCATGACTAGCAATGGTGATCAAAAACTAAGTGCAGATGGTTTGCAAGTAGAAGTCTTTCTACCTGGCCAGGGGCAGGTGTATGTGAGGACACGCATATTTTCACCCCATCGGCAGAAGAAGGGACTGAGTCGATATTGCAACAACCATTTGTAGTGCATATCGAGTGAATCATACCAAGCCTTGCTTCCATGCTCCAATCGGAATCGATCCTCTATCACTGTTTCTGATATCTGTGATTCTGGTCAACGATAAAACCTTGGGGGAACTTCCCAATATTGTTTTGACAGGAGTTATTGACAGCAGCACAACCAACTATCAGAAAACCCTCAGTTGTACAATTTTCAAAGAAATATTATTCTACATTGGATACACCAAAGACGGCAGGAAGAGAAGGTGTTATAGGCAACACAAATTCCCAAACAGTGATGTGGACTCCTAGGCGAACTGCAAGGGAGGTCTTGCATTCCTCATCAATGTCCATCTTGCCAGTCTCACCACAATTTGCAGCAAGTGGTGGTGATTGAATAAGCTCCTGCAATCCCTCACAGATAGCATGGAGGGATTCTATCTGCCATGCAATATAGGCCATGTATAAGGTATCAACTGAATTTGTCCTTCCATGTGAATAGAGCAATTGAGCAACCATGACTCTGAAAAATTATTTCCCCTGTTTCAGTCAATTGTAATCAGCATTTGACTTTGAAATTGAATCTATAAAAGCATATGGGAAGAAAGCATACCAACTCTTGTGGGGATTTGTTGATAACGGCCTCTGCTTGCATTAGGAAACTCTGCAGTTCTCTCTTGATTTCCACTTTCTGACATTCTGCTTTCTCCACTGCAGAACAGCTGCAAACAATTAACCCACTCAATCTCAAGTACAGAATTGCATTTTCTGAATCTTTTTCATCACCCCCACCAACTGGAATTGAGTTGGCAGCAAATGTCAAATAGTTTCTTGCACAGTGATACACCTGTCCTGTGCTAGGAACCAGTAGGAACCAGATGAACTAGCATAAGACCAAAAAACATTTTTCATGATCTCAGAAAAAGCAATATAGAAACCCACTCTGCATCCGGCTTCACAGCAGTGATGGCAATTTCACCCGTGTACACCCCAGGAGGTTGTGTTGGCGGTACATCCACAGACATCCAGACAGCTGTTGTCTCCCTGGAGTGATCAATAAAACCAACAGTAGAAGTTAGAATGTGATGCAAAATACATAGTCAATTCTTTTCAAGCAAACTTTCAGTTGGAATGAGAAGTGCTCTTTCTCAAGTGTCCCTTTACCCAGGAAGCAAGCCAATTTGTGAAATAGGAATCTCCAGAGGAACAAGAGCATCAGGCACACCCAGCATTGGTACCACCCTCCTTAATGTCACTTCCTTCCCTACTTGCAGCCTGAAATATCCCACAAACAAATAGCTTCAGTATCTCTGCTTTCTTATTGGTGTGGATAGCACACTATGGTCTACACCCTCAATAGCATATGTTGATCACATCCAGGTGAAAGTGGATATCACAGCCCCTCAATCAAGAACAGGTATCGTAGAGCTCCTTTACTTGTGACCAGAATGGCTGCAGAAATCTGAGCATTGTATTTGGACTTGACCCGCCATTCCACCACCTCCCCAGGAGAGTTTTGGTCGCAAGGCTATTTGCACACTTTCCTTCTCATTCCTTGCAGCCAACAATGAGATCTGCTTGACAGGAAAATGCCATTCATACCAAAGTTCCATGTTTTGAGAAATGTTAATCTGAGCACAATCTGGGATTGCCCAATGCCACCATCATCTCAGCACTTTGAACTACAAAAAACACCAAAAGAACAAGAGATGCTCAAGGGCTGCTGGTGGGCTCAGTTGCACCAAACTATTAACTCTTACAAGTGGGTGACTACTACACTGACATGAAGGAACCATACATGTCCTGTCCATATGTGTTTCAGCAACATCTGGCAAAAAAGGTATCAAAGAAAAACAGTTGTCTCATAGTGACAGACAGCATTTCTCCTACGCTACTGTGAGTCTTTCACGGTGTTGCAACTCATATGCACCGGGCAGGTACACAACACAGTTGCACAAGATCAATGCAGTCATTAAGATTTCACTTGTATCTGTTACTTGAAAATGATTTCAAAACTGTACAGTAGCAGTATTAGGGCCAAGTGAAACCACAACCACCAGAAGCTTTTAGTGATAGATTTCTGAAAAAACATCAAACTGGGTAGTGATAGTTGAAGCTTAATAAGAAAAAACTACATAATTTATTACTCTCCAACAGAAGAAGAGACAATAAAGTTGTAGTTTCTCCTGGTAAGTTCCAAGTGTTTTCTGGGGGGCATCAACTTCATAATCAATCTTGAGCACCAAGTCAGCAGGAGCAGGTCTAAAACCAATTCTCAACTGGGTCTCAATAAAACCTAATTGTTGGAATCTAGAATTCTCAACTGATTATGTTAGTCGAAAGCCAATTCACAAGGTCCCATGAAAACCTAATGGCTGGAATCTGGAATTCTCAACTGAGTGTGTTAGAACTAGAATTTTAACAAACTGCTCGGGGCCAATAGTAGTACAGAAAGAGGGAGGGAATTTTTTGCATCAAAAAAGAAATCATTCTTCACACACACACCTGTTCAAGAGGCCGTGGAGGCTCCTGGTGTCCAACAGTGGCAGTGCTGGGACAACACCAGACATGGACAAAATCAACCGTGGGGTGCTTTGACACATCATTAGCACTGAGGAAGTCAATTGAAGGCTTCACACCTGTATCATTCCACCCATATCCAGTGCCACCGCCTCCCACTCCTTCAACTGGTGGAGGACCTAAGAACTCCACATTGTTGTTCTGCATTATTGAAAACCCACCTGCACATTCTCAATGACAAAGAGAGTCAGAAGATGACCTACATTTCCAATTGCATATGTGCTAGAAACCCAAATGCAGGCAACGCACAAATTTCTCTCTCTCCCTCTCTCTCTCTCCAGAGATGATCTATCTCCGGACATGTCTTCCAGCAGCTACCACAGCAGGGCTGGCATTCCCAGTTGTTTGCTTGTCGTGCCACGTACATGGGATCTCACAAAATCGCAAGAAATCGTCAAAAGGAAAACCAAAAAATTAAAAAAAAATCACCAGCTCCACAAACTCTTCCGAGGTTTTTTCAGATGATGCCACCATCAGCACCACAACAGCAGAAGAAGATTCATCATGCACAAGGCCAGAGCAGGAGCAGCAAGAGAGCTCAAAAAAATCTCCCCACAAATGTGATTGCAACAACAACGACAGTTGTTAACACTGGGGAAGAAGAAGAGGATCAACAATACCCAATTTCCCAAAGAGAAATTAGAAACAGATTTCACAACACCGGAAAGAACAGCAGCAGCAGCAGCAGCAGCAAAAAGGTCGGTTACAGAATTGGGTACAAGAGATGCTGCTTGCGAGTAGGAAGGATGCGTGGAGGAGTAGCTGCTGCTGGATTTTTGGTGTACAAGAAAGATCGATCAAGCGTGAGCCGTCGTCGTCCTCTGTTGTCTACTTGCCTCTCCTCTTCTTCGATCCTGTTCCACTAGCCTCTCCTTGATCACAATCTCCAAGCTCTTCTGCTGCGTTGTAAGTGTCGTCTTTTGTGCTCTCTATCTCTCTCGCTCTCGCTCTCGCTTCCCCTTCCCCCTTCCCCTCTCCCGCACGGTTTGTTTTTCTGCCTGCCTTCCCCCCTGCTGCCCGATCGAACTGTAGGCGTACAGATGATAACCTATAAATTATGGACGAAACATCTCTCCACATAGATGATAATATCGCTGTGTCCATCCACTTATCCATCGATTACTGACCTCCACAGTCCCCCTTCATGGACGATTTCCCATGGATGGTAAGTTAGAGGAGAGGATACTGGCCGGTGTTTTGAAGCCTCGTGTGTGCAGAGAAGGAAAGCGCATGTCGAGAATGAAGTAGGAGGAGACGAGAAGAGAAGAGAAGAGAAGAGAAGAGAAGAGAGGAGAGAAGAGAATATATGAGAGAGGAGGCGTGGAGATGGAAATTGGGTTGTACTGAATGATGCTGTTGCCGGTGTGCAGCTATGTGTTGCTGATGAGTGAGGGGATGACGCCTGGAAGAATGGTGTTGTTGATTCAACTGGTAAATCGTCATCTCCCATTCCCCCATGGTGCAAGAAGGCCATATCAGATTCTATGTTGTAGAATGCAATTGTCACTACTCACTTTGAGCTCCACAACAACTTGAAGAAGTTACAAGGCAAGAATTTTCATAAGGTAATGCACTCGGACAAAACCAGAGTATGCAGGTATTGAAATAGTTCGTACGCCTCATGTTCATTCCAATATCTCAATTACTGCTAAGTTGGGAGTTATCAATAGGTAGTCAATTGTACAGGCTTTGTAGTTGTAAAGAGTTCTTTGTCTCTCAGATGTTCAATCTTATTGTCCTTTTGAAGAATAAGGGTTACCCTCTAAGGATTCTGTTGAAGAGGATTAGAGGGTTGCTCAATAAAGGAAAAATCCGTTTTGGAATTTCAGCATTTGGAGTTTTCCAATTGTTTGTTGCTAGCCAGTAGCATGCCTGAGTCTTCTTGCTGCTTCCAGATTTGCAGCAGAAACTCAGTACACAGGTTAGTGTTTTCACTGGCCTTAACTATCTGTAGGGAGCTGATGAAGTTAGTTGGGAGGTTGTGATAGAGAAGTCACTATCATCATGCTACTGTTGATGGTCCCTGAACAGGTGTGAGACTGGCACTATTGTTCATGCTGCTTTTGTCTTTTAGTTTGTGGTTGGTTCTTTTTTGGTTTTTGTTTCTTGGTCCTTTATTCTCTGTTTTGTCTTTCATTCTTTGGAATTCTCCGTGGCTTGTTGAAGAAGTGTTAACCTTGCTTTGCTTTTTCTTAATTGTGAGAATGGAGATTTCTCGATTCTTATGAGAATAATTAGTTTTTGGCATGTGATTATACATGAGAAAACATCAGCAGCAGCATAATAAGTATTATTGTGTTGAAGTTTTAAACCTAAGAGTTGTTGCAATAGGCAGCAGCAGCATTGCTGGTGTTGATTCTGAAGGTGATTTCAGACACACTCAACTGTGGTCACATTAGGATCACATTAGGATTGGGCAAATCTGGATTGCTCTAAACTCCCAGTTGGGTTGCAGAGGGTGCAGGAGGCTCTAGACATAGTGCATGTCATGGCTAACCTTCTGGGAACAGGGCTGGATCATCAGACACTTTCGATCTTGATCACTCTCTGTGAGCATGGCAACAACCCAGAGGCTTTAGCTGCCGTGGTCAAGGAGCTCTGTTGCAAAGCAGCAGCGCTTTCTGCAACTCCATCACCTGTGCAATGATAATTTTCACAAGGCAGACTTTATCAAGGTAATCTTCTTTCCTTGGAGGTGGTAGATTGTGAATGTTTGCTAAATTTCATCAAAGGCAGATTCCTTGTGAATTGGATTGAGAAGAAGTGGAGGTATCTAATAGATCCACTGCAAGTGAATCTGGATTTCTTATGAGGATCATAGAACTCGGGCATCGCACCCTGCAAATGTTTTGTAGGGAGGTTAGGTTCCAGAGCAGGATGGGTTTTGTTTAGGGTTTTGAGCCACCAAACCAGTGACAAGTTTCTTGACCTGGATGCCTCTGATCGTTATCCATTCTTTTGAGTGAAGTGAACATGAATTCTCATCCAGAAGAGGAGTTTGCAACTAACTGAGCTGAGGTCAATGGAAGGACAACAGCACCCTATGTATGATTCTCTGCATTGAGAGCACATTTGGACACTGCCATCTCAGATTTTTTGGTAAAAAGCATTGCAGACCAGGCATGTATCTGTCCCCTAGATACACCATATACCCTAGCTCCATATGTCATTGATCATTGAAGTCCACATATGGCCCGAAGTGCACTCAAGACCTCTGCTTCCATGAAAAGCAGAGCACTTGAAGCAGTAATGCTTATTTGGTGCTTCCAAGGGAGTGACTGACTGCAAACTTTTTTCACACAAGAGTAGATCCTTGTACACAAGAACAACACTCATGGTCTAGAAACTGGAACTAAAAACTTCCATGTTTTTCTTGTTGGTGAAGTTGTGGAACCTGAAATCAGATTGGCCGCCTCCATCAACACAATGCAGCAGGACTTGCTATTTTACCATCCCTTCTATGCATGAGTGTTTACATGTATTTTCTGCTTCAGATTCTCTTGTCAGAATTTTCATCTTTAGAGTATGAAATGTGGGGACATGTGGACTATTTTAGTTTCATTTGCTGTCTACACTTCTGCTCTATTTTGAAGGTGTTGGTGATCTTCTCTGGGCTGTGGTTAGTAAGAAGGGCTAAGACACTGTCATCTTCCAAGCCTACACCCAAGTGAACCAGGGCCAAGAATCTTGTCATCATGAAAGTGGAACTCACCAGGAGTGAGGTAGCACTCCCCCATGTCCTGGGACATCTTTGTCAGTACTTAGTTCCACAATTGTATCCTTCTTCTCTGCTCTTTGTGTGTTCACTGTTTCAGGTGTGTTCATTATATACCTTTGATCCTGAGTTTCCTGTGGGAGGTGGTGTCTAGTCACAGTAATCACCTTGCAAGTAAATTTTTTTCATAAGAACTCATGAGTGCTCTCTATATGGGAGTGGACTGAGAATAAATGCTCCCACTTGAACTGAGTTTCTGTTTGTTGTTCATAGGGCTCTTAATGAATGCTTATAGTTCACAAGGTTTTGTTTTTGCATCATTACTTGTCCAATGCAAGAGATAAATAGTTCCTGGCTTGTTGTTCTGTTAAGTCTGAACACTAAATATATCATAGTATTACTTCTGCATGCAGGTGGTTACACCCATCATCTCTAGCTGATGAACTCAGTGGAGAGTCATGACAGCCATTCACTGCTATTCCTGATGAAAGGTGATGGTCTGATGCTTTGTGAGTGACTCTCATAAGATGACTGCACTCTTTCTTGCCATGTTAGTTTCTGGTTTTGCTGGAACTGATGCAACAGTTGCCTTCAAAAGTGTTAATGTGAAGTTTTCTCTGCAATCTCATATACATATACATATTATTCTGCTGATGAAGGTTTCTCAATTCTCATGAGAGTCGTTACTTCTTTCTGATGAAGTCACTGGGTAGTCATGGCAAATTATTCACTGCCATTTGTGATGAAGGTGATGGTCTGATACTTTGTGAGCAACTCTTATAAGGTTCTGACTGCACCCATTGTCATGTTACCTCCAAATTGTCGTAGAGATTTCTCTGCACTTTCATTAGGTGCAAAACCTAAACCTTTGAATACATATTTCTTCTGCAAACAGTGTACATGTTTGATTATATCTGCAACTGCAGTATCTTGAGAGTTTTGGGTTACAAGTTGTGTATTAGTAAGCAACCTGCCAATCATGCCTTAAGAAGCATTGTTTAGCTAACCTAGACCTCTGCTCATCTGCTGACAATGACCTTGTAAGTGCTTTTGCCCAACATGTTGTTGAGATACAGCAGTATGTAATACCTTGGGACATTGGTCCAGCATCATATTTGGATTCTTTGTGAAGCCACCAAGGTCCACCTCCAAATTGAAGCCCAGAAAGGGAAGACTGATTCCTCTCCCTGGACACCATCAAAATTCTATTTGCTCACATCTGCAATCCCTGGAATTGTGTTGAGGTATATAAATGTCCCAACAATTCTCTCTGAATTCTTCAAAAGTGCCTCCCCCTTTCTATAGAGGAAAACATGTTTTGTGAACCAGTGGCTCTGAAATTAAGAGTTTGTTTATTTGTCTTAACTAATAATATTCAGTTTTTTGGCATCCTTTTCTCTCTCATAATGCTAATGTCCATTGGTACTTCAACTCATGTTATGGGCATCTCCCAGATCCCGGACATTGACCATATGCCCCTGGGTGCCTCCTATCCCCTCTTTTAAGTATCTTTTAAGTTATTGAGGGCTTCCTACCCTTTGGCCTTCAATAGTAAATTAGGATTTAAAGAGAAGGTGAAAGCTACTCTGAGTCTGTTCCCTCTGCCCAGAGGCAAAATGACTATACTTGAACAGGATCTGTTCTATAGTGCGAATGTTTGATCTGCCCAGAGGCAAAGAAGGAGACTTCACATCTGTGCAGGATTTGGGACACTAGTCTGGCTTGAACTGGGAACCAATTTACTGTTGACAACTGCAGACTGAACTATACTCTCTGTACTGCTATTTTTTTCATATCAATTTCATCTTGCATTCTACGACCCTAAGCGGCATCTTTTGAATGCATTGATGCCACTTAGGCTGGCTGTTCTTACCGACCTCCTATGAACAGCCTTGGCACTCCCATGTCTTCATGAAGTATTATGACCTCCTACCATGTGTAGTCAGGCTCAAAGTAACTAATAGTCTGTAATCTTGTAGTTGGATTGCTACTGCTGTTTGGACAACACTTGCTATACAGTGGGCCTGTAATACTTATTGCAATTTATCTTGCAAAGAGCGAATCTAGTACAATTCAATGTGGTTTTTGTGAGGAGAAATTTAGTGTAAGAGAAGGGAATCAATCAGACCAAAAAACACATGGAATCATAGCTTTAATGCATAGCTACAACATGGACTAAATCTCCCTGCAATTAAACTATGGTGCACCAAAAGCTTACCATCCATACACTCGTGACTCAAAATGTGTGAAGATGGTGAAGTGGATACTAAGACCTTGATGGCAGCAACTCTGAAAGCTCGTGAGTGAATGACTTTCAATGCATCACTACCAGAGACACTGGACAGCACAAGACATTGTCATAGTGCTCCCTACTTTCTCTTGACTTTCAATAGCTTGGCAACTTCCCTCATGCTCTTTTTTTAACCTCTCCCGAGCCTCCAATGAACTTCTGAACACCATGAATTGGCCACTTCAATGTTCTTCCGCTCTCCTCTTCTCTCCCTACCCAAAAACCATGCACACACCACCCTCCTTTCCTTCAGACAAGAAGCAAACACTATGCACCAGTATTGCACTTACCATCTTGCTCAGAACCTGTAGCTCCAAGATTGCATGTTGCCAATGCGACCACCCCCTCTTCCAGCTGCAAGCTCAATCATGGGCATTCACCACAAAGACCACACAGCAACAACAATCTTGCCAACTACCTAGCTGTGCATTGCAGCAACTTCATCCAGACACAAACAGTATCCAGCCTACTAAAACAAAAAAACTTTTACACAAAGCCTTGGGAGCTGCTCATTTCAGCTCATGCACATTATTGTGTTGTGGATGCAACAGGCCTAACAGTTGCAATACTAGGCTTTGGGAACATGACAGCTTTCATTCAAATTCAATGTAGTTTCTTTTGTCTGCAGTTGCAGACTAATGGGCATTTTTTGGTTGTTGTCTCTTTGATTCAAAGTCTTGCTCCTGGTTCAAGGTTGACATCATCATCTTTGAATGGGTTTTGGTTGGATTTGGTTTTCTACACACCCAAGAAGAGTATTGTGGACCCCTACTTAGATTTTCATTTCTCCTGTTCTGTCCTGAATGAAGAAGAGTAGTACCTAGTATCCTGCAGAGATTCCAAAAATCCTGGTCTTCTTACTTCACAAGATGCACCCAATTGGAGACCGGGCCTTATATAATAGAGGCCTTTTAGAGCATCTCCACCCACACCCGCTATTTGCGCCTCTTACCAACTTTTACTACATTCCGCATTAAAGTTCTAATTATTTTCCCATCCCCAAACACAAAGATGAAAAATTGGAGAGTATAAAGTTGGAGATCATATTTTAAAGTCACTGCATACACCAATCATTATAGCTGGCCAATGAAAAGCAATCATGTTCTTTTTCGTGATCGTTTTGGAAATCGTTGGATTATGTGCATATTCACAGGTTCATAGCCAATTGTAGGGAGCATCTCAGTAACATGGCAGCATAGCCAATGAACCTCAATCATATCACTTACCTCGTGACATTTTCGTACCTCCCTATTTCCTTTCTGCACATTCTTGGTAGCTGGTTGGATGAACCTCATAACTCACACACTTCTGTGCCCCATCGCCCAAAAGCTTGGCCCTCCCATAGATTCAGTTATATCCGATAACCAGCTTGAGTGTGCTGGTTACCATGAATCAGTACCCTGTGCTTGACTATGCACAGTAGCCTGCGTGCTCTTGTCAGTGACCTAGTCCAAACTCAATCTCACATTACATACAAAAGCAGGCCATTTTCCTACGGCCAGTGGAGATGCCCTTCAATTCGGGGTCAAATTCTTTCTATCTCATGGCAAAGGATTCAGTATAAGAATTCAGTTGTGCTTCAAACTGAAAGGCAAGAATAGAATCAATCCTTCAATCTGAAAGTCCACTTCAAAAAAGAATTCCCCTCATCAAATTCTCAAGCATGCAAGAAAATTTTGTTTGTGATTTTTTTCTTGTTGAGGAGTGAAATTAACTTGAATTGCAAATTCCTAGTCTAGGCTAAGATGTTGTCATTTTGTAAGTTCATTGATTTGTCCAAATGGAGAAAAGTGGTAATCACACCAATCTGACAAAGTCTAGAGCCAGGGACCAATGACTAAGTCTCTCTCTCTCTCTCTCTCTCTCTCCCTTGTTGGTCCAATTTTCTCTTTTGAAGAGGTCTGGAAACCAGCCTGCCATTTACAGGCTTTTTAGATGCCCTGGGACTAAACTCCAAAGATTGAGGTACTAAGAAGACCAGGTCTCTCCATTAAGTGTGTCTCTCATCTGTTTGCTTTATATGTCTCAGGAGCATGAAAGCTGAAAGGTCTCCAGGTTGGTGGTGGTATCCAAAATTTGCTATGGCAGCTTGGAGAAAATGCTTGGTGATGGACCATTGTGTGTTCACAAGGCTTTTTTTGGGTTTTTGATTGATGCTTCCAAATTTTACATTTTGTGCATTCTTAATTTACTAGCAATACCATTGAGCACAAACTCCTATCATTTTTCACCTATTGCAAAACTCACTTCTTTTATGGACCTCTAACGGGTAATTTGTTCTATCATAGTGTATTCTCCATTCGGGTTCATGTCACCCCGCACACACCATTGCACACCATCTATTGGAAATCCATTATGACTCAGTTGTGCATGAACCACAATTGAGTTACACCATTTTGCAACTTTTCATCCGTTATGTAGCCTTTTTATCCCAAATATGCATCCATTATACAACCTTAGTAAGGAACCCCCATTATGAGTCCCATTGTGCATGAACCATAATTGAGTAAACCAAGGTTCCACGAACCTTGATAACCTATCCTAGAAAAACTACTCCCTCATGACACTACCTACATAAACTACCTATGTAAAGGTGCATTCCCACTAGGTGTTAGGGACTCTTAGTGTTGAGTCCCCTAAAACCGTGCTAGTCATTTAGGACTTACACCTACTTAACCATGAACATTTTATATTAAGTTAGCATTCACTTAACATTAAGGTATCACCGCCTGTTTAGCATTGTGTGCCACCTAGAATGCCACCTAGATTTTCATTTAACATTGACTTAACATCAAGTGTGAATGCACCGTAAGTAAGTTTCATAGGCAAGTAGGGAATGTATAACTATGTATGTAGTAGGTAAGGCATTGAGGGGGCTACAAGGTAGGTAGATGCATGCATGTGGTTCAACAATGGTATGAAAGTGAGTGTAAAAGTTTTAAAAATCTAGAAGATGATCACCCCAAAAGCTAGACACACATTTTTTGTGGCATCCACATTTAGTCAAAAGACCTCAAGGCTTTTGTGCTTTTGGGTTACACAATTTGTATTCTTTTCCATTGAAAAAGAGTTTAGATCCATACCATCCTTCTTCGTCGTACATGGAACAAGTCTTTTTTTTTTCCCCCCCCTCCCCAAAATATATCAAAAACTTGGAAAATTTTCCCCTCCCAAAAAATTCTTTGCTTCTAGGTTACCAATGTAACTGAGGTTTTTATGGGGTTGGGGGCCACATTATCCAATTTCTAGGTTTAGACTCTAGACTCTAGACTCTAGACACTCATAGGAAGTGCATGCAATGTACCTTCTCTGGTGTGTCCACATGCAAAGATGACAACATATTCGGGTCATGTACTTGGTAACATGGTAACATGGTGGTAGTGTGAACCATGGCTTTTATACCTTGGGTGAACCCGCACCAACATTGGTACCATGGTAAACATCCCAAAACCCATTTAAATTACTTCTCAATATTATAAATATCCCATGCTTAGACAAAAATTAGGGTCTCCAAGTTCAAATCTAGCATTTTTGGGCCTTAATTTGGCCACCCCAAGGGCTCATTAAAAAAGGTGAAGGTACCAAGGGGGGGCGCTGCTGGTTCACCCTGGCCATGAACAATTTAGGTAGTAGTCCTACAATTCTTTCTTGGGACCCTTCGTGACCAACATTCAAGATTCAAGGGCACCTGATTACCCCACTAGGTACCTGGGCAGCTTTGACATTAATTGTATTTAATTTTTTAAAAAAGTTGAAAATTTCACCAAAAAAATTCTTCAAATAAAAAAAAATTGCCAAGGAAAATATTGGATCTTCAGGAATATTCCCTGTGTTGAAATGAAATTTTCAAAATAAATAAATTATTTGACAGCCATGTGTGAGGTAAAGTTTTGCAGTTCCATCGATTTCAATGTAAAATATGCAATTTTCATTGTGGTGCATATGGCATTAATATTATAGTTTGACATTAGTTTGGCACCAAGTTTTCAAAGGCTGTGTCAAGTGAACAAAAGTTTTAGCATGCAACCCCCAGAAAACATTCAAGATTAGTTCCAAGCTCAACAAAAAATGGACAACACTTGGGTCATTTTTTGAATCTCCCAAGAAAACAGCACAAAAATGTTTCAAAGAAATTTCCAAATTCCAAGGCATTCTCAAATTCAAAGATCCTTTGCCTTTAACTTTCGAGCCATGAACAGAGATGCAAAAATTTTAAAATCCAACATTACAATTTTTTTAGCTATGTTAGCCTTGTCTCATTTTGTTAACCTCTTCAATTATGCATTCAAAAGCCTTGTGAAAAGTTATCATAAAATTGGCACCTAACCACAAAGGTGCATTTGACTCCAATGAGATGGGTTTCCCACCCACCCAACTTGGAAAGAATCAAAGATTAGTCCAAGTTCAACAAAATGCACAATACTTCCTCCTTTTTTCCCATTAATCTCCCAAGAATCAATAAAAATTTATGCAAACGCATGTGACTCTTGAGAAGGCTTCCAATTCCTAAGGTCTTCTTTCCCAACCTCAAAAGATTGATGCCCTCAAATACTTCCAATTCACAAGAGGAAATGAATATAAAAGAATCTAATGTTTGAAGTTTGAGCCAACTATAGTAAAAAAACAAGGGGGGTGTGTCACACTGTGGCCTTGCCATTTATGTACATGAAAACGTAATCTTAAGGCAAAAGAAGACTTATGAAAGCTCAAATATTTCACCATGCAAAAATATACTCTTCAAAAAAAATCCTCTAAAAGAAACCAAAATCCTTCAAGATATTATTATAACTCTGTAACTAATCTCAAGTTTCAACACAAGCCGAAATATCACCTTTCAAAAATCCTCATATAAAAATTAGGCGTATTACCTAAAGGCCAAAATCCCTTAAGCTACTATACTCTATAATGAATCTAAACACAATATCCTTTGCCTAGGAATTAGGTTAGCTAAATTAGTGTCACTTTGGCAAGTAGCCCCAAAAAGCCTAGAGGATGTTGTTAGACATGCTTGGGGCATTTGGGCTGGCTATCTAAAATGACCATTCTACAATGCTATAGAATGACCACTCTTTTATGTTAACATTCTTTTTATCTTGCTCTTTCTATTTTGGAAAATTGATGTTTTTTTTTTTGTCTTTGCACATCAATTTTTTCAGGAGTTTTGAAAGAATGGAGTACAATGAAGACTTCACCATACCATTACCATTCCACAATGAATGATTTCTTGAAGCTTCAATTTGCGCAGCTAAAGAAAGAAAGCTCCACAATACCCAATCCCCAAAAAGAAACTTCAGACTTAAAAGCAGGCTATGTAGATGCTCAATGTAGATGGCTTTACTTACAAATTGACTCAAGTCCCAGAGAAGAGATTATTACAATAGACAAAGCACTAGGTACTCATCACAAGTTTGATTGTTGATCTTCACAAGCGGGACCCATGGGAACTAATGCCTAGAGAAACAGTGTTTCTTGTCTTCCACACTGCCAACTTGCTTTCTTTTGTTGGGCTCTGCCACAAAAGAGACCACAAAGCATTGTTGGTTGGTCTTTATTTGGTCCCACATTTTGAGGAATGTTCACTGGGTATTCTCTGACCCTCTCTGAGTTGGTTCATTTTTTGATGTGTTTATTGTGAGATCTGAGTTCCACTTTCTGGAACTTTCATGGAACACTCAACTTTCTACAATTTCATGCAACCAATTTTTGTTTATTTTAACTGTTGTTGACTTGAACTCATCATACATTACAAGAGAAATACCGCTTTTTCTCACCTGTAAAGACCTCCTCTGATTTCTCTAGTTACATCTAGAGTGCGCCTTGCAGAGTGAAAAATTCTGCTGGGCTTTTCAAATACAGAAAGTTCTGTTCCTGTTGGCATTACACAGAAGGTACTCAAGAGAATGCAGCTCTTGATTCGTGTGAGATAAACTTTGTGGTTTCATCCATTACACAATGTATATTATGTGAATTTTGAAATTAAGATACAGCACACACAGTAAAAAATCATTGTCCTCATGCATTTAAGATTTGGGAAAAAAATTTGGTTTGAATTGTGAGTCAAATTGTGGTGAGAAAGGAGAACCTCACTGTAATCTGTCAGCTACCCTTTTGTCCCATCAAATTCATTTGCATTCTAGTCACCTTACCATGCCCCACAGTTCCATCATCTCTCAGAATTTTGTTTGAATAAAGAAGGGCAGAAGTGCTCCACCTTGAGATGCTTGGTCTTGTGGAAAGACCCTTCTTTCTGAACAAGGCAAGCACATAAGCAAACACAACATGACATCTTCCGAAGTAGTAATTTTCTTACCATAGAATCAGAGTATCCCAGCAGTCCCTGAGAGCTGTACTAAAAACTGCACCTAGGTGTGTTCTCACTGTGTACAAATCTTTGAGCAAGATGCAATTCAAAAAAAAGAGAGCCCCATAACAACCAACAAATGCAGTGTCACAAAGAAGGATCATCATCATGGAAGATAGTTTTGGATCTTTTTCATACACAATAAAATACATAGGCCACATGCCCTTTGAGAGCGACACTAAACATCAAGGCCTAATTCATCAGCAAAAATGAGACGGAGCGTCAGACTCTATAAGATAATGCCTTGTGGACGAATAGAACCCAGGAAACCTGACAGAGGGAAAAAGGTGCAGCCCATAAGACATGGGCAGGCCAATATATCTCCATACAGTTTCGCCGGTCAGTACTGTCCTGACTTTCACAGAGACATTTATGCTGAAGCATCAGGCAATGCTGAATGTGATGCTACACCCCCAAATCAGTTCTCAGACATCCAACATTTGTGTTCAGGTTGAACATTACCAGTAGTGAAACTATAAACCAAAAAGTAGATCAGATGTTAGATCTCACAGCATTGTTTCATCGAGCCCTGAGACAGCCTCAATGCCAACCCCATTGGTCAGTAATCTGTGAAGATTCGTTTCATGTAGTTGGGGTTTGTAATGCCAGAGTCAGAAAAAAGGTGGTTGGAGCTGCGTGCATGGTGATGGTAGTCTTCTGATTCCCCACTGTACCCATACCCTGATCTTTGATGGTCTTGATAAGGACCTGCTGCATCATATCTTTCATAAGATGGCTCATACCGACTGTATGATGTGCCCTGGCTCTCATACTCTGGATTATAGTCTCTGTCCTCATAAGATTCCTGCCCATAAGATGGTCTGCTGGGAACAACAGATTGGGGATGTGAATCCATCACTCCATAGGCATAGGCAGGTGCATACTGGCCATATGCTGCCCCTCCCTCCCTCACATCATAGTGATCATAACTATCCCTTTCATGGTATGAAGATGGAGACTGATTGTATGATGAACTTTGCTGACTGTCTAAATGAGAAGCATAGGCATCCTCCCTTTCTGAGGGTGAAGGATGGGTAAATGTTACTGAGCTCTCTGTCTCACAGGGCAGATCTTCAGTATCCGTTTCCATTTCTGGAGAAGATTGATGTCTGAACAATGAAAAGACGTCAAGGACTTCAGGTTGCTTGGGGGCAGTTTTAGATTGGATGAAGTCAATGAAATTCTTGCTGTATATTGTGCCAGCATAGAACTCAGCTTTCTTCTTGGCCTTCCTTGCCCTCTTTAGCAGAGCCTCAGGATCAACTTTGCCTGTAACAGTCACTTTCTGATGTGCTATGTCACACACCACCATTGTCACACCTGCAAATACAACAATTCCAAAGAACCCCCCATTAGTCTATGCAATCCACACATGTCTATCCATCTATCCATCTCCACTCAAAATAGTCCTTACATCCAGACCGACTACCGAACACTCCAATCGATGTTGATCCAACAACATTTCCACTGAACGGAAAGAGTTACTCTTCCCAACGCAGTTGTGCCATTGCAAACCTCCCTGAAACTAACCATCATCCTGGTGAGTTCTTCCACTCCTCCATCCATCAAAGGGGAGCTGGTAGCCTGACAATTTCCATTACAAAATCCTCCAGAACATGCACACACACACACCCCACTCTTACAATCCATTCAGAAAACATAAAGGGTTTGTGGGGGCGGGGGGGTGCAGGGGTTCTGGCACTACCAGAGTAAGGACAAAAAATGAATCACTTACCATCCATCTTCCTGAGTTCGTTCCGAACTTTGTCTTCACACTTGCTACAGCACATGGGGACTCTCAGCTCAATCTCCTGCAAAGTCCATTACCCGTTTCTTGCAAGGTCAGCAAAAATCAAAATCGATACATTCTCTTGGTAAAACGGAATAAATCCCATGGTCTTCAGACTATGCCACCACCCATTTGCTTTCTCTAACAGATACAAGGTTTTAGTAAGTCTCCAGCACAGCTTCAAAGCGGAACATAACATGCATACTTACCGGATGGACCTTCTTTGGCTGACTGCTGCGGCGGGTGATCTCTTGGGGCCTTGAGGGTCGTTGTTTCTGTACCACAGGGTCACGGAATCGGACCACTTTAGGAGGAGGGCCAGAAGCAGAAGAAGGATGGCGAGAAGGAGGAGGCATCATCAGAGGAGGAGGGGGCTCACGAAACATTCGGTATGCCATGGCATCAGGGTAATTGGCGAACATAGGCGTCTCGTAGAAACGACCGATGCTCGGCGGCGGCGGCAGATCAGGGTAGCATGTGAAGGAAGGCGGCTGGGGATAGTTCCTATAGGAAATAGTCTCCCGGAAGTATGGTTCTGGTTCCTCTTCTCTGAAGTCCTGATCCATCCATTCGGGTTCTCCCATTCCAAAAAGCTGCACAACCCAACAATCGCAAAAAGAAACATTGCATGTTTTTTAGGTCATGCACAATCTCATAACCTGCACATACTTCCACATCATTATCTGATTAAGAAAGACAGCGCGCGCACACACGCACACACTAGTTCCGATTGATCTTAGAAAAGAAAAACCATGAAGCCACCCATTAGCCAGCAGCAGAGCAGCAGCGACATTCTACCTTGCCAATGAATGTAGCCATGGCTGACGATCGTTACAAACGTGAGCTCCAGCAACCGATAAATCCCGACTCCTCTCTTCTCTTCTTCAGCTTTTCGTCAAATCGTCCGAGGTAAACACAAAGGGTCATACGACAAACTTATAGAAAAGCACCACCACCTTATGACTTCTTCCGGTGTCTAAGGAGAAGAGACCTACATATACCATAGCAAGAGATAACATGACTTCTTGGGTTTAGTAGATCAGAGGGGCTCTTCTTCTTCTTCTTCTTCTTC
>Ga0116229_10004168_pt1 | contig 23730 bp, 18 predicted proteins | sample S1TSphgellanicum_3_FD_87313 | JGI IMG/M metagenome (GOLD analysis project Ga0116229, IMG submission 87313) | Host-associated microbial communities from peat moss isolated from Minnesota, USA - S1T2_Fc - Sphagnum magellanicum MG | ecosystem: Host-associated > Plants > Peat moss > Unclassified...
ATGGCGCGGCGGACGGCTCTCAGTCAGACAGGCTGCTCAGGCGGGGATTTCCTTGTCGTGTTCGATCATCGCGTAGGCGGAATGATTGTGAATCGACTCGAAATTCTCCGACTCGACCACGTAGGCGCGCACGCGCTTGTCCCTGTTGAGCGCCATCGCCACGTCGCGCACCGTGTCTTCGACGAATTTCGGATTGTCATAGGCACGCTCGGTGACGAACTTCTCGTCGACGCGCTTCAATATCCCATAGACCTCGCAGGACGCCTGCTGCTCGGCGACGTCGATCAGTTCCTCCAGCCACATGTGCTCGACGAGCTTGGCGGTCATCGTGATATGCGAGCGTTGGTTGTGCGCGCCGTAGTCGGAGATTCTCTTCGAGCAGGGGCACAGACTCGTGGTGGGGACCACGACCTTGAGCCAAACTTCGGTCTTGCCGTCGCGATGCTCGCCGAAAATTGTCGCCTGGTAGTTCATCAGGCTCTCGACGCCGCTGACCGGCGCCGCCTTCATGACGAAGTAGGGAAACGTCATCTCGATGTGGCCGGCGGTGGCGTCGAGATGCCCGGTCATTTCCTCCAGCATCTTACCGAATGAGTCGACCGAGATTTCGCGTTCGTGCCGGTGCAGGATCTCCACGAAGCGCGACATGTGCGTGCCTTTGAAATTGTGGGGCAGATTGACGTACATGCTGAAATTCGCGACGGTGTGCTGCTCGCCGCGGGCACGGTCCTTCACTCTGACGGGGTGGAAAATGTCCTTGATGCCGACCTTGTTGATCGGCAGTTGGCGCGTATCGGGGTGGCCTTGCACATCCTCCACAGGCTTCGCGTTGGGCTTCTTCAAGGGGACGGCGACGTTCATGTTCGATCTACCTGCTGGAGCGATGCGGCTGACATGGTGCCGAAATCGCGAATTCCAACGATCTTAGACGATTCGCGGGCGATTGGGCGGGACACGGGCCCGGTTTGGGCGCCAATTCGCGGCCAGGGGCCTCCAGGGGCCCGATTTCGGTTAAATTGACCGAACCGCACCGAAATGAAACCGACTGCCGTCCGACCGCCGAGGCACCCTCCGCTCATCTGCAACACGGGCACCTCAGCCCTTCGATTCGTCCGGTGTAAAGTCGTCAACCACGGGCTCACCGCCCCTCTTCAACAGGATCTCGACCTTCTGCTCGGCGTCTTTGAGCGCGGTCTGGCAGGTACGCGACAGCAGCACGCCACGCTCGAACACAGCCAATGATTCCTCCAGCGGCAGGTCGCCTCCCTCGAGGCGTTCCACCAGGGTTTCCAATTCGCGCATCGCCGACTCGAAATCAGGCTGCACTTCGTCGACGGCACTTGGGGTGGGCATGGCATGGGAACGGTACACAGGCACCGCCGCGGGGTCAACTTTGCAGCGAAGTCGTGATATGCGTCACAGCGCTCAAGGTCGCGCCGAGCGCCTTTTTGAGTACCATGAGTCGTGAGAAATCCGATGCCTATTTCGCTCAAATCCATGGCTGCCTGCGCTTGCGTCGGCGCGGCGCTGGCGGCGCTTGCTGCCTGCGGCGCGCGGCATGAGCAGCTCACGGTCGACGATCTCATGGAGGATCGCGTGACGCTCGACGGCGTGCTGCTCAAGTGCGGTGAGAATCCATCCAGGGCCAGGACCGATTCGGACTGCCTGAACGCGCGCATCGCCGTCGACCGTCTTGCCAGCCGCTCCGATTCCGCAGAAGACGCGAAGCGCGCCCGGGAGTTCGAGCGCACCCGCGAACAGCTCAGGTTGTCGCAGGAGAGGGAGCGGCAGGAACAAGAGGCAAAGACCAAAGTGGACGCGTATCACCTGCCGCTGGTGCCGGTGGATCCGTCACCGCCGCCGGCGCCCGCCGGGGAGCTCGCCGCTCCGCCCGTGGCCCGCGAGACGTCTCCTTAGGGCGAAGCGCGCAAGTCGGTGATTTGCACCCGGCGATTGCTGGGATCCTCCGGCCGATCGGGGGACAACAGATGTTCGGAGCCGTAGCCCACCGCTTCGATGTGCAGCCCGTCAATTCCCTTGTCCACCAAGAAGCGCTTCACGGCTTGCGCGCGCCGCAGCGACAGTTGCTTGTTGTAGTCCGCGCGGCCTTGGGCGTCGGTATGTCCGGCGACCACGAATCGATCCTTGGCCATCGACGGCTCCTTCAGCGTCTTTGCAAGCTGCTGGAGTTGCACTTCGGCTCGCGGCGTGATGGCGCTCGAATCGTGATCGAACGGTATTTGCAGATTGATCGACGGCGGCGGTTGGGGGTCGTGGATACGCCCCAATCCGCGCGATTCGGATGGGCTGGGCTCGGGGTGCAGCGCGTGCTCGATCTCACTGCTCGACATGACATGGTCCGGCTCGGCCGGCGGATCCGCCGCCCGGGTTTGATTGGCAAAGGCCGCGATCGCTGCTACGAGAATCCAGGGGTGGCGTGTCATTTGATCGGCTCCAGGCCTTGCGACCGTCGGGCCGCGTTGTACTCATCCTTCCTGAGCGCAAGGCTGCGCTGCGCATCCTCACTGGGTTTGCCGGACGCAGCGCTCTGCGACTCGACCAATGCGTCGTAGTACCGCGCCCGCGCGGCCGCCAAGCCGCCGTCGGAATCGGCCGAGTCGGGCGCGGTTTTGCCGGCGGCGGGAAGCGACCTCGACAGCACGGTGGTCGCGCTCGATCCGATCGCACCGCCCACGATATCGCTGTTCTTGCCGATGATGTCCGCGAGGGCGAGGCGTGACTTTTGTTCCGATTCCGTTTCCGTCACGGCCACTTCGATCGTGACCGGCATGAATTCCAAAGGGCTGCGCGGCAAATCCAGGTATTCGGCGTTGCGTGCATCGAGCTCGGCGCCCTGGGTTTGATCTTGCACCGCAATCCGAGTGCGTTCCTGCTTGAGGCCTGCCACGGTGCCGCTCCCCGCCGCTGGGTCGCGGCTCGCCGCGGCGATGCGCGCATCGAGGCTGTCGAGCATGCGCTGGTTGCGGGTCTGGGCGCGCTTGAGTGCCTCGATCTCGCCCGCGACTTCCTGCTGGAGCTTGCTCTTCTCTTCGTAGATCCTGCGGGCTTCGACCGACAGCGGCGGCACGCGCAGCCACGGCGCCGCATCGTCCTTGCCGCCTGCCGCGTGCGATCCCGCGCTCACGGTGCCGATATTGACCCACGCGCTCGACAGCACCTCCTGCGTGTCCGTGACCGACGGGTCGGAAATCTTGAGCGTGTAGACGGTGATGCGCGATGCGCCCTTGTCAGCCGTGGTGAGCAGCGATTCGATGCGATAGCCGGCGTCCCGCAGTCGGTAGGCGGTGCCGTCCTTGGAAAACTCGAAGCGCGCCTCGTACACCGCCTTGGCCTTGCCGTTCACGCACACATTGGCGCGCCGCAGCTGATTCTCGACCGAGTCGTCGGTTCTCGACGTCTTCCATTGGCTCTGCGGCAGATCCCGGGTCGCGCGCGACAATTCCTTGGGCAGATAGTCGGCCGCGCAGTTCGCCGGTTCGGGCTGGAAGGCGGCGGCGGCGACGATGGTCATGCAGCCGAGCTTGGCGTTGATGTGCAGCATCGGTGACGGGTCGAAGTCCGCGCGGTACAGATTCATTTGCCGCGAAGTCGCATACCGCGTGTCCTTGCGCGCCGCACGCGATTTCATGCGGTCGGCCGACGACTCGATCCCGTGATTGACGTACAGTTCGACCAGCTTGCCGACGATCACGCCGATCAAGGGCAGGAATCGGGCGTTGGACTGATCCGCGGCGTCCTGAGGAACGAAGTAGGGTTCATCGGCCACGATGCATGTGTCGTCTACGTAGGCGCGAACTTCGACGTTGTCCTTCGTCGCAGGGGCGGCCCCCGACGCCGGCCATTGCAGCAGCGAGAGGCACAGCGCGGATGCGAGCCCGCGGATGGCCGCGCCGCCAGGCGCTGCTGGGATAGCCGCGCCGCTCATTTAGCCGCGCTGCCCGGCGCCGCGCGAGTGGCTGCCAACAGGGTGTCGAGCTTGCGCAAGATCAGCGACCATTGCTCCTTCTGCGAGGGATCGGTCAGCGTCGATCTGTAGGTCATCACCCGGTCGCGCGCCACGTCGCCGAATTTCTTCAGGATGACTCCGGCCTCCAGGAGCTCCTCGCCCTTGCAGTCGTCCGCGTTGAACGACCACACGGTGAGGGTGCCGCTTCCTGCACGGTTGCTCATGCCGCAGCGAAGCGGCGGCGGATCGCCGCGCCACAGGATCCTGAAAATATCGTTGATTGCGCCGGAATTCGCCGCGTAATAACTGTGGCCCATCGCATCGCCGCCCACCTGCGACATGTCGATGGTGTCGAGGCCGGGCAGCTTGATGATGGAGTCGCCCGCGTTGCCGGCGCGCGGTGCGCCGTGCACGATCTTCGAGGTGCGCAGCGCGTAGTCGTTGTCCGATGCGTACAGCGTGACGCGATCCGCGGAGCCGCGCAGCGAATCGATCGCAGCCGTGAACTCATCCCGATCAACGTCGGGCGCCGTGAAGACGATTTGACCGAACATATGCTGCCGCTTCTCGGGCGCGCGTTTCGCGAGGAAATGCCCCAGCGCTTGCAGTAACGCGCGGTTGCCCATGCTGTGGGCCAGCAAGTGAATGCGTTCGGCTCCCGATTGAGTCACGATGGTGTCGAGGAAGTCGGCCATTTTCCAAGCGCTGATGTCGATGACGGCCTCATCGACGGGATAGGCCGTGGCGCTGCCCTGCGACGGCCAGCTGTAGAGCATCGGCGTGCCGTCGAAATCCAAGTCGTACGCCAGCTGCGCGGCGCGGCGGGCGGCGTCCTCGAACGTGTTGTCGAATCCATGGACGAAGATGAATAAATCCTTGGACGGCGAGTCCTTGATTTGCTGGCGCAAGGCCTTGACGAAGGCGTCCTGGGGGAGCGGCGTGATCTCATCGAGCAGAACGTAGCGGCGCCGCATCGAGGCCTCGTCCAGGCCCAGCGTGTACTCGGCCCAGCGCGGCTTCGTCTCGAGTTCCGCCGACTTGTGGGTCTGCGGGATGGTGACATCGAGATAACCGTACTGCAGCTCACCGCGTGCCGCCCCGTAGAAGAACGCCGGTTTCAGATTGCCGGTGACGGCTCGATTCGTGCCGTAGAACACACGCACCGTGGCGAAGCCGTGGTCCTGTTTGTAGCGTTGTAGGCTTGCCGCGGCGCCGGGCGGCGGCGGTAAGCCTCGGGCGGGCGACGGCGGCAAGCCGCGCTCGGCAACAGGGGGCGATGCGAAAGCCTTGATCTGAATGTCGACCTGCGCGACGCCGGCGGTATCGTTGGCGTCGGCATCGATGTCGCGCAGTTTCTTGAGGGTGGCCAGCACGTTCTCATGATGCTCGCCGTAAGTCTCGCGCTCGATGTCGAGGATGCGCCGCTGGTACCCCGCGGCCGCCGGGTAGCGCTTGGCCTTCCGATTCAGTTCCACCAACGAGGTGAGGACCGGCACGAGGTCGGGATGATCGCGTCCCAGGGTGGTTTCCTGCAACGACAAGGCGCGTTCGTAATAGCGTTCGGCGCGCAAGTCGTCGCCCGACTGCGCTGCGAAGTCGCCCAGGCTGCGCAGCAACTCGACCCGAGCTCGATCATCGCCGCTTGCCTCGATGAGCTTCAGTGCCTCATCGCCGTAGCGGAATGCATCCTTGGCGTTGTTGGCCGACTTGGCGTCCTCGAAATTCTGATTGGCTCGCACCAGGTCGCGCAGCGAGTCGTCGGACTGCCCGGACACGGCCTCCGGACCGGCCAGCAGCAGGACGCAGGCGGACATCTTCAGGCAGTGTAGAGCGGTTCGAAACATCCTAGGGCTCGAGCATGATGGTTTTCTGGTCATGCAAAGCGGGGTCTAACTCTACCGTAAGTCGAGACAAGGCGCTCGCCGGCTACATAAAGCACCTCCCTGGATTACATTGCCTTGGATTACATTTGCCGTGGATTGCACTGGAGTGAAGCGAAAACGGATTGCATGCGCATCCCAGGTGTAATATTAAGCCCAAGGGAGACCCTTCGAGGATACGTTGGTGCAACTCGGACGTTTGTCGGTGTCGGCCTTGCTGCTGCTGTGCGCAGGTATCATGCAACCGGTGTCGGCGCGCAACGTCGCTTTGCTGGTGGCGGTGGGCCAGTTCAAGGATCCGCAATTGAAGACCGCGCAACTGCTGGGCCCTCCGCGCGACGTCGAGTCGATGCAAAAGGCGCTCACCGAGCATTGGGGCTTCCTGCCGGGGGATATAGTCACCCTGCGCGATCAAGACGCAACCCGCGACCGCATCCTCGACCAGATCGCCGCCTTGGAGAAGCGCAGCGCGCCGGGCGACACCGTGTTCATCTACTTCAGCGGTCACGGCACCAGCACCGCCGACCACGACAACCAGTTCGATCTACCGTACGCAACCGGGGCATGGGTTCCTTACGATCTGGATTACAGTTCGATGACTGCTGCGAAGAGCACGTTGATCGTGGGCAGGACCGATCTCGTGCCGCGCCTCAAGCGTCTCGACCAAGCCGGCCGTTGGGTGGTCGTGGTTTCCGATAGCTGCTACTCGGGCCAGGTAGTCCGTTCATTTGGACAGTCGGTCAGTCATTCGCGTTACCTGCCCCTGAACTTCCGGGATCTGGGCGTGGCGGCGGCGAGTCACGCCGTCACGGCGCGTCTCGACCCGCCTCCGTATCCTTATCAGCATGTGCTCTTGATCTCGGGCGCCAGCGACAGCGAAACCGGGGCGGACATCTCCACCGCGCAGGCGCTGCAGCAGGCGCCGACGCTGGACGGACAGTACCATGGCGCCTTCTCCGATGCGTTCCTGCGCCTGCTGAACGGGCAATTACTGAGCGGCAGCTACAATTACGCTCAGGCCCGCGAGGCCTTGAACAGCTTCCTCGAAAACCATAAATTCGCGCAGCACCCGCAATTGCTACCGGGAATCGCCGAAGACCCGCAAGACATCGGATCGCGTCCCTTCCTGGCGATGGCGACGGTCGCGCCGTCGGCGCCGGCAGCATCGCCCGCAGCCGCGCCGGCAGCACCGCCAACAACCGCACCGGCGGCACCGCACGTGGCGGCGCCGGCGGCACCGCCCGCAGCCGCGCCGGGACCGAAGCCGACCCTGCACCTGCAGCTCGAATCGGTCTCCGCGCCGCTCCGGACCAAGATCACGGCCTTGAGCGGGGTCGACATCGTCAATCAACAGGCCGACATGGGGGTTCGCCAACATGGCGACCTCGTGGATCTGCTCGGTCCGGCCGGAGATCCCATCGTGCAGGCCAAGCCGGCCAAGGATCCCCAGCTTCTCAGGCGTATTGCCGCACAGGCATGGCTCAATCGAGTGCTGCCGCCCGCCGGCGACAACGCACTCGGATTGCGTGCGGAGACCGATCCCGGCAGCCGCGGCAACACCTTCGTGCAGTGTGAAACGTTCGTTTTCACAGTTCGACTGAAGAAGCCCGCCTACTTGATGGTGCTCGATCTGAACAGCGAAGGGAATCTCAACGAACTGTATCCGGTGGACGCCTCGGAGCGGCAGGTTATCGCCGCCGGAGCACTGCGAATGATTCCCGGTACGGATCCGGGTTCTCGGATCAGGGTCACGACGCCGTTCGGTTCCGACCAGGTGGCGGTGGTGGCGTTCGAGCACCTGCCCGCTTTCTTTGCCGACCTGAACGGCGATGAACTGTTCGGCGCCGACAGCCCACGTGCCGATAAATTGGCCAAGGGCCTTGCCGCTGTAACCGGGAAGGTGAGCGTCCAACAAATCACCGTGCACACGTATCGCGCCACGGGCAAGGTGTCCTGCAGTTCTTGAGATCGGGCGGGGTGCGCACTTTGAGGATGGGCAGTCATGACTATTCGCTTGACGATTCTCGCGCTCTTCGCATCGAGTTACGTGTACGCGCAGTCGCCAGGGCTGCAGGCGCCGCTGCTGCCCTCGAATCACGCCCTCATCATCACCGTATCGGAGTATCGGCGCAGCCCGCTACCCGGAGTCCTCAACGACCGCAAGCTGGCCAACGAATTGGCCGCGCGCTTCGGAGTGCCGCCGCCGAACATCGTCGAGCTGTCGGAAGGACAGGTTACTCGCGAGGGCCTGAAGCAGGCGTTGGCCGGCATGGATCGGACTCTCCTGCCGGGCGACCGGCTATACGTATACTTTTCCGGACACGGTGCCCGTTTCTTCAGCAAAGCCACCGGACGGTGCACGGAAAGCATCGTGATGCAGGACATGCAGGTGGTCACGAATGCGGAATTCGCAAGCATGCTCAAACCGCTCTCGGCCAAGGCCGACAAGACCGTCGTCATGCTCGATTCATGCCATTCCGGAGGCGTGGCGCAATCGGCAGGCTCGCGCGATATCGGCGCCGATGCGGGCGAGCGCCCGAAATTTCTGGCGGAGGCGTCCAGCCCTCAATGCTCGCTGGCGGTCAACGATCGCGGCTTTTCCCAGATCCGCGGCGCCGAGCTCAGCACCACCGACAACAATCTGGTGATTCTCGCGGCAGCTAGAAACGACGAAGTTGCCTGGGACACCTCCAAGGGCGGTGCACTGACCTACAACTTCGAGCAATGCCTGGGCGGCGGCGCCGCCGACACGGATCACAGCGGCTCGCTCTCGATGCAGGAACTGACCGCTTGCGTACAGGCGCGGCTCGACAAGACGCAGGCGGCGGCCGCGCGGCAACATGCGACCCTGGCAGGGAACGCCGCGCTGGTACCGGCCTTCTATGCGGCGCCCGCGCCCGGTGCGGTGGCGCCGGGCAACGCTTCGCCGGGCGGCGCCGCAACCGGTACCGGGGCGAATGGCAGCGCCGTGCCGGGCAACTCTTCGACTGGCGGCGCCGCACCCGCTGCCGATGTCCTGGCCGCGCTCAACGATATCTACAATCAGCGGGACGATCGATGGCAGGTGCGGGCGACCCTGGCGCAGCCCAAGCTCAAGATCGGCTCCAACCTGTCGCTGTCGATCCGTTCAGCGCGCGACGGATTCGTGTACATGTTCTATCAAGGCACTGCGCCGGGCAGTTTTTATCTGCTGTTTCCCAACCAGCTCGATGCACAGAACGCGATCAGAGCCAACCAGGATCTGACGTTGCCGCGTCAGGAGTGGACCGTAACGGCGCTCGGTCCGCGGGGCGTCGATCACGTCATGGTGATGGTCACGGCGACGCCACGGGATTTCTCGGCCCTCGCGCTGCCCGCCGAGTACGTCAGCGCAGCCGGCCCATTCCGCAAATTCAGCCCCACGACGCAGGCGGCGTCGCAGATCGGGCGGATCGCCACCTTGTCCGCCGCCGCCGCGCGCAGCGTCTGCCGGACCACTGGTGAGACGCGCGACGACCAAGCCGCGCGAGAATGCAGCGGCGTCTTCGGCGCCAGTCTGCTGGGAGTGGAGGAGACCGACTGACGCCCGCGGGCATGGCGTCGCTCGGACGGCGTGGTAACGGTCGCGTGGGCATGACGTCGGCCCGGAAGGCATGGTAACCGTCGGAAGGGCATGGCGTCGGTCGGGACGGCGTGGTAACGGTCGGGCATCGCGTCGGTCGGAAGTCAAATCGCCGCGGCGTTCCGGTCCCGATCGCCATCCTCGGTCAGGAGAAAGGCGACCGGGTTAACAAAAACGAAAAATATACCTATATAGGAATGTGTGCCTCAAAGAACAAAAACGGCGGCCTCAAGCATGAAACTCTGACTTATCAATCTTATTGCCGAATAGGCGGATAAAGTCGTTCTAAAATAAGAATATGTGTGAACGGCGACTCGGCCCGCCGGGGCGAAAGCCGTTGGAATGCCGCTCATGGACACGAATCAACCGTTGCGGCGATTCTCTGCGCTCGCCTGCGCCGTGTTCACCGTGCTTGCCCGTGTCCCGGCCGAAGCGGCCGCACCGCCCGACCTGACGTCGTTGAGCCTCGAACAGCTGCTCGACGTCAGCATCGTAGGCGCTTCCAAGTATGAACAGAAGCAGAGCGATGTGGCCGCAGCGGTCAGCGTCATCACGCGCCAGGAGATTCAGGCCTTCGGCTGGCACACGCTCGCCGAAGCGCTGGCCAGCCTGCCCGGGGTCTATACCACTTACGATCGTCAGTACAGCTACATCGGCGTGCGCGGCTTCGGCTTGCCGGGTGACTTGAACACGCGGGTGCTGGTCACGATCAACGGCAATCGCGTCAATGATCCGAATTTCGACCAGGGTCCCACCGGTCCGGAATTTCCGGTCGATATGGACATGATCGAGCGCATCGAGTACATCCCGGGTCCGGGTGGCGCGGTGTACGGGCAGAACGCCATGTTGGGCGTCATCAATGTCGTCACCCGCGGCGGAGCCGATCTCGGCGGCGGCGAAGCCGCCGCGACATATCAGGATCCCCAGCGGCTCACCGAAGGGCGCGCGAGCTGGGGGAAGGTGCTCAATAACGGTCTCGACGTCGTGGTTTCGGCGTCCGATCTGTACGCGCGCGGCGAGAACCGCTACTTCGACTATGGCGCCTCCGGGATCTCCGGCGTGGCGGCCGGCATGGACGGCGAGCGCAACCGGCAGTTCTTCGCGCGCGTCGCGCTTGGGTCCTGGTCGCTCGAAGAGGTCCTCGCCGATCACCTCAAGTACGACCCCACCGCGTCGTTCCTGTCCGATCCGCTGTTCCCGGGCCAGTATCAGGGCGACCGCCATGCCCTGACGCAGCTGCGCTACGACGGCTCAGCCTCCGATACGGTGCAATTCTCCGGCCGACTGTTCGCTGCCGAGGAGGACTACCACAGCCTGCTCTACTTCGGCGGTGCGCCGACTTCTGCGCCCGCCGACAGCGCATGGCACGGCGGCGAACTGCGTGTGCTGTTCCTGGGACTCTCCAATCACAAGCTGATGTGGGGTCTCGAAGGCCAGGACAATCCGCGCGAAAACCAGGCTGCGTACGACTATGCGGACCCCTCCAAGAATTACTTCCTTGGGCTGCACGGCTACCGCGCCGGCGTCTACGTCCAGGACGAATGGCGGATCGCGGCGCCGCTGACGGCGACGCTGGGCCTGCGTGAAGACGACAACAACATGACCGGCACCAAGGCGAGCCCGCGCGTGGCCCTGATCTGGAGCCGTGACGAGACCACGCTGAAGGCGCTGTATGGCGACGCGTACCGTTCGCCCAATGTCTATGAGCGCGATTATGGAGACGGCCAGACGCAGTCGGCCAACTACGCGCTCAAGGGCGAGACCATCGCCACCGCCGAGCTGGTCGCCGATCAGCGCATCGGGCGCGATCTGACGCTGCGCATGTCTCTGTATCAATGGACCCTGAAGGACATCATCACGCTGGGCATCGATCCCTCGAGCGGGCTGTCGCAGTATCAAACGGGTCCGACGGCCAGGGCCCAGGGCTTGGAATTGTCGGCGGACAAGACCTGGGACTCGGGCGCCCGCCTGCGCGGCAGCTTTTCAGCACAGGACGCCAGTTATTGGGGCGGCCGTGAGCTCCCCAATTCGCCGCGGCGCCTGGGCAAACTCGATCTCTCCGCGCCGCTGCCATGGAGCTACGAACCCTTGCCGTGGACGTCGCTGCGCGCGGGCTACGAGATGCGCTACGACAGCCAGCGTCTCACTCTCGACGGCCTGCAGCTGGGCGGCTACGTGTTGTCGAATCTGATCCTGAGTGCGGATACGCGCGTCAGCGGACTCACGCTGTCCTTCGGTCTCTACAACCTCTTCGACAAACGCTATGCGCAGCCGGCCGCCGTGACCAACTGGCAGAACTCGATCGAGCAGGATGGCCGCAGTGTGCAGCTCAAACTCATCTACAGCTTCTTTTGACGCGTGATGCGCCGCTCCATGCGTTGGGTTGCGCTATCGCTCCTGCCGTGGTGCTACGCGCTGCCGGCGCAAACGCAGGCACCTCCGGAGTACCGGCTCAAAGCCGCGTTCCTGTACAACTTCGCCTTGTTCACCGAATGGCCGGACGTCACCGGCAAGCTGCTCAACCTCTGTGTGTACGGGGCCGATCCGTTCGGCCAGGAGATCGACGCATTGCAGGGCAAGCGAGTCGGGGAGCGCCTGCTCGATGTGCGCCGCACCGCGGTCGGCGGATCTCTCGAGGACTGTCAAATCGTGTTCATTCCTCCGGCTTCCATGCGCTGCTGCGCGGCGCGTGTCATCGAGGCCGTGCAGGGCCGGGCGGCGCTCACAGTGGCTGACAGCCCGGGCGCCGCAGGACAGGGTGTGGCGCTCAATATGACGGTGGCCGGAAGCAGGGTGTCGTTCGAAGCGAATCTGCCGGCGGCGCGCAGCGCTGGAGTGAACCTGAGCTCGAAGTTGCTGAGCCTCGCCACGCAGGTGATTCAATGAAGACAGGCGTCACACTGGGTTCGCAACTTCGGCGCATCAATCGCATCGCCCTCGGCACGGCGCTCGGCATCGTGGCGGTGGTGTTCATCTTGAGCGCCTTTGCGCTGAGCCTGAAGTCCCTGATCGATACGACGCGCGTGCGGGCCCTGGTGCTGGCAGACAACGCCAGCGCCGCGCTTGCATTCGACGACACGAAGGCGGCGGGCGATTTGCTGCAGTCGCTGCGCAGTGCGCCGGACATTTCCGGGGCCGTCCTTTATCGCAGCCGCAGCGAGATCTTCGCCACGTATCGGGGTAAGGGCTTTCCCGCGCTGCGAGACCTGCCGTGGGAGACGGACGACTTCGTCATCCGCGCCGGCGTGCTGCTGGTAAGCCAACCGGTCGTGGTGGCGCCGGTCATCGAGGGGCGGGTGTTGCTTGCGGTGAGTCTGGCGCGTCTGTACCGGCAAGCCGCCTGGCAGGCCGCAGCCACGTTGCTCGCCGCGTCCCTGGCGTTCGCTGTCAGCCAGCGCCAGTTACGGATCTTCAACAAGGCATTACTGGCCCCGTTGGCCGGTCTCAACGAACGCATGGAGAAGGTGTCGATGAACGCCGACTTCTGCGTGCGCGCGGCGCCGAGCCCGATCGTCGAACTGGATGCGCTCGGCAGGGGATTCAACGCCATGCTGGCGCAGATTCATGAACGCGACCTCCGGCTGGGTGCCCAGCACGAAATGCTGGAACGGGAGGTCTCGATCCGCACCGCCGAGTTATCCACGGCCAAGGAGGCCGCCGAGGCGGCGAGCCGCGCCAAGAGCGAGTTTCTCGCCACCATGAGCCATGAGATCCGCACTCCCATGAACGGCGTGCTCGGCATGAATGAGCTGCTGATCGCCAGTGATCTGCGGCCTCAGCAGCGCATCTGGGCGGAAGGTGTGCAGACGTCCGGACGGCACCTGCTGGGCGTCATCAACGACATTCTCGACTTCTCACGAGTCGAGAGCGCGCAAATGGAGTTGGAAAGCGTCGACTTCAACCTGGCCGACGTGGTGGAAGAGGCGCTGTCGATGTTCGCGCAACCGGCCGCAAACAAGGGGCTGGAGCTTGCCGCGCAATTCATTCCTCACGACGCGCAGTTCGCCTTGCGCGGCGACCCGTTCCGCCTGCGCCAGATCATCGCCAACCTGGTCGGCAATGCCATCAAGTTCACCGCGCAGGGCCAGGTGGTGGTGCGCACCGCCGTGCGGTCGCAGACCGGCTCACTGGCGTCGATCTCGGTGTCTGTGGAGGACAGCGGGATCGGGATCTCCGCCGAGGCGACACAGAAAATTTTTGAGCCGTTTGCGCAGGCGGACGGCAGCACCACCCGCGAGTACGGGGGATCCGGCTTAGGGTTGACGATCTGCAAGCGGTTGCTCGTGTTGATGGGCGGCGACATCTTCGTCGAAAGCGTGGTGGGGCAGGGCTCGAAGTTCAGCTTCAACCTGTGCCTGCCCCTGGCGAAGGGAGCGCCTGCGGCGCCCGCCGCCAGCCGTCCGCTCGAGGGCGTTCGCGTGCTGGTGGTGGATGACAATCAAGCCAACCGGGAGATTCTCGAGGCGCAACTGCGCGGTTGGGGAATGACGGTCACCTGCGCCACCGGCGGTGAGGAGGCGCTGCAGCGGCTGCGCACCGCGCCGCCCGAGGCGCAGTTCGAGTTGGCGGTCATCGATATGCACATGCCGCGGATGGACGGGTTACGGCTGGCGCACGAGATCAAGGCGCTGCCGCAAGCGGACGGCACCAAACTCTTGATGCTGAGTTCCACCTACGCGGACAGCGATCAGAGCGCGCGGATGCATCTGCGGATCCAGCGATATCTGAACAAGCCGGTGCGCCGCGCCGATCTGTTTCGCGTCATCAACGAAGTACTCGCCGCGGTGCCGATCGAAACCCTCGCCCAGGCGCCGCCGCCGCGCGGAGCGGGGCCGCATACGGGAAGACGGGTCTTGCTGGTGGAAGACAGTCCGATCAACCAATACATCGCCGCGGAGATGCTCAGGAAACTCGGGTTCGACGTGAGGCTGGCGGCCAATGGCGTGGAGGCGGTCGAGATGGTCAAGGCGGTGCGCGACTTCGACCTCGTATTGATGGACTGCCAGATGCCCCTCATGGACGGTTTCAGCGCGACCCGGCATATCCGTGCCTGGGAAACGGCCGAGCAACGAGCCGCGCTGGCCATCGTCGCCTTGACCGCCAATGCCATGACGGAGGACCGCCAGGCCTGCCTGAACGCGGGCATGTCCGACTATTTGACCAAGCCGTTCAGCGGCGTCGAATTGGCCGAGATGGCCGCCCGGCATGTGTCGGTGCGCCGAATGGGCGCACCGGAAGACTCCGCCAGGGCGCCGAGTGAAGCGGACGCCGCCGTGGCGGCGGTCGATGCCGCGGCGCCCGTGCTCGATGCCGCGGGGTCGGTGCGCGATGCCGCGGCGCCCGCGTTCGATGCCGCCGGGTCGGTGCGCGATGCCGCGGCGCCCGCGTTCGATGCGGGGGTGGCGTTCACTGCCGAGACGGTATTCGATGCGGCGATGCTCGAATCCCTGCCGATGGTTGCCGACGGCTCGAATCCCAGATTCGCCCATCATGTGCTCGAACAGTTTCGCCAACTGAGCAGCGACACCCTGTCCGCCTACGGCGAGTCGGTCCGGACGGGTGATGAAACAACCCAGCTGCGCTGCGTGCACACGCTCAAGTCCTCGAGCGCGCAGATCGGCCTCAATGCGTTGGCGGAAATTTCCGCCGCGCTCGAACAGTGCCTGCGCGACGGCCGCACGCCGGACGCCGACGGCATGGTGCGGCTGCATCGAGAGCACCGCCGGGCATTGGAAGCGATCACGACCTATCTCGAACGCGATGAACAACCGCAGGAAAATTCAGCATGAGAGCACCGAACGAACGCGCGCATATATTGATCGTGGACGATGACGCCATGCTGCGCAGCATGGCGGCCACGACCTTGCAGCATGCCGGATTCGAGGTCAGCGAGAGCGCGAGCGGCGAGGCGGCCCTGACCCGGATCGGCGAGCATTGCGTCGACCTGATCCTGCTGGATGTCATGATGTCCGGGCTCGACGGCTATGAGGTGTGCCGCCGCATCCGCGCACTGCCTCAGGGTGCGACGGTCCCGATCCTCATGCTCACGGGCCTCAATGACACGCGGTCCGTCGACCGCGCCTACGGCCATGGGGCCACCGACTTCATCACCAAGCCGATCAACTGGTCTTTGTTGTCGCACAAGGTGCGTTATGCGCTGCGTGCGAGTGAAGCCGCCGAGGCGATGCGCCGCGGCCGGGAGAGTCTGGCGCGCGCGCAGCGCCTGGCCGGCATGGGCAACTGGACCTTGCTGCCCGACGGCCGGTTGGAGGTCTCGACCGAGATGCGGCGTTTGTTCGGGATGCCGGTGAACGACGCTGAGCCGGTCACTGAGGAGGCGTTCTTGGAGTTGAACATCCCCGAGGATCGCGACATCGTGCGCAGCGCCTTGGCGCAGTTGGTGGCACATGGCACTCCCTACCAGATCACGTATCGAATCCGCCGCCCTGACGGCGCCATGCGTACGCTCTTCGAACAGGCGGTACGTATCGAAGCCAGGCCGGGGGAGCCCGCGAGCATCGAAGGCATCGTGCAGGACATCACCGAGCGTGTGCAGGCGCAGGAGCGCATTCGACAGCTCGCGTACTACGATTCCACCACCGGGTTGCCGAACCGGTATCTGATCGCCGAGCTCGCCGGGCCGTCCTTGGAACGTGCGGCACGCAACCTCCGGGGATGCGCCGTGATGCATCTGGATATCGACCGATTCAAGGGCGTGAACGATGCCTTCGGCCGGGACGGCGGCGATCGGGTTCTGAATACAGTCGCCGATCGGCTGCGCGTTTGGACCCGCAGCAGCGATCTGGCCGCGGTCAATCAAGGACCTGCCGACCGGGGCGTGCTCGCCAGTGTCGGCGGCAACGCGTTCACCCTGCTGATCACTGACCTCGCGCTCCAGGACCACGCGACCGTGGTGGCGCATCGCCTCCTGAAGGCCATCTCCGAGCCGATCCAGGTCGAGTCGCAATCCCTGGTATTGACGGCGAGCATAGGCATCGCATTTTTCCCGACCGACGCGGCCGATTTTCCGGGCCTGGCGCGCTGCGCAGAACAGGCGCTTCACGCCGCCAAGGTCGAAGGCCGCGCACAGCATCGCTTCTTCGACCCAGCCATGAATCTGCGCGCCGCGAGCCGCCTGCGCATGGAAGCGGATCTGCGGCGCGGCATCGAGCAGGACGAACTGCGCCTGCACTTTCAGCCCAAGATCGATGCCGGCAAAGGGAGAATCGTCGGCGCCGAGGCGCTGGTGCGATGGCAACACGGCGAGCGCATGATCCCGCCGGGCGAGTTCATCGAGATGGCCGAGGACAGCGGGCTCATCCTGCCGCTCACGGATTGGGTGCTGGAGAGGGCGTGCCGAAATCTGCGTGCCTGGCGTGATGAGGGACTGCCGAGCGTACCGGTGTCGGTCAATCTGGCCGCTCCGAGCTTCAGGGGCGGCGCTCTCGTCGGCAAGCTCGATGCATTGATGCAACGCTTCGATCTGCAACCGCAGAACCTGATCCTGGAAGTCACGGAAACCGTCCTCATGAGCGATATCGGCGCCGGCATCGACCTCCTGGGGTTGCTGCGCGCCAGGGGCTATGGAATGTCTCTGGACGACTTCGGCACGGGACACTCTTCGCTCAGTTATCTGAAGCGCCTGCCGCTCGATGAACTGAAGATCGACCGCGCGTTTGTCGTCGACGCGGCGCGCGGTGGCCGCGACGGCGCGCTCGCCGCGGCGATCGTCGCGCTGGGGCGCGAGCTTGGATTGCATGTGGTGGCCGAGGGCGTCGAGACCCGCGAGCAGTCGGAATTTTTCTTGAGCCGGGGCTGCCACATGCAGCAGGGTTATCTGTTCTCCCGGCCGTTGCCGGACGCCGAGTTTGCGCAGCTGCTGCGGTTTGGCCTTGTCAACAACATCGAGATCCATGTTTGACGCCGCTGAATCCCGGGGACGCGCCGCTCCTTGCATTGGCGGTTGCGAAAAGCGTTCGATCGCCTGACAGGGACTCCCCCCGCTTCAGGGGCACCGTCGGGCGGGGAGGATGTCAATCCGTGCCGATCTCGATCGACCAGTCCGGACCCGAGTCGATGTGGTGAGCTGCGGCATAGCTGGCCAAATTGAGCGCGACCGCCATGTTGAGCAGACTGTTGACGTACACCAGGGGCTGACCCACAGGCACCTCGCCGAAAGTGCGCTGATAGGGGGCATGGGCATCGTCGACGAGTTGTTGGCCGTGATAGATGCGCACGTGCAGCGGCGTGCCGAGTGCGACGTTCAGTTGATCGAAAAGCGGCTTCGGGATGTTGGTCCAGACGTTGCCGAACTGCACGTCCAATATCGGGATGATCCCAGAGACCGTATGATCCGTGCGCCGCGCCTTGCGGTAGGGAATCGAGATCAGGGATTGCGGCGGCAGCGGCGGTCCCACCTGTTCGAAGCCGATGACGCCGGCCGCGAGACGCGCCCCGGTGTAGGCGAACACGTCGCGGCCGTGAAAGGTATGTGACTCTTCGGATCCCGGCCGCCGGTTCACGCGTTCGTCGATTTGCCGCAAGCCGTCGATCCCGTCGCGCTCGGCGACCAGCGACAACAGCCCGTTGTCGGGTCCCACGAAGTAATGGCCGTTGCGGGTCTTGAGTACCACCGAAAGTCGCTTCGTGCCGACCCCGGGATCGACCACCGCGACGAAAACCGTTCCGATCGGCCAAAATTGCTCGGTCTGATACAGTCGATACGCCCCCGCGAAAATGCTCGGGTTCTCGTGACTCAGGTCCGATATCAGCAAGTCCTGCGATACGCCGTAAGCGACGCCTTTCATCGCGGACACGGCACCGTCCTGGGTGCCGAAATCCGTCAGCAGCACCAGCGGCGCGCGGGCGCCGGCCGGCGAGCAGGACAGCACCAGCAGCGCGCACGCAGCCAATGCCTTCGCCATCCAAGAACTCAACGCTCGACTCCTCCGGGATGGCGACCGGTCGCTACTTTTGTTGTTCCAATGGGTAGGTTCGCGGCGGATCGGCGCTCGGCGCGGCGGCGGCCGGCGGCGGCTGGGCTGCCGCCGCCGGCATGTCGGCCTGCGGTGCCGGCGAGCCGCGCATCGGCGTGTGCGTCACCTGCGCCAGACTCTCGAGGAAGCGCTCCGCTGTGGCCGGAGCCGCCGGCGCAGATCCTGCGAAAATATCCGTCGCCGTGACGCCGCTCCTGCCATACAGCGAGGCGTTCGCCGAGTGGTCGATGGAGATGACGCTGCCGTCGATCGCGAGACCGCCGAAAAGACCGCGGGTACGCGCATACGAATAGATTTCCGCATTGAATCCCACATCGGTCGCCGCCGACCCTTGCCGCCCGACGGGCCCTGTGGCAACCGACGCATCGGCGCCCAGCGTCAACTTGCCGCCGGCGATACCCTCGACGCCGGTCTTGGTCGTAAACACCAGAATGATGTCCGACGACTGCGCGCCGGCTTGGAAGCCCCAGCTGCCGCCTGTCAGGGAGACGAAACTTGGGTTGCTCCATGGCGCGTTCAGCTGGTTGCGCACCACGAGAACTCCGTTGCCGTGCCGGCCGCCGAAGATGAACGCCACCTTGGTGACGTCGGGTATCACGGCGATCCCGTAGGCACGGGACAACAGCGCATCCGGTATCTGGCTGTCCGGCATCTTCTGCACGTCCTGCAGCACTTCTGTGGCCGTGAGCAGCCGGCCCTCTTCGCGCGCGCCTGCCTGTGCGACGCCCACACCTGCGGCAGCGGCGAGTACGGAGAAAATCAGGGACGCGAATCGTGTTGTTGTAGTCATCATTTCCTCGAAAGTGGCGCGACGCCGGTGTTGCAGCTAGCGGGGGGACCCCAAGTGCGGCATATAGTTCCGCAAGCTTAACCTGTGTCGGGCGCCGCGAGAACCCGCGTTGCATCGGCGTCGCGGTGACGCGAACGGTAATACTCGACCAGCCAGGCGGTCGCCTGCCGGGTTGCGGGGTGTTGCGCACCGACCGTGGCCAGCAATTTTCCGCGCGCTGCGAACAGCATCGGTTCGCCCTCGGCGGCCTTATCGCGCGCGATCAACGCCCATCCCAATGCTGCTTCGCTGCGCGCCGCGCGCCAGCTATCCGCACCCGCGAGGCTCACATCCATGTCGACGGCGGTGCGAAGCTCCGTCTCCGCGGCGTCGGGTGAACCGCGGCGCAGCAGCACTTCGCCCAGCAACTCGTGGGTCGAGGCGGCGTAGAGGTGATTCGCCGGCAGCGCCTCGGCATACACCGCCAATGCCTGACGCGCGTTGGCCTCGGCGTTCGGCAGGTCGCCGGCCTGCAAATAAATGTACGCGAGGGCGTCGAGATAGTAGCCCACCATGTAGTGGTTCGCGGTACGCCGATTGCGGGTGATCCGCAGGGCGCTCTGCGCGGCGTCGATGGCGCGCGGCAAATCGCCTTGCCGCTGGTACAGCACACCGAGGTCGGCCTGTATGGCCGCGATCCGCGGATTCTCGGCGCCGAACACCGTGCCTTCGATTTGCAAAGCCTCGCCAAGGACCTGCTCGGCTTCCGCGTACTTTCCCCGCTGCGTGAGGATTGAACCCAGCGTCGCCAGGGCGATCGCGTTGTCGGGATGGTTGCGGCTGACCGTTCGCTGGAAGATGCCGAGCGCCTCGCGCTCATAACGCTCGGCAAGCGCATAGTCGCTGCGCCACACCGCCGCGTCGGCGAGACCGTTCAAAGCCGCCGCCACCTGCAGGTTCTCATTGCCGATCGCGGCCCGATACATCTTCAGTGCCTTGCCGAACCATTGCGCCGCAGACTGAGGGTCGCTCTTGGCGTACATCTCGAAGTTGCCGAATTGCACCAGGATGTCCGCCGTCTCGGTCGGGCCCGCATTTCCGCCTTCCGCCAACTGCACTGCCTGGGACAGATCAGCCTGCGCCGAAACCAAGTGGCCGGCATCGGTGAGCGCACGCGCGAGATTGGCCAGCGCCACTGCAACATGGGCGTTGTCGGCCGGGCGTTCCTGGCGGCGGATGGCGAGCGCCTGTTCGAACAGCGGGATCGCCCGTTCGCTCAGGCCCTGTCGGCGATAGGCCAGGCCGATGCTTTCCAGCAGCTGCGCGCGAACCTCCGGCTGCAGGCTCGCATTGCCCGAGATTTTCTCCGCACCGCGGTCGAGGAGATCCTGCGCGGTCGGCTCCTTGCCCTGGGCGTTGAACGGATCCGCCTGCGAAAACACGTCGACCAGAAATGCGGACACTTGCTGCGCGCGGTCGCGCTCCGCGCCCGCCGCGTCCCTCGCCAGCTTGATCCGGTGACTCTCCCACACCATGACGCCGGCAAACAGGGCGAGCCCCAGAAACGCCGCGGCGGCGCCCGCCACGGCCCACGCGTGGCGCCGCATGAACTTGCCGGCGTTGTAACGCCGGTCGCCCTGCCGGGCGCGCACCGGCCGGCCGAGCAAGTGCCGCTGCACATCGTCGGCCATCGCCTCGACCGACGGATAGCGCCGGTCCGGTTCCTTGCGCATCGCCATCGCAACGATGGCATCGAGGTCGCCGGCCAAGCGGGTGCGAAGACGCTGTGGCGTGAGGCCGCGCAGAGCGGCCAAGTGGACTCCGTCAGGACCCTCGAGCGTCGATTTCGCAACCGCCATCTGACTGGGCCGCACGGGATCATCCATGCAGATGGCGCGTTCCAGCTGCAGCTGGCTGTAACTCAGCAGACGGTAGGGCGAGCGGCCGGTCAGCAGTTGGTAGAGCAGCACGCCCAAGGCATAGATATCGGTGGCCGTCGTGACGGGGCGGCCGAGCACCTGCTCGGGCGCCGCGTTCTCCGGCGTCAGAATCCGCTCGTGCAGCCGCGTCACGGGCAACGTGTACGACAGGCTCTCGGCGGCGAGCAGCTTCGCGATGCCGAAGTCGAGCAGCTTCGGCGCCGCTTGCGCCGCGATGAAGATATTCGACGGTTTGATGTCCCGGTGCACCACGAGATTGCGATGCGCGTAATGCACCGCCGTGCATACCTTGACGAACAATTCCAGGCGTTCGCGAACACCCAGGCCGTGCTTGTCGCAATATGAATCGATGGGTTCGCCGTCCACGTGTTCCATCACCAGGTACGGCGTGCCATCGTCCGTCTCGCCGGAATCGATCAGGCGCGCGATCGACGCGTGGTCCAATGTGGCCAGGATGTGCCGCTCGCTTTGCAATCGGTTGCGCAGCCGCGGATGCAGTGCCGCCTGCTGCAAGACCTTGATGGCCACGGTTTGGCGCACGCCGTCTTCGCGCTCACCGCGGTAAACCGTGCTCATCCCGCCGGCCCCCAGAACGGCGACGATGCGATACGCCCCGACCACGGTTCCGATCAAGCGATCGCGATGCTCCTGCAGCAGCGTTTCCGCGGCATCGGCAATTGCGTGCAGCAGCAGGTCTTCAGACCTGGCGTCGGATTCCAGCAGCGATTCGACCGACGCGCGCAGCTCGAGATCGGCGCCGCAGGCACGCTCCAGCCGTTCCGCGCGCAGCGCGGCGTCCGCGTCGACCAGTTCCTCGAACAGCGACTGGATCACGGGCCAGCGTGCGCGCGGAATCATGCCGGCGGCGCGCTGATCTCGTTCAGCAGCCAGGCGCGCGCCAGGCGGATTTGGCGGTGAACGGTTGCGGTCGAAATGTCCATGGAGGCGGCGATCTGGTCATAGGTCAAGCCGCCGAAGTAATGCAACTCGATCACCTGGGCCAGGTGAGGCTCCATGCGGCGCAGGCCTTCGAGCGCATCGTCGAGCGCGAGCACGTCGAAATCCGCAAGAGGCAACTCGTCCGTGCCTTGCGCAATCGCGTCTCCATTGGAGAGATTGCGCTTCTGTCTGCCACGCGACTTGGCGTGGTCGACCAGCACGCGGCGCATGAGCCGCGCAGCGAGCGCAAAGAAATGCCCGCGATCTTGCAGCGCCACATTGGCTTGAATCAGTCTCATGAAGGCTTCGTGCACCACGGCGGTGGCCTGCAGCGTGTGGCTGCCGCGTTCGCCGCGCATGTAATTTCGGGCCAGCCGGCGCAATTCGTCGTACACCAGCGGCGTCAGGCGTTCCAGGGCCTGCGGATGCCCGGATCGCCACTCGGTCAGCAACTGGGTGAAATTGGCCGGCACTCGAATAGCCCCTTCGCCGATGCGTTCTTTCCATCAAATATACATTGTCCCGGCCCGTGAGGGGATTGCAGTTTTGGCGTCGCTTTTATGTTTGATAGTCGGCGCATCGATTGCGGCTAGGTTCCTTACTCAAACACAACGGAGATATTTCAGAATGAAGACCAGTCTGTTCGCATTGATTGCGGGCTGCGCGCTCAGCGCGTCGGCCTTTGCATTGACCGATTCGCCGCCGTCACAGCCGCCGCGTGCCGCGGTGCTGGATTCGCCGCCGTCGCAGCCGCCGCGTGCCGCGGTGCTGGATTCGCCGCCGTCGCAGCCGCCGCGCGCCGCGGTGCTGGACTCGCCGCCGTCGCAGCCGCCGCGTGCCGCGGTGCTGGATTCGCCACCGTCGCAGCCGCCGCGTGCCGCGGTGCTGGACTCGCCGCCGTCGCAGCCGCCGCGGCGCATCGGGTCATGAAGGGGGATGAAAGCATGAATCGCATGTATCGACGAAAGGTGATGCTGGCCGCCGCCGTGTTCGGCTTTGGTGTGGCGATCGCGGCGCAGCCGACGTCGCTGCGCGCGGACTGGGAGGATCGGGCGTTGCCTGAGTCGACGCCCTGGGTACCCGGCACGAGCGAGCCGATGTCTGCGTTTGAGCCCGGCCTCTCGGTGGCGCCGCCTCACTGACCTCGGCGGTGGGGGATCCTGCTGACGGGACTTTGCCAGGGGAATCCTGCGAATGGGCCTGGCTATCGGTCGGACTTCGGTCCGACCGAGCAGGCGGCGGGAAGACGGTCCAGATCGGCGCGCGTGACGTTGCATGCTCAAGCGCTTCGCATTCGGGCCGATCTGGCGTCGGCGTCCCTTGCGCCGCGCATCCTGCTGCGCGCAATCCCTGAGCGAGCCATCCTGGCCACCCGCGCGAATCGAGAAAGCGCGGTTCCGCGGGCTCGCCTGCGCTACACTTCAACCCCCAGCTAATGCGGGTGGAGCGTTGCATAGGGTAATAGTGATCGCGCACCGTGGAGCCAGCGGCGAGAGGCCGGAGCACACGCTCGAGTCGTATCGCCTGGCGATAGAGCAGGGTGCCGATTACATCGAACCCGACTTGGTGATGACGAAGGACGGTGTGCTCATTGCGCGCCACGAAAACGAGATCGAGGGAACCACCGACGTCGCGCGG
>Ga0116229_10004169_pt1 | contig 23729 bp, 19 predicted proteins | sample S1TSphgellanicum_3_FD_87313 | JGI IMG/M metagenome (GOLD analysis project Ga0116229, IMG submission 87313) | Host-associated microbial communities from peat moss isolated from Minnesota, USA - S1T2_Fc - Sphagnum magellanicum MG | ecosystem: Host-associated > Plants > Peat moss > Unclassified...
CAAGTAAATGTTTTTGGGAATCCTGTCTAATTCTGGCGATTTCTAGCTTTTTTTTTTCCTCAAGATATGGCGATTATCTTTTAAAAATTTTTTCCTGAAAAGCTCTCTATTGGATTCGCCAGGTTAAAAATTCATTTTTTTTTTTCCCTCGCCACAGTGCGAAATTTCGTCAAAATTTTATATAAAAAAAACACTGATGCCAGTTATGGCTCCTAGTAGGGTTTTTTTTTAAAAAAAAGGGGATTTTGTGATGTCGCAAAGGTGGCGACCATCCAGAAACTAATTTAACCAATTCTGGCTATGAAAGTAGGGGAAAAAAAAAACCAGGATCCTTCTTATATTCTTGGCTACCTACTGGAACTTATTGTAAAAATCTGGCGATTTGAATTTTCGAAATTTGGCGAATTTTTTTGGACCATTTTTCACATGCAAAATCCTTTGTATTGGTCGAAATCACATTTTTCAGGTCGAATTAATTTCGCCAATAAATTTTTTAAAAAAAAACACTGGCTCCTAGTGAACCGAAGGGCAAGCCTCGTAGGGCGAGCCAGCCATTTGGCGAACTGGGAGCCAGTACACGTTTCCTCATCACCTTTCACACCATTCACGTGTGCCTGGGCTGCCGGTTCTCTCGTTTCTCTCGTCTCTCGCGTCGTCGTGGTCGCGCGTTTCCGTCGAGCATTCGCCTGCCGATGGTGTCTTCATCGTATTCTTCTTCGCTGCTTGAAAGCTTCTGAATGTGCTGCAGTAGCGACCGAAACAAAGAAGGGAAATTAGCTTGCATACTTCTTGTTGTTGCAAATGGGTCAGCTATCAGATGGTCCAGCTTCTTCTGTACCCCAATCTGCTTCCACTTTCTTCTCTCCCAATAAGCAGCAGCAGCTCAATGGTAGCGGAGGAGGATTAAGCAGCAAGACAACTACTTCAAAGAATCTGAAGAAGTTTCCATTCGGTGCCTCGGCAGCAGCCTTGCTGTGCGACTATTTGGAAAAAATCCTTGTATGGACGTTCGCAGACTCCGGGGACGCTGGTGCCGGGCCCCATGCAGCAGGGAAGCCAGCAGGCGATCCGCATTACTTTCTTACCGGCGCATTCGGACCAGTGGCTAGCGAGACAGCCCCGGCTTCCGGCCTCACAGTCTCTGGATCAATTCCTGTGAGTTTGTTGCAGAAATGGGGTTTGTCCAGGTCACAATTCCCTTTTTGTTTTTCTAGGCTGATCATTTGCTTTCTGCTGGATAGATCAATATTTGCAACTGTGTACTTGTCAAAGCAAATTAGGTTGAATCAGAAACTGGTGTTTCAGCAATTTTGCTTTAGAACATCTGATCATCCTTGAGGTAAAAATGCCGGCAGAGGTGTGAAAAATGAGATATTGACAAACCTGAGCTTTTCGTGTCCATTTTTGTTTTCGAAGGAATGCTTGAATGGGGAGTTTGTGCAAGTGGTACCAAATCCAAGATTCAGTCCAGTTTCCGAATACCATTGGTAATTAACGAGGGGTTCCAAAGCCTTTTCACGTTTCATTCTTTGGCCATCTGCTGAAGGTTTCCATTGCATGTTGGAACAGCCAGCTTGTTGTGCTCTCTCTCTCTCTCTCTCTCTCTCTCTCTCTCCCGCTCAGCAGAGTTCTTTTTAGCTCTGCAAAGGATGTAGGTAAATATGCATGTCTTTGGCTTGATTACTCTGTCATCTTGATGGGTCTGATTGTATATGCAAAGGATTTACGTTCCTGCTTGATCCAAGAACCTTTGTCTCTTTTGAAGAATTGTAAACCAAAGAGAAAAAATTCTCTAGACTTGTGTGGATGTGTGTGCCCTAAGTGGTATTTCCCCCTACGGACATACACACACAAATTGTGCAACTTAGAACTTCCTACAGTTTGTCCATTAGCCTTGTCAGTGAATGAATTTTGGGATATCTACTGTCCTGTGTGCAGGTTTGATGGAGACGGGTACGATGCCTTTGACTTATTCCATTCTATGTCAACTCATTTACAAAGCTCATTTGAATTTTGTGAAGCCCTCCTTCTGGACTACCCTTTCTAATTGTCACAAGCAATTAATTGAGACTTGCAATTCTCGAATCGTTGTTTGCTGCTTCAAATTCTGATGAGATTTAACAGTCATTTCTAGCATCAGCTTTCCATCTCTTTAATCACACAGTTGTACATTAGTACAGTCCTGTCTGATTCTTGCACCATCAGGCATCCTTTGATTAAAAGATTAGTAGCTGTTCTTTTAGGTAAAGATGCAACTTCAAAACTCTTAGATTAAATGGACCTGTTTGTGGAGGAGTTGATAACACAAATATATGAGTGATCTCCTGTGCACCCAATTAGTTGAAAGTGAGAAAGAGTTGATTGGGATAAGGTTCTGCTAAGTGTTCATGCAGGCTACTACATGGATTGAACATTAAGGATGGGAAGGCCACATATGTTGCACGCTATGTCAAAACCTCCAAATTACAACAAGAGGAGTATTATGGTGCAGCAAAATTTGTGAAGGCAAGTCTCATGATGCCAAACAACATGTGGACCAGGAATCATTTACTTGCCAACAATGTGCCACTAGCTCTGGATGTCATTCTGGAATACTGCTCCTTGGCATTGCATTTTGCTAGGGTTTGGTTGTGTGCAATTGTTTACTTGGGGCATGTGACATGAACCTTTTGAATCACATTGTGGGCATCACAACATGAACAAAGATCCAGAAGACATGATGAAAATATAGATAATATGCTTTGAAATGTGACAGGCTGGGGATATTCATGGCAAGAAGGGCATTGCTTTTGGCTTACTTCATAGCCTCCGAGTTAAGTTAGGGGTCCTTGACATTTCAAATGGAGTACATACAGGTATGTTCGTAGTTGACAAGCCTTTTCTTTCAATTTGTGTCACTATCTCATGAGATGCTTTGTGCTTAAGTATTGGTAAGAGGGTAAATTTTGATATATATCAACTTGAAAATGTGGGGGCTTCTTATGGAAAACACTTGCTACAATAACATGTGTATTCTTTTCCTTGTATTGAATATGGTATCTTCCATAGGCTTTATTACATTGTGTGATGATCATGTAGCCTGATCCTAAGCTATTGGAAACAAATTTTATTAGCCTAACTTGAACTTTCATCTCCCAAAAGGAGTGCACATAAATATAGATACCTATTGACCTTACCAACAACTATGTCGAGAACCCAACTTGCTTGAGAAACATAAGAATAGGGCTTTTGGTAATACTTGAAAGTTATTGGGCATGTTGCAGCAAACACTGCTCTTCTGTACCACAACAAGAAGTTACTTGCTTTGCATGAGGGTGATAAGCCTTGTGAGTTCCTTGACCTTCAATTGTGCAATGTGAGGTGACTTGCATACATCTTTTATAAATGGAAATATACACTTGTGGTCAATGTCAATATTGCAATTGATTTACATTGCAATCTCAAATGCAGGATAGGTAGGTCAGAAATTTGTCAAGTTAAGCTTCTCATTCACAAGAGAACTAGTTTTGGGATTGTTACATAAAGAATGTTCCCTTGAGAATAATATGATGTTTCATAGTTTCTTTTCGTGAAGTTGGTCCTTTCATTAGTATGCATGAGTGTTTGGGAAGAGTGATCGCAAGGATGATCTTGGCAGATATAATCAAGGTGCTGGAAGATGGTGATTTGGAGACAGTTGGACGAGAGGACTATGGTACATTGGCAGACCGTCTCACTGCTCACCCTAAAATCGATCCTGTCACAGGTTTGATATCCAACCCCAAGTTGCAAAAACTAGCAACTTTGGTTGTGGCAGAGTTTTACAGTTTTAAATTCAACTCATCTAAGTGCTTATGCATATCCAAGTTCATGCAAGGTAATTGTGTATCTTAATGTGTTATCAAGTATGAAAGAAGTATCAGGGGTGGAGTTTTCTTATTTCCACTGCACAATGGTTGTGATGCAGGAGAGATGTTTGCTTTCTATTGGAAGCAAGTGGAGCTCCCATACCTCACCTATCAGATGTTCTCTAAAGAAGGTGTTTTGTTGGAGCCAGTGCCTATCACTATACCAGAGCGTGTTTTTATTCATGACTTTGCCATCACGGAGAACTATGCTATATTCTTGGATCTTTCTCTCATGATGAATGGAAAGGTGTGTAACATCTATCAACATGAACATTCACAAAGCTTGTGATTACATATTTTATGGAGCCAAATAGGGCATTAGGCAATAAACCTATATGGTCCCTACATGCCAACTCCTTCAAGATATGTCTGTGTTCAATTAGGAACTAGTTTAGAATAAAATTTTATCAACATTTATTTGAATTATTGATATCATGTTTATGATTCAGTTCTTGACTGAAGGCAAAAATGTTTTCAATTTTGACCCAAGCAAAGAATCACGGTTGGGGTTACTTCCACGATATGCCAAGAATGAGTCCCAAATCCGTTGGTTCACAATCCCTCCTTGCATGATCTTCCACACTGGTAAGTACTTGGTAGCTTGTCATATTCATCGCTTCCATTTTGTGCATTCAATTATAATGGGTCAAGTTGTCATGAATGAATCCAACCTCATTTCAAAAGACATTCGTTTCCATTTTGCTCAATATGTAATGACCCTCTATCTTGTAATATGACATTGTATATGGGCTTGTCTTGTTTAATGTTGTGGTCTTGAACTTATTTATAGATCTGAAATGATTTTTGATTTCAATTAGTGTCTTACATTCAATTGTGTTGTGGCCATTGCAAGGCAAAGTCATATTGTTTGGATGTTGTTGTGTGCTTATTAGTCAATGCATGGGAAGAGGGCGATGAAGTTGTCTTGATCGCATGCCGAATGCCAACATTTGACTTCGCCCTTTTTGCAACATATGATGAAGACAAATATGAGGAATCTCGACCTCAATTGTAAGTCTTCATTTGTACCATTTAGGAAAATCATTTGGTTGGTGATTCAACAATCTGTAACCTTGGTGATTTGGAGTTCAATTGGTAAGGGTTAGACCTTACCAAAATTTGCCAATATTGTCTTGTCTTCAAAGTAATGAATAACACTATTTTCATTGAGTTATGGCCACTCACCAAAATGCAAATATTTGAGTATAGGTATGAGTTCAAGATGAATCTCAAGACAAGTGAAGTGACACAAAGGCTATTGTCAACGTTGACTATTGAGTTTCCAAGGATCAATGACAATTACATGGGCAGGTAATTTGAAGGCTTGCCAAAGATGCATTTTGGGTCTATCCTTTTGTGATGACACACCAAATTAAATCATGTTGTGGATATGGGCTCAACACAGAGGTTTCTTACATACCATTGCAGGGTAGTTGGTGCGATTGAAAAGCTTTCATCTTTGGATGATCGACATATAATCTCACTTTCTCCATAATCAAAGTCAAAACCAAATGAAAGTGAAGGGTTTAGTTATGGCAATTTCATGCCTACTTTCAAGGTTCAAAGCTTACATAACTTGTTGTTTTAATTGTGGCAAAACTTATGAAAAGTTTGACAAATTTTGCAGGAAGCACAGATATGCATATGGATCAATATTTGACAAGAAGATGAAGATTCTTGGAGTGGCTAAGTTTGATTTAGCTTTGGAACCTGAGCTGAACACAAGAGATCTGAAAGTTGGGGGGAACGTCGTAGGTTTGTTTGTTCATGGAGATGGGCGAAGTGGGTCAGAACCTCTTTTTGTCCCTCGTGTGGTTGACAAGGAAATTCCTGAAGATGATGGTTACCTCGTTTGCTTTGTGTATGATGAGAACAAAGGGTACGTTTTCTTGACATCATTTTCCCAATTGCTTCAATTTAGTCTTAAACCTGGAGATGCCATGGAACATCTAAATGGTGGTATTTCAGGTGTACACTTGGCCATAGTGGAGAAAATCTTAAGAAGCTAAATTTCCACCCAACACATGTTTTTTTAATGTGAATGTGTGACTTGGATAATGCACTTAAGCAATAGAAAAACTTCAATTCATGGATGATAAAAAAGGAATATTGGTGAATGCCTAATCAAGATTTTACACACTGTGCAGAAAATCTGAAACAGTGATTATTGATGCCAAAACAATGGCATCTGAACCAATAGGAGTTGTAGATTTACCAACAAGGGTGCCTTGTGGATTCCATTCAATATTTGTCTCTCAGGTTTGCACCCTTGCCTCCTTTCGGTAGCTCTTACAGAAGTAACAGAAAACCCATAATAATATTTATTCATATTGCTAGTAATTGCCCCATTTGTGTATCAATCTCTTCTGTCAGGAATTGTCCTTCAAGGAGAATCTTGTTCTAGGTTCTGTACACAAGGAAAGTCATTAACTTGAAACTGCAAAAATTCCTTCTGGACTACCTAACAAGTTGTGATGTATGCAGGAACAACTCGACAACCAGAGGTATAATTCACCAAAATAGTTGGCATATATTTCACCCTTGAATGCAAGGTCAGTATGCATATGCTATGAATTTTCACTAGCGTATTGGAATAGACTTCCCTACAGGACTTTCAAATGTGTTAAAATATTTTGCTTTGAGCATAATCGCTTCTTACTCTGTATTGTTATATTGTGGTGTTTCAAGATTATTGTAAATTTGGTCATATATAAATGTATGTGACGAGGCACATGACTATGTGTCAATTGTGGAGTGCTGAAACAAAATGTTTTTCAGATTGAAAATGAAAGCGTATATATTTGAAATACATTGTTGTGAAAGTCTTGTTATAATCAAGGATTTTTAGTGTTTGTAAACTTTAATATACTTGCATAGGTGATAGTGATTTTATTTGCTTGAAAAACCATTATGATGATTCCATGCTTTCACGTTTCTTAATATTAAATCCAAGTGAGTGCCTTCAAACTTGGCTCATGCAAAAATATGTGCAGGATAGTTTCAGTCGACATGTTTTGAGTACACAGTGCCAAGATATTATTCGGATCCACAATGTTATACTTAAGTATGTAAACATTGTTCATTAACTTTGTGATCTAGTGTAATAATTCGGTAAGACATTTGCTTGAGTTCATTTAGCTTGTTTTTAATTATACCTTTACAAACACGATTTTGACTAGATCATTTTTCACCTATTTGTATAGTTTGGTCATGGGGAGCATTCTAAACTAAAATTGTACACTTGTTTTCATTTGATCTTTAGTTAGATGAAGCAAAATGGACCAGTTGAATATGACTTTGATATCGGTAATATATCAACGAGGGGTGTGTCACACTTGTGGCCTTGCCATTTACAACAAAGTATTATATCTTAGGGCAAAAGAAGAATTGTTGGAAATTCAAATATTTCACCATGCAAAATTATAATCTTCAAAAAAATCCTCTAAAAGAAACCAAAACCTTTCAAGATACATAACTCTATAACTAGTCTCAAGTTTCAACACAAGCCAAAATATCATCTTTCGAATATCCTCATATGAAAATAGACCTACCACCTAGGGGCCAAAATCCCTTAAGCTACTATACTCTATAATGGATCTAAACACAATATCCTTGCCTTGGTAGGCAAGATTTTCTATGATTCCAAAAACCGCTTTTTGCATAAACCAAGCAAATTTTAAATAGGCCAAGGAAGAGGAAGCAAAAGTTAGTAGAATTGAAATTTTGGTGGACAACAATAAGAAAAAAAGGAATGGTTCTCAAGTTTTGAGGTACTCAAAACATACTAAAATTACCCCCATTTGCATGTTACACATACCTCAGGTTATGAGTTGTAGGTCCATAGTATTGCTAGAATTGGATTTAGAACCAAACATTGAAACCACCCTTCTCTTCCAATTGAACCAAGCTACTAAGCTTTTTAAAATAGGTCTAGGTTCTCTATTAAGTGATAAATACAATTTTTAAAAAAGGAATGAAAGCCAAGCCCTATTTTTTATGCAAGTGAGTATGTTTAAATGGTTGTATAATATTTGTATCATTGTTTGAGAAGCAAGAACAAAGTAGGGGGCTAGTGAAGCAAGTGTATATACACATTAGACACTTACAAATGTAGTAAATGGAGAAATCTTAACTTGTCCTCATGGGAATGCAAACAAGTGCATTTTGTATGAGCTAAAAATATAATTCATGGGCTACCCACCTACTTATCCATGGGTTACTTACCTATCTACCTACCTATTTACTAACCTACCTATGTAGGATATGTACAATGAAAAATCTACATGGGGAGTTACATAGGGCCTATGGCCCTACTAAAGGTTACCAAGAGACCTATCTAGGGGATACCTAGGGGTTATTTAAGGGGCTTATTGAAATAACTTAGGGATCACTCAAAGACTACTTAAAGGCCCCCTAGGGTTCTACCTAGGTTATGAGCTATTTAAGATAAGGGCTATCAAAAAGCTTATATAGGGGTTATATAGGGGCTACTTAGGGACTTATCTAAGTTAGGAAATATCCAAGGGCTACTTAAGGAAATACATAAGATTCACATAGAGGCCATGAATCAAGCTTAAATAGCCTTTAGGTAGTCCCTTATGGCATAGGTCTTACATAACTGCCTTTTGCACTCTTAATCAATCCTAGGTAGTCTCTTAAATAATCCCTAGGTGTCCCTTAACTTAACTAGTCCCATAAGTAGGCTCTATGTAGTTCCCTAATTAGCCTTAAGTATCCCCTTACTTGGGTAGGCTCCTAGGTCTCTTCCTCAGTAGCCCTTTAGATAAACCATTAGGTATCTTGTAACGTATGTAGGCCTTTAGGTGTCTCCTTATGTAACCTTTTATTTAAGCCTTATGTAATCCATATGTAGTCCCCTAGTTTTTTATTGATGATTTTTGGCCATTTTGTGAAAAATATTTTCAAAATTTTTTTTGGGGTCATAAATTCCCTTAAAAAAAGACTTGGAAAAAATTGTGACAATTGCTTACAATATGAAAGGGTGCTTAAAATTTTATATTGTCATATTTTGAATATTGCCGAATTTGGCTAAATATGTCTATGTACTATGAACCAGTTGAGCAACATCACAAAATTGAAAAAAAAAACATTGTCTATGACTCCTGAAATTCATTTTGCTTGTTGGTTTTATCATAGTTGATATAAATAAGCACATTTGAGAATGTTACTACACATTGAACCTTTAAAATATTAATATCTTCTAACTTAACTCTTATTTTCACTAGCTTTTACTCACCAAATTGTTGAGTAAAAACACAAGGTAACATTCCACAAATATATATATATATATAATAGATAGAAACCCAAACCAATTTCATGGGTTTCAACTCTTCTTTTATCAATGTTTCCTTATGTCATGGGTTACTATAATGTTAGTGAGGCCAACTCCTCTTTAAGGTTAGTGTGGTGATTGATAAAGTTGTTTTCCCAAATGAATATACTTATAGTCTATGTACAACAATTACCGATTCCCAACATGTTGTAAGGCATCCATTGCTCTAAAAAAATTAGTGATAGAACTCTTCATGATAGTTGACATAGGTTTCTATAACAACAAGTCTAGTCACCTGGGCACAAGAGTTAATAGGTAGATGATCACTAGGATCCATCTCCTATACTTTGCCAATTTTGATGCTTCAATCACACTAACCCCCTTTTTTTTAAAGACCACATTGAGGTTCCATTACCGACTTTCTTTAAAATTTTCTCTTACAAATGGAATGGCAATTTCTTGGACCAATACTGAAGACAACTCCAACATAAGATCTTGAGGCGATCAATAGGTTTTACAAAAATTAAGCCAAGTCCATCCAAACTAAATTGTTTTGTTGAATCAATTCATTAACATGGTCAAGTGAGATGAGTTCTTTTATATTCTCATAGCTTTCATATGCATATATCTCATTCCCACTAGGAATGAATTATTCCAAAATGTCACTTCATCATTAACGTCTAATGTTTCCCAAGTCTCACTATTTCTTGAGTTGCAATGTGCTCAAAGTGAGTGAACAAGTTTGGAAAATTCAGAATTTGTATTGGACTATCTAAAGTTGGTGCTTCAAAAGATGGGTTTTCTTTTTCAATGTGTTATGCTCCATATAATGTCTATCATCATAATTTTCATCATTCAATGTGACTTGTATCAATATTTGAGGAGTTATTCCAAACCTCACGACGATGAAATTGTGGAAAAATGAGAGACTATTGCTTCGAATGGGCGAAAGATATAAATCCACCAATATCAAAATGCGAAGCCCCTTTATCAAATCAACAATTAAATGGTAAACAATTCTAAAAGATCACTTGTTGTTCTCTCCTTTATTCATAAATGCAACGATATCAATTTTGATAAATCAACTAGATAAGGATAAATATGAATTTTCAAAAGAACAATATTAGCAAAGTAAAAAGTATAAAAAAAATCCAAATTAGGTGAATAAGGGTATATATCCAAGATTCGCAAAAACTATCAATATGGGGAAAAGGAAATTGAAGTAGATGACTAACATTCACCTTGTTCATAGGGTTAAGGGTTTAGGGTTTTAGGGTTAAATGTCTTATTCTTGTTACCCTATATTCATCTTAAGCTTGATTTAAAAATTTCCCACCCTTTTTTGTTTTGTAAAAGGGACAACAAGAGATGTTTGCAAGCTCTTGCAAAAAGTCACCTGAAAGCAAGTTAATGGCAAAGCCAGGTTTAGGGTTAGAGCTAGCACTAAAGATTATTCACTAATGAGTTTCAGAAGTCACTAATGCTGTCACTAATTGGGAGTCCAATTAGTGCACTAGTCAAGTGGGGGTTGCATTAAGTAGCTGTTGATGTCCGGTCCCCGTGACACACAAAGTTCGGTACTTTTCTTCTCCTCTCTCTCCTCCCCACCCTCGCCTTGCACATCCCTTCTCTCTCTCTTTCTCTCTCTCTCTCTCACACACACCCACACACCCACTTGCCATTGGAGCCCTCATTTGAATCTGATTCTTCAAGCATCCATGCCATGAGGAATTTCTGAATGACCCAAAGCAAATCAAGTAGGTTGAAAAAAAATCCATTTTTGGGTTTTTTGGGGCACATTCTGATGAAATTCTGGATGAAGATGGCATGCACATATATATGTAAAGAGAGAGAGAGAGAAAGAGAGCTTCCAAGCAAATTGTGGGGATGATATGAAGTATGTTGTTGCAATAAGAATTCTCATGGCGCACAGATGTACAAGCAGCAAGATTATAGAAGTACAGGCTGTTGAGAGCAGACTTCAGTGAATGGGTGTGCAAGTGCAAACTGTGGGGAATTGGTAACTTTTGAGGATAGAGAAGAGGGAAAGACAATCAAAGAGGAAGGGATGCAAGCAATTGTAGGGAAGGAATGTGGTATGCGTGGCTAGCTCGTTATTATGAGATGGGTGCCCTCGCAGCTGTCTCCACTTTACACCAAAATCCTCTCCTTGATCATGAACCCTGTGATTCCTCTGCCCCAACCTTGGTCAGTTCCCACTTTCTCCATACTTGTAGAAATTGTTTTTTTGCACAAACTAGTTTGTAACAAACTAACTTGTGATTCTGCAAAGCATTGAGTAAATATTGCCCAGTGATATTGTAACTCATTGCCACTTGCCAAGCTATCAGACTTCAAATTAATGAGACACACACTTGATGTTATTGTAATTGTCAACCTAGCTACAATGGAATCACTGGATGAAGCAGTTATGTCTGAGTCCAGGCACAAATTTAGGGATTTCTGAAGTCCCTCAGGGGCAGGGAGATTTCAGCAACCAACTTGCTCTAGTTTTGGTTGTCTAAAAGTCTCCATGTTTCAAAGAATCCATGGGAATGAACAGACAGCATTAATGAGGATTGCAGGTATTGCTGCTATTCAAGTTTCTACTTCTTGATAGAAGCAGAGGGCAGGGCCATCTCATGGCAGAGGATAGAGTTTTAGGTTGAAACAATTTGACTCGCTCCTTGTTTCAAGCTTTTTTATTATTGAAGCTGCAGGGTGTTCAGTGCATGCTGTTTGATGTGAGCATGCAGGATACATTGCCACTGTGTGGCAGAAAGGCTGCTCGAAGGGAGGCAAGTGATCATTTATTTCCTCCGCCTCCACTCTCATTTCCTGGTAGCTCCAACTTGCCAGAACATGAAGAGGTCTCACCCTCCTCCTGTATGGTCTGGAGCCCACTATTTGAGAATAGCCCTTGCAAAGACTTGAGTTACCAGAACCCAGGAAGAAGTCTCAAGGTTTTATCCTCCTCTTTTCCAGCAGAGGCAGCTTCTCAGAATGGTACTGGGGCTTACCCTGAGCAACAACAGCAACAAGCTGCTCAGGTTCTGACCCACATTGCCAGAATTTTTAACATGCAAAATTCTGGGTCTGGAGCCAGCTATGGAGCTCTGCATAAACCTTACCATGATCAGAGCCCTGCACCAAGCTCACCCAGAGAGGATCAAGGAACAGGGGCCCATGGATGGGGAAATCCAAGCTCCAGTTATGCGGAATTAAAAGCTGGGTTTTGGAAGCGGTTGGCTGAGCAGAGGTGCAGTACTTCCAAAGATGATGATGATGACCACCTTGTATGCAAAACAACAGGAGGGGTTGAGAATATTGAAGACTCTGAGGCTTCTTCCTTAAAGAGGTTTGCAGTAGAGGAAGGCAGGAAAGAAGAGCATACAGAGATGCAGAAGCCAGGGATTGGTAGGGGAAGAGTGGTGGAGAGATTATCAAAGCCGGCTGCGAAGATTGCAGAAGTTCTAGTATCTGCACAATGCAACAGTGATGTGCATGAGTCCACTGATCATGAAGGAATGATATCGTCTGAGCCGTTGCTGTGGAGTGGCAATGGTGGATTCTCTCTTGTAACCAAAGATGACCCAAAACAGAATGGAGCTGTGGAAATCAATTTCATGGACCTTCATTACCAGAGACCAGATCTATCAGTAGATCACAATGTTGAACAGATTGAGACCAATTCAAGTGCACAAGGAGCAGACGGAGCATGCCCAGAATCTGCAAATCAGGAATGCACTACTAGTAGCATTGCCATTAACATGACAAGTGGTGCAATTGGGTGTGGACGAGTTGCAAAACTTGGAGTCCACTCACAGGTACTGTTGATTTCTTAGCCCACCATTACATCTTGGTCTGGACCATCAGTATCTCAAATTCAGAGGCTTGTAGAGGTGTGATGAATGACATACTATGTGGGCTGGTGGTGTCCACAGCCATGGGTCAGTTCAAGACCATTGATCACACAGCAGGTGCCTGATTGCAAGCTTGGGAAGGATAGTGATACTGGAGAGTTTATAAACCAGAACATGTGCCCAAACTGGCGTGTGATGGACAGCTATGTGACAACATACAGTGATGGGAAGGAGACTGTATGGACTGTGAGAGGATTTGAAGAAGATGACGGCGTCTTTGATGAAACTGGCTCTGCTGACTGTTTGAGGGAGGGTGGTACTCTAGTGAGACTAATCTCAGACAAAATGCCTGGCGTTGGTGGGGTAATCATTGCAGGCATACCACTTGAGGGTCCTCAGCTGGGACAAACTGGTGACCGTGCAGAGCCTTCCCCCAAATGGACACAGCAAGTTTCAGAAGAAGAGGCAGTACTGGCCAAGAGTGTGAAAACAAAGAAAGTATCATCGCCTAAATGGTCACTGCACAATAAAATTGCAGTAAAGAACATGAGAAGGAATAATGGGTCTTGTCCCAATTGGTCAGAGCATGGTTCTGAAAGTTTGATAGTAGGAAATAGCATGAGAATTAGACCCAGTGCTGCATGCTTTCCAAAAAAATCAGAGCAATGTGTACAAGATACAGCATCAGCAAGGACCATGAAAAAGAACAATGCTGGGGTTAGGCCACTGAGAAGCACAACTGTTTTGGCAGTGCAGCAGAATCGGACACAGTTTCAAGCTTTGCAAGATGATGGCAACTGTGCAGTCAAGAATCTGAGAATAAAAACTGGGTCTTCTTGCAATGGCCGCACACAACCAGCTGGAAGTTTGCTGGACCATGTGGTGGCAGTCAAGAAATTGAAAACAACAAATGGCTCCTTTTCAAACTGCAAACAGCTTGGTACTACTACTATGCAGGGGCCAATGGTAAAGAATTCCACAACAAAAAGTCCAGTTCCTTCTCCACAATGGACACAGCACTTTGGTACAAAAGAGAGAGTACAGGCAAAGAATTTGAGAAAGAAAATTGTGCCAGATTTAAAAGAGAAAGTGACAAACAATTTGGGAACAAAAACCAGGTTCTTTCATAAACCTACAGAGGAAAGCACAGATGAAGATAAAACAGTTAAGATTAGATCAAAAGTGGTGTCAACTTTAAAACGTACCCAGCAACCAACAAGCTCTGAGAATGCATCTACATTGCCCAGGAATGTCCGACCCAAAAACAAGTCTCCAGAGGAGAGCCAGCAAGTTTTGCAAGAACCGGAGGCAGCCATCAAAACTCTTAGTACAAAACATCATCACCATGAGCCTTCTTCTTTGACAACATGGGCACAACAAACTTTGCAGGTCACAGTCGCCAGGAATTTGAAAACTAGTGATGGATCATCATCATCTCCCGGGACACAACCTGTGGCCAGAAATGTAAGAATGAAGAGTGCAGTTTCAGTTCCAACTTGGACACAGCAAGCTCTGCAACAAACAACTGTGGTGAAGAGAGTGAGAATAAGAAATGGGTTTCCTCCCAAGTGGACAGAGGAAGCTTCACAGCAGATAGTAGTGTTCAGGAATTTAGGAATAAGAAATGGGACTTGGGCACAAGCTCTTCAAGGGAGAGTGTCAGCTAATGCAGTTCCAGATGACACAAGTCACAGGTACAAAAATGGAAAGATGGGTGTCCAGCTGATGCAAAAAGCTCATGCTCATTACTCCGTGGAGAAATCAGGGCATGTGAGAGGGTCTGGATTGTTGCTGAATGGGCTCATTTCCATGGGCAAAATTCTCAAATGCAGGTCTGTCTTAAATCTACAGAACTTAGATATAGCCAGGATTCAATTGCAACAGTTGGAACTGTTCCCATAGTAGATTATATCTTAGTACATAGTCATCTCTTCTTGAATCATTCACAGAACAATGATGCATATTATCCTCTTATCAACAACAAGAATTGCACAGAAGTGTTGGACTTGCATGTTGCAATTGTTGAATTTTGTTTTAGAGAGATTAGGCCTACTAGCTCAAGCTTCATCATATCTTGATGAGCAAATGCTTTTTGGCTAGGACAGGAATAACTCTCTTTTCTGTTTTCAAAAATTGGCTATAGAGTTTTGCTTAACTTATAAGAACAATTGCAATTGTTTTCTCAAGTGCTTTACTGATCAAAGAGATTATTGTGGCCAAGGATGTCAATATACTCAAGACTCCAAGGATGCTCTCTTAAAGATAACTCTATATCTCAAACTTTCTTGGGTTTTATGGGACCCAGGATAGGAGGACCGGCATCAACCATGTTGACTGAAGATACTCTTATAATGGAAACACACACCAACATGCAAGGAGTTGAAACAGATCCATTAACTTCCATGAATGAAAGTGAAAAAATGCACCGGCACTCAGATGCCAGTGTAGCTAGTCTGGTTTCTAGCACCAGTACCAGTGAGTCCCAAACAGGTGAACTTTGTAATTTAATATCCTAGTTCCATTTTTGTCTCTTGACTTGCCCAAAGTCCCTCATTGCATTTTGTTAGATCTTGAATGTTTTTATAAGATCTTGGAGGAGCTGATTTTTTTTTTCATGTTGGTGATTTTTTTCTTCAGATCAACCAAGGGGATCATTGATTTGCAAAACCTGGAGAAGAAAGAAGAGTTGGATCAAGAAGAGGCCATCTAATGCAGCTATGGCTATGGCATGTTGTGCTTCTACAGTTGATGAGACCAGTGAAATTGTTCATTGTATGTGGGAAGACATGCTTGCTCTGGCATTCAATCTGTCAGATATGCATGAACATGATGCTGAAGCCTTGCAGTCTTCAGCTAGCATCATGCGTGCCCATGTGAATTACCTCTGTTCAGATCTTCAGGTAGTCTGGTGAAGAAACTCCAGCATTTTGAACCCAGCTTTTAATTTTCTGGCAACAAACATGAGGGGATTTTCTAAGAGGTTTGCAGTGCAGCTTATGATAGTCAAGCCTCTATTCAAAACTTTCATCAGGGGAATTGCACAAATGTACACATTTCATGGTTTTTGTTATCTGGAACTGTGCACTCTGTTGTTTGCTCTGACATCTCCAGCATATGAGTTTCTAGGGGTTACAGACAGCATCACAAACACATTGCTGATGTTGCAACATTGGTGCAGGGATTCCAATTTGCATGGGAGGAGAAAAAGACTAGATACCCATGGCAACATTTGTTCAAATATGTTGTGGTATCTGTGAGCTTGATGTGGGGTGCACTCAGTGTTCCCCATATCATTAAACTGCTCACCCGTTTACTCGGTACAACATAGCTCTCAACCATCCTGACCATCTCCACATTTTGAGAAAGCAATAATAGACAACCTCCATATTAAAATGCAACCAAAAACAATCCTCTCCTGGACTCAGACTGTGCTGTTCTGATTTTGATGTTCACTCTCATTCCTGAATTGATGATGATACACTAAATTTGGATGGACCAATCTTGGATCCTTAGTAATGTGGGGATGGCACTGGTGTTTGAGAAAGCAGGATTGCCCCCTCGACCAGCCACAAGAAAGGAGAAAGCATTGGTGGCTGCGATGTTCCTATGCAGTGGTGCATGTTTTGGGAAAGGAGTGTGGCAAAGCCTGGTAATTTGCATTTTATTTCTATGTATACATTCTGTTTTGTAGTTGTCTGATTGAAAGGCCATGTCCGGTTGGTTGTAAAAATGTAGTTGGACCTGAGTGATGCTTTACTAGCAGTTGCAGATGAGGCCTGATGTAGGCTGCACACCATTGGAGTTCTCTGTAAGGTTCACATTGGGGTTTAAGAGAGAGAAAGAACGGGAAGGAGATTGTCAATAGTCAATGTGTTGGTTTTGCTTAAGTCTATTGCAAACACAATCATATTTCATTTTGAGACTAGGTTTGTGGAGTGAGAGTTGTCTTTTTCCAGTTCTGAGCTCTTCAGAAGTTCCTTTGCTACTCTCTACTTCATTGAACCCAAGTCCCACTGACAGGAGATTTGATTAAAGGATTTGCTCGTCTTAACGGTGCAGTGGTGGCCCATTGTTTGGCAGGAACATGTGCAGGCAATAAAGAAAGCTCAGGAAGCTCAACTTCGGAAGCAGCTCAAACTTATTCTTCAACGAGCATCTCAAATTGCAGCATTGACACAAATCAACCATCACCCCCTGCAAGCTGTTCGAGACAAACCAACTTCTGTGGCATAAAATTCTCAGCAGCAGGCCAAATAAACTGATTCATCTGATTCATTGTAGTTTTCTGCTTAACTCACTTTCTAGTTTCAAAAGGTGTCATATAGAGCAAGTTTTTGTCATGTTCAACTTCACTTAGTACATTTTGCTTCTTTGTGTAGTTGGTCTGAACACCACCATAGCCACCATGTGCCACTAGATTTCTATGTTTTCATGAACAATTTTTTTTATCATTAAACAATCCAATGAATGCAAATTTGATGCCTTGGTTACAGATCTATCCCAGAAATATACACAATCCTATTCATCTACATAAACAGAACATGACTTGAATTTGTTTATTTGCACATCAGGGCTCATACACCAAACCTATCCCATTAATCCAATATAAACAATTGTGAGCTTGCATTTTAGGTGCTTCACTAAGCTGACCCAAATCTTTTGCTGCAAACAATTCAGTGCATTGTAAAGTATTTATGTATTTATCTGGAAATTGTGTCATTGTGAACGCACTTAAGACAGAAGCAGATTTTCCAGCTTGAAATTATCTTCGGGGCTGTCAATTTTCTAGAACTGATAAGGTAAGTCTTACCTTTGGTTTTAGGCTTTCACATCAGTCAGTTCATCTCAACAATGTCACATTCGGTCTGTCTTTCTACACACAATTCAATTGATCAGCACAGCGATGCCACTTGGAGGATCAACAATGAGCACAGTAATGCCAGCCCAAGGACCAGCAACGTTACCTCCTGTACACATCAAATGACAAATAAACTTAGCTTAAATCAAATAGATTCCAGTCTCTCATGCAAAACTGGTTCCTTCTCTATGTTGACAAAGGATCTGGAGCCTTTTTCTGTGCACTACAATTAGATAAGATCTTGATGATTGATAAGGATCTGGAGCCTGTTTCTGTGCACTACAAATTAGATAAGATCTTGATGAATGAGAAGCTGAACTCTGAAACAAATCAAAGGATATACACTCAACAGACCATAAATGCTTTCCAAGTAAAAGAGAATTTTTTTTTTGACATGCAAGATTTTCTCCCCTTTTTTCGAGGATCGAAGTTTGGATCCAACAACCATGATATTGTTTTGGTAGAAGGTGTGCGGACATGTCTGTTAAGAGGTGCTGCTGTTACCAATAAAAACGTAATGAATTTAACTCACACAACTTCCAAGTACTCTCCAACCTCTTCAGAAAAAACACAAGATTTGCTGCACAATCAGCACAGGAAAAAGCTCCAATTGTGAGTTGGTGTATATATGCCCCTTGTGGAGTTTTGACATACACAGTTTGTCAGAGTAGATACTCCCCCTGGTAATCTGCCATACTGTTCCAAAATTTTAAAGGCAATCATGGACAAATAAGCATGCCATCAACTGGAAAAGACATTTGCTCTAGTGTGCAATACAGATATTCATTCTGTACTCTCTGGTGATGGGGAGACATTTCAATCTTTTTTCTGATGACCAGAAATGCCATATGAGATTCCTACATAGAAATGGCTGGGGAGTGATGTATGGACCCATCTTGCAGACCCAGAACCATCACAAGTTTGATGAAGCACAGTATTCCAATGCCTAAACACAGACAAAAGTCTCCAACAATTGATGAACAGATTATGTGCATCCTGAAGCAACTTTACTAATCAAAACTAGGTTTGAAATCACCGCCTGGTGTTGGAAGTGTGAGAGAGGCAGGTGAAGTCATGCATATGATCAACTTGTGAATGAGAAACAACTTTTAGGTGAAAAATGGTACAAAGGAACACAATTGTTCCAAAAGAGCACACTATGCATCCTGTTTTCAAGGCATGCTAACACTGGAATAATGCAGAACATATGCGAGACAAAGAGCCATCAAATTGAAAGGTAGAAAGCATAAAAACTTTACATTTTCTCACTCCCTAACAAACTTGATTGATTAAATTAGTTGAAATTTAGTTCTGCCCCTGCCACAGCTGTGTTTCTTCAAGGTTCATCCAGGTAAAATCTAGAACTTGAAATTAAAAAAGCCTCGAAAGCCACAATTTGTGCCTAAGCTTTGAACTGAAGCTTTTATTGTCTCTCACCACAAGAGGACAAAATAGACAGATGCCAATACCAGAGCTCCACCATAAAGTAGATTGCCTGCAAATGGTGCATACCTGCAGCCTGGAGAATCATCCACAAATGCTTTGGTGATTATGAGCTACTTCAGCAGCTTATACTACACTACTTCCAAAGTCCCACATCATGAGGTTTATGGAAACAATGATTTGACTTCACATTGATAAAGAAAGACACACATGGCACCAACTAATCTCTGTGAAAATTAGAGTCTCAAAGCAGCCTGCAAAATTTCTCTAGAGTACATGTTTGACAACACATCATGGAACACTTGTCTGTGGATTCCTCAGATATGTTCCTTGATGGGATTTTCGGATCATTGAAGACTATTGAAGCCTACCTGAGCTTTGGCCCTCGGAAGAAGACTCAAATGGTGATGGACTAATGACAGGACCTGCATTAGGGAAGGTATCTGCACAGTAAACTTGATGGGGTTGGTGACAAACTGAGGCTTCAGAGACTCCAGGCACTTTTTGATCACCCTACTTGGGGTTAGGAGCAGAGACAACAAAGTCCAAGGCAAATGACCTCTGGAGTTGCTGGACCAATCGTACCTGGGCTGGGTGTAGTTGCATTTTGGTTTGATGCCGGCGGTGCTGGTGAGGGAGGTGTGAATCCTGGAATTGTAATCCCTAAATTCTGACAATTCCCTCCAATTTCACCTGCATTTTCAAACCATTCATCTCAAAACTCAGCAAATCAGCCTGCAGCATTAGGAGAACATCACAATGTTGAAAGCCCTATCACTCCTAGAATCACCATTATTATGTGCTGACAGTGGCTTGCAAATTGGATAAAGCTGGGTTTGTCTTCACAGCAAACCTGAGCTGAAACAGATAGAAAACGTACATTGATTCACACAGAATCCTGCTGTTAAGTTCAGGACATTTGCATATCCAGGGTCACAAACACACTTGAAGGTTGGAATGAGGGAGGATGTATTTGTTACCACACACTGTCCCCTTCCACAAATCCCAGGCAATGTACAAGCTGCCAACGAAAAAAAAACACATTGAGCCATAAGATAGTCAAACCTAATTTGCAGCTGACTACCAAAGAAGAGGGAAGAAGAATTCAGAACAAATTAAGCTTTTCAACAATACAACATCTCTCAAATATTCATGAAGAATAGATCTCTTCCCACTCATGCCAGTTTGGGCTCAAGGGTGGTTGTCTAAGAGATGGGCATGTTACTCTTCAAACCAAAAAGGAACTAAACAATTGCTGAAAACAAACCATTTGCAGAAGCTGGAGCTGGAGCCAGAGTTTGGGAAGATGGAGCTGGGGATGGAGAACTCCCAGTACAATTTGAATCTAGTGTGCCTGCAACAGTCATTCATGGAATGAAACTCGCAATATGCAAGAGCTCAAGGGATAAACCTCTCAAAAACAAGCACAACTCTGAAGCCAAGTATCTGACTCAGAAGCACCTTTAACCAATGGCTCACCCTAGATGACAACTCTGCTGTAGATGCAGTAAAACCAAAGATGGAAGGTCTGACAACTCTCTATTGACACACTATTCTGAACCATATATCAGTAAAGAGGTTTTTGAGCTACATAGGCTTATTGCAAAAGGCAGAATGAGAATCAGCATTTATACATAGTGCCAAAGTGCATTCCCACAGGGTTTGGATCAATACAATTTGGGATGTTGCATGGAAGCGTTGATGTTGTAACAAATGGGATGAAAGTCTGAAAAGTAGTCCAGCCCGGATCACAATCGCAGTGATATGGAGAGAGCAAGTCATCGATTATGTTGTCACTATTAGGAACGCACGTCCCCTTTTCGCAATCCACATCTTTACAAGTATCATTACCTCCTCCTATACATAAGGTCAAATCACACAAGCACCACTGTAACACATAACAGTTCAATTTTCCAACAACTTCAATGTGAACAATGCAACACTCCTAATTGAGGGTGTAATGTGGAGGTTTGATTGTACATATCATCTGAGAATCAAGCTACTTGTACACAAGCGCATTGTAAAACACTGACAGGGTACATTCAACAATAATAATAACAATAACAATCATCACCTCAAAGACAGGAGTAATGTCAGAAAAGGAAAAACAGAAGGGATATCCAAGGATTGGAAATGCCTATCATCAGGCAGAATGATTTAATCATGTCATGGCAAATAAACCCTAGCTGACAAAGGCAATTTGACATCACAGTTACACTGTACATGATCTAACAGCACTTGGTCCTTTCAAATAACTCAAGAAAAAGGAACTCAAGAAACTTGAGAATCAGGAGCGTCATAGATAAAATTACCTGTACCGAAGCCTGGCACTGGAGGCAGCCCAAAGTTAATGGCATATGCTTGACTTAGAACCATTGACAAAGTTACTGCTATCAAAATGCAGTGCATAATCATCTTGTCTATATATTAAGCCCTCCCTTGTGTGATCTGCAAGAAAAAAACACACGTGCAAAGAATTAGCCATCGTCCAAACACTTACTTAAGCCCCATGGCACCAAAGGAATCAACACAAAAGAGACAACTAAACTTACATGAGAAACTCTTCACAAATTCCTTTTTCCTTCCACAGGAAACACTGGTGTTTGGATACTGGGTTTTTGTTACTGTGATAAAACAGTGGATTCTGAAATCCTTGCTTGATGAATTGGGTGTTGTAACCCACAACAGCTCCTGTGGAAGGAGCCACAACTAGAGAGAGAGACAGAGTGTGTTTTCTACCTCACAAAAGGAGGCTCTCTAGAAGAAGCCTTAATAAACACTCATCAATCTCAATCTGCAGACATGGGAGTATTTTGTCCCTGGAGAAAGAAAAGAACAAGCATACAAGTAGGGCCCTTTTTCGCAGGCAAGGAGCTTACCGAATGGATATCAAATCAGCTGGTGATCTTGTCAAACTATGCTATCCACTTCTTCCTCAATAAATCTCCTTTGCCTCAATTCTCAAGTACAGCTTCTTGGGCTGAGCTCTCTTCTGCACTTGAATGGGTCTCTAGAGCTCAATTTATGACTTACTGAGTGGGTTTCTTTTTTGTTCCGGAAATACCAGTCTTGAGCTCGTCCTCTTCAGCAGTAAAGACAACAAGAGTGAACAACAGATGACAATATTCACACTCTCACAAGTGTACAACGATTTCCCCTGCTGCTGCTCCCAGCTAGCTAAAATTCTGCCTCAACCAAACACACAGAATTCCTTCTGATCTCCCGCCAACTCTCACAGGGGGTTACTACTACATCCAACCTCTCCGCCGTCACGCAACAGAGCAGCAGCCCCTAGTAACCAACCACTTGAAAAACAATCGCTGCAAAAAAATTGGACCCAAAATTGTTGGTTTTCCCACAAGGAAAGAAAGCCAAACTTGCAAAGCATACGGGACTCTCTCAAAATTCTTCGCATTAAGTTCCTTCTCCCGCCTTCAAAAAAACATCCCACCTAAAAAACACACGAACAACAACATCCCACCGAAACTCACGCAGCTGCCAAGAAACAAACACTAGTATTACAAAAAACCGAAGCTTTCCCCCAAAGAAACGGATTCGCTACTTACCCAAAAAAAAACAAACCCAGTTTTGTACAAGCCGCTTCAGGCTCAGTTTCTTCATTGATCAGCCATTAAGAAGGGCAGAGACAGGTGTAGAACAAAACGCTGACACCGCTACCAACTCATCGACACCCAGCTTAAAGACGACGACTTTTAACACACTGACAAAACAAACAAAACAGCAGTGAATGAAAATCAGCTGTCAGAAGTACACACCCTAAGATAATTTCTGAAAACAGAAGACGACGAAGAAAGAAGAGGCAAAGTGAATGACACAATGGAAGGAAGTCGTAGGTAGGGTATATACAACAACGACAACAAGAACAGCAGCAACAACAACAACAACAAGAAGGAGTGTGTCACATTGTGGCCTTGCCATTTGCATTAAAAAGTATCTTAAGGCAAAAGAAGAATTATGGAAAAACTCAAATATTTCACCATGCAAAAGTATGATCTTCAAAAAATCCTCTAAAAGGAACCAAAATCCTTCAAGGTATTATAACTCTATAATAACTAAACTAATCTCAAGTTTCAACACAAGCCTGGCAAAATATCATCTTTCAAAAATCCTCATATAAAAAATAGACCTATTATTATTATTATTATTATTATTACCTAGGGGCCAAAATCCCTTAATGAATACTCTATAATGAATACTATACTCTATAATGAATTTAAACACAATATTTTTGCCTTGGTATTAGGCAAGGTCAACAAAGGAGGAGATAATTACTTCCTCGTGTATGTATGTACTTAGTGAAGTCATTTCCCGTGTGGAGAGGTTGCGAGAAAGGAGGCGAAGGTGAGGGGATGATGATGATGATG
>Ga0116229_10004171_pt1 | contig 23720 bp, 12 predicted proteins | sample S1TSphgellanicum_3_FD_87313 | JGI IMG/M metagenome (GOLD analysis project Ga0116229, IMG submission 87313) | Host-associated microbial communities from peat moss isolated from Minnesota, USA - S1T2_Fc - Sphagnum magellanicum MG | ecosystem: Host-associated > Plants > Peat moss > Unclassified...
ATAGGATCTGACCCTCTTAAGCAATAGGTGTAAGAACTCTCTCCCTCTGTTGCCTTGTGATTTAGAGATGTTTAGGTTTGTATAGAATTTGCCTTGTGCTTAACAATGGGTGAAGTTTCAGTCTAGAAGTGGGGGATGATCCCAACATGTGCAGCTGGGGTTGCCTACTACCTCATCTTGGGCCCCTTATATTGGGAATACCCCTTACCCTTGGGCTTTACCCTAGAAGCACCTCTCAATTTTGTTGATCATGCCATCCTACTTGCAGAAGCCTGATTCCCAGTCATTAATAGTGTATGTCATAAACACATGCAATTGCATTAACATGATAAAAATGCTGTGCTTCTTCACATATCCAAGTGCATTATCTTGAATGACTGAGCCTAACCTACCTTATGGTGATATCAGATTTGACAAATTTATTGGAATTTGCAATGTTCTAATTTTTCAGAAAATTTCTTTCAATGTGTCTGAAAATTTGTAATAAATTATATGATCACTTTTTCTAATAATGAAAAAAAATGAAATGTAGAGAGCTATTGGATGCCACATTCAAATACCAGACAAAAAACTTCCCTTGAGGCTTGCATCACAATCATTTGCTTGGGTTTTAGACTTGACATAAAAGTTCTACTCCTGGAATGGGGGTTTTTGGGTATATGGAGTTCTTTAATATCTTTTGACTTTTGCTATTTAGCTTTTGGAATAAAAGTTTTAGACTAGAGTTTTCTGTAAAGTCAGGAAAACACAGCACCAGAACTCTGAGTTTGGTCCAAAACCGGGTGAGATTCAAAAAAAATCTGCAAAAACTGCTTGCATGGAATAAAACTAAGGGGATGTTCATTTTGGGAACTCCTTGCATCCAAGGTGTTACAAATCAAATCATGGTAAAAGGAACCAACATTATCGTAACCAATGTTTGTATGACATGTTTGTAAGTTTCATAAATTGGGATAATGTTGAAAATGTGTGTTGTATTTGTAATACATTTTATTTAATATTCTAATCTAACATCTAAAATGGTATGAAAGTAATCCAAAATATTTAAAATATTTTAGCTAATGTTTTTCAACATTGTGAAACAATGTAAAAACAATGTCTAAACATTATTTAACCAATCCATGTTATGACATCAACTAGTCAAAAATTATGTAAGAATTATATAAATGGCCTTACATCCAACTACAACCTTGCCAATTGTTTTTATCTTAGTTTCGCCTTCACTCAATGTACAACATTAGTATTTTTTTAATTCCCATTTTATGTGTGTGTGTGTGTGTGTGTTTTATAGAACATGTAAAGACCTCTAATCCTTACATGGATTGATGGGCATGTGTTTAAGAATTCATCACCAATGGGCAACTTGTTAATTGTGTGCTACCATTTCAACACCTACAATTATCATTGTCCACACACACTTCAAACAAATGACACAAACCACCCTAAATGGCACATCACATCCAAATTGTCTTCTTATCTAAAGCCAAAGTCCCCTTAAGCCAATAACAATGTAAAAAATTTCTTATGTGAACCACCCAAAATGAACACCTTAGTTTTAAAGTAAAAAAACCAATTGGCCATACGTAAATGTGAGCTTCGTTGTTAGTCACCTAATTACAATCCCCCAAATCCTTAGCCAAATGTGCATCATAATGGAAAAAAAACTTAAAACACTCCTTACCATTTAATTACAGAAATCCCCAAGTTTATTTTGTGCAACAAAGCAAAGCCATTTTTTGACTAGTATTTCATTAAAATGTGGTGTCAAACATCCCATATGTCAACCTCTAAAACACTAATCACACGCAAGCATAGTTGTTGCCCTTGAAGCTTGCCCACACAACATACATTGAAGGTTAGTAATTGGGACAACAACCAACACTACTACAAAATCTGGGTGTAGTTCATTAATCCCCATTCATTACAACCAATGAATTCATTCAAAGTTTAGTGAAATCACTTGGCATACAAGGACATCTTATATTGTAATACAAGGATTCAATTTGACCATCCAGATTAAGAAGATGACATGCTACACAATTATGCACATGGTCCTTCCATGTCCAACCATTATAGTCCCTTGAACGACAACATTCTGAAAGATAACACCTTCCACACATGCAAAATAACATGTCATGTAATCACATCCAACATAGTCAATGTTGTTTGCTACAAGTACACATATTTTCCTAGCTCAAATCTTTGAACTCAAGGGTAATAATGACCACTTCCTTAAATAATGGTATAATGTAACACATCCCAATGTTGAACAATTTCTAAATTTTTAACAAGCATTGGCATTACACATCAAAATAAAGTTGTTCATTGTTCACATGCCTAAAACCACACATTTAAATCATCCAAATTGATTACCGCCATTGCACCTCATTGGATTGAGGTTGGTAATTCAAGCTCATGGTCAAATATTAAAAAACACAATGAAAATAATGCAAGAAAAGCTTACCAATTTAACCTATACCCCATAGCTAACCATGAAAACTACAAATTCTAGTTTTGAATATGACCATTTTGAAGTTCATACTTTCACAAACCTTGTTTCATTGTCTACACCATCCATGAAATAGCTAACCCATTTGTCTCAAGATGGTTTTAGATCAAATTTTACAATGATGATCAATATTTTTCCCCACACCTCTAAAAACTCCACACAAAACTCCGCACTTTGATTAGAGAGTATTTCAACTAGAGTTTAAAGCTACTAAACATCTTATTTTAAAATGCATAGGCAATACCTTCACTATTATGATCCAACAATGGCACCAATTTTAGCCACTTTAAGAAATGTTCAATCATAATCAAAACATATTAGTTGTGTCACATTATCAAACTTGGGCTCCATGTCACTATGCACTAACAGTGAAAAAAAAAAAAAAAAAAAAAAAAAAAAGGAAATAGGTGAAAACAATACCTTCTACATATTTTATTCCATGCATACCACCCACAACTATGCATACCCATTTAATTTCATGCATACAACCCATAACATTTTAATTTTTTCTTTGAGATTAAGCTAGTTTCCAATAAAAAATTCCCTCCAACTTTGGATGTATGTGCATAGTGTCTATTATAAGTTCTTGTGGAATCATATTATAATCATTTGATACATGATGTTTAGGATTGAATTTTAATAAAGTTTTCATGTTTTTTAGTGTTGTATTTAAATCTGATATATTGCATATTATTAATTCTTATATGAAAGTTTTTTCATCACAAACATAGCAATAATTAAATGTAAATGAAACATTTTTCATGAAATTGTTGAATTGTCTTAAACATGATATGTTATTTTCAATTTTTACATGTGGTAAGAAAGTACTTATATTTTGCACATCAATGTCTTTATGTTGCTTATTTGAATTTTTTTAATTTACATCTACTTCCATATCAATATCATGATATTTGATTCATCTTTTATTATTTATATCCATTTTTTTTGCTTTATATTTTTCTTGTCTTACTTTATTCATTTTATTTTTTATTTGTGTATCAATATCATTGTATCAACATTTTTTATAAACCCATCTTTTAATATTAATATTTATTTTTATTTAATTCATAAACTATTCGTCTTTTAGCATTCCTTTTATTTTTATATCATCATCATTATTATTATTTTAATATTTTTTGGTATAATGTCATTTTCCATTATTAGTATATAATATTTTATTATTTAATTTTTAAGTTAATTTGAATAATTTACATATGATTTCATTGTATATGTAAAAATATAAAATACAATGATGCACTTAAGTTGTATTCCAAGTATGTTGATAATATGATTTTTTGATGAAATTTGATGATCATATATGATAATATGTTTGAAAATGATACATTATGGGGTCACAAACAATAATGCATATAATGAAATACACAAACTCACATTAAATTGTGGTAATGATTTTTTTATTAAAAAAATCTTAATATGTTTCTACAATTTTTAAAAAAATATGAATGAGATTTAGGTATTACAATAATTCTACAATAACCTAATTTATATTATGAATCTATGAGTATTATAATTGTCAAAAATAATTCTACCTTGATCAATGTTTTTCACAACAACTAGTTCTAATGTTATTCCATGTCGTTTGGAAACAAAGTGTTTTCACATAACATTTGATGGAGACTAAATCTACTGGATTTATTGTTGCACCATTGATGAGTTTATTATTTTTGTCAAACACTTTTATTTTATTTTATTCTTCTGAATTATCATTTTCATTAGCAATTTTTGGTTGTTTTGGATGCTAGTTCAAGTGTCCCAGATGTTATATTTGTTTCTTTAACCCTTAACAAAAAAAATTAATACTATATCTTGATTTTGGTGCCAAGTCAAGTTTGTGCATTTTTTGTTCCAATGTTTTGTCCCTTGTGATGTTTTGTTTTTATACACATTCATTGAATCTTGAATCATTAAGTATAATGGAAAATGATGATTCAATGTATATATTAGCAAAAGAAACTTTATTGTAGTTTTCTTTTGGCCCCAACCAACATAATCCTACAATTCCTATGAATAGTGCAAATGTTGTTTCTTTTGTTTGTGGGTTGAATAAAGTACTATGGTAGTTTGAACCTCATTGCAGATTACCCCATTCAACTCCCTTAATATTTATGACATGATATTCATGTTTTTTGTATTAGTTATATGTATTTTCAATAGTATCAAATTCCTACAAAAGTCATTATTGACAATTAATTCAATTTTTGAATTTTAAAAATAAACATAAAGTGATGAATTTTGTGGTTTCTAAATATTTTTCATTTAAAATTTTTGGTTCGTTGTGGATATCATGTAAAATATCAAAACATGATAAGAGTATTTTGACCTCTTCCATTGAAAAGGTTGTAGTTTTTGAGGTTTGTTGTTTTGTAGATATTTTAAAACTTTTATGATTTTGTTTTAAAATTTTGCAACAATAAAAACTAAATTTAGAAAATTTGTTGTATCATAAAATTTCAATTATTTAAAATGGATCCAAATCACATTTTCATCCATGTGATGAATTTCATGTATGTCATCAATATTCATGGAAAATTTCAATTCCAATCGTGTAGTTGGATATATTCATAGTCCACTATTATAATTAATTTTATCCATTTTAAGATTCTGATATATATATACAATTTTACAAGTTTAGTCATATTTTGATATATATCCATAACCTCATAATTTCAAATTTATTCATGTTGTAAAATCAAAAAATGTCCAAGCATGGGATATTTAGAACATTTAGAAATGCCCTCTCCCCTACCCTCCTTCTCACCCCATTGATTTCTATACTGGTAGTATGGGTGCTAGTTCACCAATTGATTTAAATTCAAAACAACATAAAAAACATGCCCTTCTTTTTTTTTTTGGACTCTTCAACAGTAAAGTAAAGTTTCAATGGACCTTACAATTTTGTAAAATTCAAATTAATTGATCAACATGTATCTTACACTTTGTAATTTACATTTTTTATAAAAAAATAAAAATAGCCAATTTTTTTCAGATTCTTCTCATATAAAAAAAATACTAAACTTGCACAAAATTTCCATTCACATTTTTTTCCCCTTATATATAGGATTCCCAAAAAGGGAAGGTGCTAGAAACTATATGGGGAAAAAAAATTGTCAGGTTCTTCAGCAATTTTTTTTTAAAAATTGAAATAATTTTATTTTTTTTTATAATACATAAATGATCACTTCTCAAAAGTTGAAATATACCTTTATCGGGATTCTCCACCTTTTTTTTCCCTGCTTGCTTTGAAGCAAATGTTGTTGATGGGAATGAATATTAATGCATTATTTCGTAATTGGCCTAGACTCACAATTTGTATTTTTTAAAAAATAAAAATCGGCTTTGATAGAATGACAATTTGTTTTGCCTACAAATGCATTGAGTGTTTATACTTTTTTTTTTCTTGATCGGAAAAAGTTCTTTGCCTTGAGAAATTGTATGTTTGTGAGAGGCCAATTTGAAAGTTAGAGACCTTGAAAGCTTGAGTGTTTGTTTTTTTGTTTTTTCATTTTTAAAAATTTATAGTGCTTGATATTGTCAAAAGTTGTATGCTCTGGGGAATTGCAGAGGGGCAATGAACTATGCCTTGAGAGATTTGGAGTGGAGTGCTTTGCTTATGTTGTGTTTGGAGGAATGGTGGGTCACATACAAATCAACTCGCTTCTTGAGCAAACATGGGCTCTCAATCATCTTGGGTTAATGAAGGTTGCAGCCAGACCAAAGGCCTTGTAAAATAGCATGCATTTTTGTGTTCTTTGCATTTGATTATCTCTACATCTATTTCGGGATCACAAGAATGTTGGTCAAGCAAGAGTGGAACTGGATGGAAACACGGGTGTGGGTGGTGGTGCCAATGTTGAGTTGAAGTTGAAAATCAAAATTGAAAAGGTGGTGGTTATGTAATAGCAATGACCTAAATTATCTTGTTTTTGGACTACCTGAAGCTATGGTTGTCTTTTTCCAAAGAATATAGTATGGTTAATAAGAAATACATGTGTGTTTGCAAGCAAGTCAAGGAACACATCTTCTGGATTTCAATTGTTTTCATTACCATTTTATGTACCCCACAACCCATAATCATGCGTTGGTCAAGTACACATGTTGTCTCAACTAAGGCCCAAGTCCAATGACAAAAATATTTTGCTCTAATTATTAATGCATACTATGTATGAGGCATGGTTTGGTACATAACCTTCACCTGTGAAGAATGAGAAAAGCTCAACACATCAAAATTTATTTCAACTCAAAAACATGATTGCCAAACAAGGGAGATTATTTGAAGGCCAAACCTAAAAACAATTTGATTGCTCACTTGTTTGTGGTAATGGTAATAAGCTTGATCAAAATGAATCTAGTGATGGATTTCACACACTAGAAACATATAAACTGTTGCATGGGATTCGTAGGTTGCCAGTGAAGACACTCTAGATGCAGTAATTAGCAGTGGTGGGATATGCAAAAAAACCATCTTTGGTTGTTAACCGCATGCATCTAGTGTTTGCAACTCTTGAAGTTCTCTCTCTTCCTTCTTTTCACTTTTGCATGCAGAAACATTGAAATAAAATTTGGGAAAGGAAAATTTTATAATTTGCAAGAGAATGTTGTGTTATCTACACACATCGTTTAGTACAGGCTTACAATAATCTAGTGGTTTTTTAGAGACAATTTTCATGTTGTACCTTATATTTAAACATTTTGTGGTTGTAGGTGATGAGCCCACAATGGCCACTAGTTCTTTGGTATGACCATTTTCTTGGAAATGTTGTTGAAGTTGCTGCAGCTCTTTTTGACATAGAAGTTGAGGTGGAAAACCCTACTACTATTACTAATGATATGGTGATGATGATGATGTGGCAAGCTCATTATTGATGTTGTTGGTGATGACTTTCATCTTCATGGCACCATTTTATGCAAGCTCCAATACCAATTTCTTACCATGGCCACCATTGTTGCTCAGTCTTAGAACTTGATGCAAATCCTTGATGTCATCGCCATGCAACTATGAAAACCCTGCAACCAACCTTTTAGATGAACCAACCTTCTAGATGTTTTTGTAGTGTGTAGTAAGGGCAAGCATAGTGAGGACCTCCAAGAGAAACCATAAAAGTCATCTTCTACATACTCAACACCAAGGAAAAAATTCATCAAAAACTAACCCTAAATGGGTGCAAGATTAAATGAGTTCAATATTATGCAATAGTCTTTTGGGTTTGCTTTCATTCTAAGTTTCAATGAAGTCAACTACTATTATGGCATGTAAATTATCCTTGGAGGAAATAACTTTTAGAGTTGTAGAGGAATGGGAAAAAGGTGCAATTGAACTTTATATGCAGGTATAACCTACTCTCATTGCCAGGTTCTTGAAAGATCAAAGGATTAGGGTTCCAATTTGACCATTGAAGGTAGTGAAGTGAAATCATGTTGTGTTTCTACTGCCTTGTACTACAATGATTATGGTGAATTCAAAAGATGTCAATGTATGTGTGGGTAGTTAACAACAATTTGTGCTGCAAAAATAGCCTCATATAGACATGAGGTGATGTGCTTTATGATGGTCCTATAGAGTTTTTTAACTAGTTTACCAATAACTTGCCCAAGGAGGTATTCATCCAGAGTTCACTGGGGACACATATTCAGAGATCTTGCAAGTTGTGAAGAATGACATTCCGGATCTATCCATGTCCATGCTTTCTCACCTTTGGAGGTTTTTCAAGGTACTTCCATGCTTGGTGTTAAGTGTTTGAGCCTCTTCCCCATTATTCACTTGTCTATGTTGATGCATGATGTTTTCAATTTTTACAAACCATTGCCAATAGTGTAAACCAGTACCCTCTATGTAGACCTTTCTATGTTATAAGATTAAATGTTTTTTAGTGGATTATATTACTTATGCACTTATGTGCTTGAAGGTTTTATAAATGATGTTTCATGTCTGTTTTATGTCCTTTGACCAAGATACTTTTGTTACACAATGTGCAAGAGTTTTTGGTGAAGTTGAAAAATCTAGGCCTTGGTTCACTTCATGGCACAACAGGTGAGGTATGAGGTATTAAATTCTATTATGTTTCAGGTAGCATTATTGCATCTAGGGTTTGTGTATTTTTTATTCTATTAAGTAGCCCACTGATCACAAGGATTTTGCAAGTAACATTTTCTTGTTATGAACAAGGGATTTGCTTGATTCCAAAGATGTGGAAGATGTGAAGTTTATCGATTACTTTGGACTGTGGCAAGTGTTTTACAAGTTCTTGATGATGGGGTATAGAGCATTATGTGTCTTGACAAGATCACCACTAATGAATGGTTTTCAATCTAATTCCATCAAAAAATTTAAAAATAGATTATCCACAACCAAAATGAATAGGCTACCATAAAGATAACACTAAAATGATGAAACAACCTAAACAATTGTCAAGTACTCATCTTCGTATGAGTAATATTATGCCTTTGTCTTGTTGTTGGATTAACTAAAATATGCCACCATGAACTTTTGATCACAATCATCAACTTGGGTAAGCATAACACTCAACTTTAGAGGACTCCAATTAGTGTGTAATTGAAAGGGTCATTGCCAAATGAAAGTTAAAGTGAATCAAACATTCAATTCTTGGATGGTGTACTCCTATGTTTCGCCCTAATTATACTCTTAATTAATCTTCATCAATTGGGTTTAAAAGGTTTAACAATGTTATTAAATCCTTTAATCCTTTAATAGTAATTACACAAGCCCAAGAAGGTTCACAATTGGCTAACGTTTGATAGTTGGGGCACTTGTGAAATGGCCTCAACCTTGGCCTCTTGAACCCTTGATCCTTTAAAATAAATCATGTGACCTAGGTATTACAATTGAGTTTGGAAGAATTAATTTACATTTGTCAACATGTAATTTATAGTTATGTTCCTTAAGTTTATTAAACCCTTCTTACAAATGATGCATGTGATCCCTTGGAGTAAGGCTAAAGATGATGTATCATTGATGTAGTAATTGGTAAAATTAAAGTTCGCCAAAACCCAATCTATAACTCTTTAAAACTCTATAGGATGTTCTTTAAACCAAATGTCAAGAACAACCATTGGTGTAAACAATCCTTCCCATTAAGATCGATCCCCCCAAATCTTGTGTTGGCCTTATCACCTTCCTCAATGATAATTAATGGTAGCCAAAAAGTTGATGGAAGCCTTGGCCTACCCAATTGTGTCAAAAATCTCCTATGGTGGGAGCATGCATGGCATTGTTGTCAAAGTGTGTACATTTATTCACTGACTTATAATTTCCAAACATGTGGCATTCTATTTAATTACCAAAATGTACTCGTCTAACATCATAGTTGCTAAGGCACATTCACCCTTGGATAATTATACCAAAATAATTTCTATTAATTATATTGTCAAATTACCAAGGATACATAACTTGGTTTGTTATAACATCCCCCCCCCTTGCACCAAAATGGTTATCTTAAATGTGGATACTCAACATTAGAAGCAAGGTGGGCACATGAGTGTAATTCGACAAAACATTACATTCTACCAATGATAAGTTGAAATCCATGTGAAGCAATTAAGATCCATAAATTGCCCCAATATGCACTTTTGTGCACCTTTTGCAAGATTTGATATTACAATAATGCCCATGAAAAACCCATGGTTCATTCCCTTTCATCCACATCAAGTTCCTCAATTTGCGATGAATTGGCATCCCAAATCACGTTTAATCTTGCATCTCAAAATGCATAAGATCAAGGAAAACTCAAAAATGTCGATAAGGTTATATGTGGAAGTCCAATCTTATTGACCATAGCCAAAGGTGGTTTATTATCATGGTGTATTGCACATGATTAATGTCCTAGATCCTTATGTCATCCACCAAACATGTGGGTGACCTTGGGACAAACTGATATGTTCACTAGATTAATTTTGGTGGTATTAGGTTAATCCACATTCGCTAAAACCAATCAACATGTGAACTGATTGTTACAACATTCAATTGCATTAGCTCATCAATCCAAGCTTGAATTACTACCATCCCATTAACATAGATGGCCAAGAATCTCCTAGTGGTGGAATATTATCCAAAATGCACATGGTTACATATGTGTGGTATATAGATATTGCAAAACATGGATTGACTTCTAAAAAAGTTTTAATTTGGAATTTGAAAGGCATGGACTTATGTTAACCTATGAAAAACCTTAACATGATGATTTTAGAATGACTAAATCAACTAGTGTAATCTTGTCCAAATCTTACACCCCCAATAATGTGATATTGTTCAGTAGGGAATGTTAATAACCCCACATCACCAATGTTGGCGACAAGATAAAATAGTTTTGTTACAACATCATAACATGATGCATGGAGGCTTGTTTAGCATGTGGGTCCTTTTCCATACAATATATTGATGTTCATAGATGCCAAAAATTACAAATCAACTACAACTATATTAAAATTAATGCTTCCAAAAAACTCTAATCAACATGTCTCATCCCTAGGAATATTCTAATGAATAACTTTGGTATCCCATGGGTTCAATATGGATGGCTTATTATTATAAACATTCATGAATAATTGTGGGCTTGGTGACTACAAAATGTGTTAAGCCTCATGAATGTATTAACTAGTAATGTTTACAACTTTGACAACTTGCACCATGGTGGCATGGGATCTATTATGGATTCCTAAATGGATAACATTTTGCCTACAATTGACGTCACCAATTCATCATTAAAGGGTTCATCTTAATCATAAATGTTACCTTCCAACAATTCAAAACTATGCGAAAGGCCTAAAAATCCAACCAATATAGTTTGATTTGCTTGATTTTCTTGGATGCCCTTCAACAAACCTCATTGATAATAAAACCTTACAAATGTCTCTTGTCTACCATCTTAATTGGTAGTATATGCAATTTCCTCCCAAAAATCTAAAGTGATCCCTAGGTGATATAAAATTGCTCTTCAAACTAGTATGTCACAAGACATAATATGCATGACCACCACTTGAACATGCATCGTGGTATAATTTTTTGGTTTGTTGGGACTAACCTAGATCACAACCTTGTATTTGGTTAAACCCCTAACCTTTTTAAATAATTTCCCATTGATGTTAAGATTAGATGTGGACATGGGTTGAGATTAGCCAAAATCAATCCAAGACTTTCCAATGTTGCCTTGCCCAACATTAAAGGCAACATTGGAAACGTTCAACACCTAAATGCAATATAATCCTAGATAAGGCTAGTACCATTACACAAATGCCCCCTTCAATTGGAAAACCCCTTCCTTATGATGCACCACAACCATTAAGAACAATATGCCTATCAACTGCTAGATGTGTTGGGGGCCTTTGAAATTGCACGCCAAGATTCAATCTTGGATACCTTGGTTTGGCTAACCTCCAAAACATGTTGGGGCATTGAAATCAATATTGAAACTTCATTTAAGATCTAGGCACCATCCTTGGTGTTCCCCCTCCTTCACATAATGTGATTGTTAAATGGACTATTACTACTAATTAAATATTGGGAATAGTGAATGTCTCAATGAAAAACAATGTTGTTTGATACATGACTATTACTAGCCCCAACAAACTACTTGGTGCCCTTGTTCCAAAAGTGGAATTACACATTTTCTTCTTGGCCCCACTAATATAGTACTAAAAGTTGACACCCCCATGTAACCTATTAGAAATTGTATCCACTACCACAAATGATTATGATAGGTGAAGTTAATGTTAAACTTCCCTAGGTCAAGGATCTAGCCTTTCATCAACACCCCATGGTTTTGACATTCACACATTTGCTCTTGTCATTGGTGTACCTATCAAAAACATTTCAACTAGACTTGAAAGTACCCTAACATGGTTTCCACCTATTGCCTAGGACATGTGATTTTTGAAACATTTGGCATAACTTCATTTGGGGCCAATGAACTTGAAAACCTAGCTTCACAAAAATAATATACGTTAACATCTAGGGTAAAAGACTATATGTTTTCTCATTCCTTAATTTTTTTGGAATAGCTATGTTAGATTTCATTTACAATGCCATGCTCATCATTAGAGCCTTCATGTGTGCAAATTTCACCTCCATGGTGTTGGGTTGACTTGGAGTCAATTGGGGCGCTATATCCTTATTGGTCACACTTTTACTTTTTTGACCTTTTTTTATACCTTAATTTTTCCCAACATTAATATTTTTTATTAACGTTGCTATAATTTTGAATATAAAATGAAATAAGTATTTGCATCATACTAATACAATTTACACATGATTGGTTCAAGTTAAAGTTTGAGGTGGTGGCTTATCAAGGAAATTAAGGAAATCCTTCTTCCCATGAGGTTGATTGCATCTCCAACATTTTCCCTCTCTTCTTTGCTTTGTAACATATGATGAAAACACACCACCTTATTCCAATTTTGTCTCTTTGGTCTTTTGTGCCGCAATTTTATTTGGTTGGCTACGTGATTATTGAACCAATAATGATGATGAATTCTTTGGGTTGTGTTTATTGAAACTAGCAAAAAACATCACTTGTTCTTTCACCATGTTCAATTCAATGGATTTTGACAACTATAACACATTCACTAATGTTAATTATGCAAACCAAGTGAAGTGACATAACATCCCACACCCATCACTTAAGTTGTTTGTCTAAAATCTCATACCAAAATTGGACAACATGTGATTATGTGATTGATTGTGTCATAATGATCAACCTTCTCATCTACATGTATGCCTCCTATAAGCTCTCATGTGCTTTATGTTAAAAGTCCTAAAACTATATAGTGTTTCTTTCTTAACCCCATGATAATTTTTTCACAAAATTTGAAAGAACTCCACAATATAGTTGAATGCCAACACAATACATTATCCATTAATGGGAAGGTTGGCACCACCACTTTTGGTGGTTGTGCAACAAACATTTTTGGGGTGAAAGCACACTTAGGTATAATACATAATTTTGTCACAACTTGTTTATCGGCCATGGAACAAAAAATAAATTAATAAGATGTGAAAAGGACTCAACAAAATAATATATTATATGCAATGATCACATCATATGAATATCAAGAATGGATTTTGAGTTACCATAACATATTGGACTTTTGAAATGCTAAAAACCTGCGTCACAATCCATATCATATGATTGTGGACTCATTATATTTACCAAAATATTTAGTTGAGTGATTTTTTTTAACATGGAAAGTAGTGTGATGTCATTGATACAAAGGAAGATGATTTTGAAAGATTTTGAAAACCATAAATTGATATATACAATGAAACATGGATTTTTTTAATAAAGTCTTTTATTCATTTGAATTAATAATTAAACTTCTCATTTTTAAAATTAAATTTTTTGATACAATTATCTATCATTGATAAAGTCTAAAAGTTTTTAAAAAAATTATTTAAGCTTGCCATATGACTTGTGCGATATAATGTATTTTGCTAGAGTGTATATAGACTTTTATTTTAACACTAGTATGGACTCCACATGTGTCGAATAGTATTACACTTTAATGTGTTTTCACCCTTCATTTCCATTAGTCAAAATACTACTAGAGTTGTTTTGGTTGGATTTGGAAATGTAAAATTTGGGGCCACAACACCCCCAATTATGGAAATAAATTGGGCAACTAATACACTTGTCATTATTTAATTTGAGCTTCATGGGTGCACTTGAATTCATAGTAATTGTCCATCAATGGCTTTTTCAAATGTTATAACAACTTCTTCCACACCATGAAAGGCGTGAATAGTTGTGGATTACCCATCTGTTGCATATCACACCAATTGTCAAATTTTTGAATGAAGCCATGTAATTCAATGGGTCCAATCACCCCAAAATACTAATGAAGCCCAATAGTGGTTCCATTCACTTTGTCCATCTCCATAATAATGGTGCAACAATTTGTAACTACATGTTAGTAGAATCTAAATTCAAATTTGGAAAGGTGGGGCAACAACAGACATTGAAGAAGAGATATCTCAAGCCATAGCTATCTATATCCCTACCTCTACACCCATTGCTACAACAATTATTGAAAGTGAAACCACTATTTGAATAGTTGTTGAAGATACACCCAGTGCTCCAGCAATTGATGAAGGTTTAGGGGTTAATTGAAGTTTTGGGTTTTTGTAGGTGAAAAATATATCTCTAAGGAATCAAGATGTGGTTGATGATGAGCAAATGGAAATTGCTCCTAGAGTTATATTTGCAGGTGAAGGTCAGTGATGAATATGCATTTTAGTTTAGTGTTGAAATCACAATAAAATATTTAAGAACTCATAGGTTTGTGAAATCATCCCATCCTTGGTCTCTAAGTGAGATTGAGGATGGGGTATTTTTTTTGCAAATCTTTGTAGGCAATACCCAAATCATTAAACATAAATCCCCATGCCCCCCCCCCATTGCAATACCCACAATTATTATGTTGTTAGTGTGTACTTCATTTGCAATACCCACATTTGTTTATATTTGTTGTTTTCTTTTTTGTGGATGTAGACTGGGGTGAGGGGTCCCTGCCAGTCAATGAGGTGTTCCAGCCAACCACTAAAAGGTCCCTGCTAGCCACTGAAGTGTTCAAGCCAGCCATCGAGGCCCCAACCAGCCACTAAAAGGTCCCAGTTAACCATTGAGGTGTTCCAACCAACCACCGAGGCATCTTAGCCAACCACTAAGAGGTCCCAACAAACGACTGAAACGTCGCAACTAGTTATTGAAACATCCCATCCAAACACTAAGGTCTCCTAACTAGCCATTGAGGCCTCCTAGCTAGTCATCAAAGTGTCCCAACCAGCCACTGAAGCATCCCAACCAGCCACTAAGGCATCCAAACCAACCATTGAGGAATGCCAACCACTAAAAGGGTTAGAAGGGGTTGCACGGGCTCACAAAAGCCCAAGGTGGGTGTGCAAAGTTGGTGATTGCACTAGCTCATATGCAACCAAGTGGTTGTTTTGCCACCATTTGGACAAGACTCATCAACTAGCCATGGAGCTAGGTAAACTTGGGTGCCCATGCACTTAACCTAAGAGCCCTATGGTTCAAGATCATTATGTGATGAATGTGCGAATTTTGAACAAACCCAAATCTTAGCAAGTATGAAATGAAGGGAAGGCCATCAATCTAGATAAGAAGAATGTTGTGGTTGAGTGGCATTGTTTTCAAAAGGAGGCTCAGCAGGTGGTGGAGGTCAAACAACCTCTACTTGCACACTTCACTTCCCCTTAGTTATTGCAACTTCTTGGCATTCCACAATTGGGGGTTGACCATACCACATGGTGCTTTCTCAAAAATTGAGAAGGACAATGACCTTGCATCATTCATCCAAACGAGCAAGGTGGGGTATGCAAAAGCCTTCAAACTTATGTGGGATGTGCACAACTTTGCTACAATGTCAAGTAAGGCAAAACATGTAAAGGAATTTGATGCTCTTGTGAAATTCCATGAATTTGAAATGATTCATGGCATGTATGTTTTGAGGTGATTTTTTTTTCCCCATTTGGGTGCAATATTTGCTCATAGGTGGTTCATTATCCATGTATTTTGAATTTTTTAAATAGATTGAAAGGTAATACAAAGGAGGGGTTTGTGACAAAAGTGGTTCGAATTGTAGTGGAAAATCAACAATTATTCATAACGACACATGCAATAAAAGCTCAAAAGGCATCCACACATTACCATCATATCAATGGCATATCCTCTTTCTCATCTAGTGAGGATGAGGCATAACATAACAATATATAGTAGCTAGGTAAGATACAAACCTAGATATCCATTTTTGTAGCCTTACCCTATGAAACATTTTGTACATGTGCATCGGCTCATTTGTATATGATGAGGTTTTGGGTTTTCCTTCCATTAACCTCCAATATTGATGTGAATGAATATTTGAAAAAAGTCATTGGGTTTAGGCTTGTAGGTGGGTAGGGAAAAAAATAAAATAAATAAGTTGCCAGAAAATATTGAAATAATATGAAAAATACACCACTTCTATAAGCAATACCCTCAACCCGTGTAACACAAAATTTTACTATTGTTTCCAACACATGCCATAATACCTTCATGCTAAAATAGGGTCCATCGTTATAAGTCCATAAGTAATTGTAATATTTTCATCCTTTAAAAAAAATTCATTGTAATTTCCAATAGTGACACAATACCCTAATGATAATCATCATTTTTGGTCCAAAGGCTAGCACAATACCCTCATTCAAAACTAAAACCATCACTATTGGTGCATAAGGGGTATTGTAATACTCTCATCTTTCAACCAAAACTTCCATTGTAATTTCCAACATTGACACAATACCCCAACTATAAAACTAAAATAATCATTGTTGGTTTAAAAGGTAAAGCAATAGCCTCATCCGAAACTAAAACATCATCTTTCAACCAAAAATTTCATTGTAATTTCTAACAATGCCATAATATTGTAATTTGATGAAACCAAAATCATCATTGTTGGTCCAAAAGCTAGAATAATATCCTCATTGCAAACCAAAACCTTCAATGTTGGCCCATAAGATATTGCAATACTCTCATTTTAAATGGACACAAACTTTCATTGTAATTTCCAACATTGACACAATACCCTAACGATAAAACCAAAATCATCATTGTGGCACCGCAAGGCAATACAATACCATCATGTGAATCCAAAACCATCACTCTTGGGCCATAGAGTATTACAATACTCTCATCCTTAAGCAAAACTTTCATTGTAATTTCCACCCATGCCATAATACCTTAATGACCAAAAAAATCATCATTGTTGGACCAAAAGGTAAAGTAATACCCTTGTTCAAAACCCACACCATCATAGTAAGGCCATAAGGTATTATAATATTCTCATTCTTAACACAAAACCTTCATTGCACTTTCTAACATTGACACAATACCCAAATGATAAAAACATAATCATCATTGTTGGATTGGAGGGTAGAACAATACCTTCATTTAAAGACCCTCATCATCATTTTTTCAATACTTTAATTCAAAACTTGAAAATATCATTGACTTCTTATTGGGCTTCACAATACCTTCATTGCAATGATCACATCATAAATTTATAGGTTTCATGGGTTTGTTTCAAATCCATGCGAAATTTGTTATTTCATGGGTTTGTATTATTTAAGCATGAATGTCATGCATTATTTAAACATGGAAATCGTGTGCATGATATTTGTGTGTAAATAACACAAATGGACATACAACATTTATGTCTAAACAATACAAACAAGCATATGACATTTGTGTCTAAACAATGCACATGACATTGATGTTCAAACAATACAAGTAGATGAATGACATTTGTGTTTATTCCATATGAACCTATGAAAAACAAATTTCACACAACTATTATTGCCAAATCGTGACCCATGAAGTTTGTGATGCATAAGAATCATTATTTGTGAGAGATGTGATACTTGCATGGATGCAATGAAATCCTCAATGCCAAACCATTGAAGAATTCATTACCCAAGGTCATGTCAAAACCATAATGCATGTAATCACACTAACGTGTACATAAATAGTTGTAACCAATGTTTGGTTTTGTGTATTTAACATTTTCGAAAAAAATAAAGAACACTAAATGGAAATGTTTTTACATAATGTTATTTTCAATGTATTGGTATATTTTTTTTTAAAATTTGAAATTGATCTAATGAATGAAAAATACCCAAAAACATTTTGAAAACATTGTAACTAGTGTTTTTAAGTAATAAAAGGACTTGTAAATGGACTTGAATTTTTTTGACAATGTCATATTTTTAGCAAATTTTTTATGTAAACCATAACATAATAATGTGATGAAATTTTTTAAAAATTTTTAAAAAAAAAAACTTTTGCTCAAAAGATTCCAAGAATATCTTAAAATAAACAACCAATAAGTAGTCACCCAAGGGGGCAGGTTTGGTTCATGATATTTTGTTTGCACCCTAATCCACAATCCTTATCTAAAGGGTTAACAATAAATGCATCCTTATACAAGGGGCACACAATAAACTTTTAAAAATCATTTTATAATCAACCCGCTAGCCATTTAGTATGATAGATGTGGGTATTGCAATATGGTTGTAGCTTCACGTGGATAACCCTTCAACCAGGTCTTCATGTTTTTGGCCTAACCCTATATGTAGGTATTGCATAATTTAGGGAATATGGTTTCACACAAGTTTTACTTTGGGGCGAAAACATGGTTAAATGGTTCAAAAGTGGCATTTGAGATTCCATAATTTAACAAATTAACGATTTTTTTTGCAATTTTAACAATTATCAAACCATAAATACTATAATTATCCCCTATGCTTTAAATCATAAATATTAATAAGCCAACTTATGAATATCCCTGAACATGTGATTGATCAAAAAATCCACACAAAAGATTAAATTTTTTAATGTGAAATATGCCCTCAAAGATAAAAATTTATAACAATCACATCATTTGAAACTTTTAAGAACTAAAAATATATATATTTGGAAAGTTTCAATGCACTTCACTAATGAATTCTTTACTTGATGATGTTTTTTTATTCATTTTATTTTGATATTGACATATTTTTTGACTCTACATTTTCATTTTTTTATGTGATAGACGTAGTGTTGTCATTTCAAAAGTCCATTACAAGTCCATAATCTTCTTAGAATTCATCCAAATTTTTTATGATGATTCTCATTAAAATCTATGACAACATGAATTATTAAAAAATTGACAATGTTAATTTTGAAGATGACTAAATTTTATGTTCATATGTAATCCATAAAATTTACAAGTGTGACAATTTAAACTATCCACCTATTCATGCTTTCACCCTTTGATCAATACCTAATGTTTTCTACCTGACCCTATATGCGGGTATTGCAATTTAAATTGTAGGTTTTTGTTTAGTATGAAAGTAATGCAACAACCTTTTGAACAATCAACAAAGTTTTTTAATAGGGATTATGGTATTGGAGGACCTTTTTAACTAGATCTAACACAAAGGTTTTTGTTTGGGATGAGGGTACTATAAGGTCCTTTCGGTTAGATAGGGAAAGTCCTGGTCAAGATTAGGGTATTGTGAAAGATTTTTAGGTAGATGAATAAAGTTTAGCTTTCTAATAAAGGTATTGGCACATCCTTTTTGGGCTTAAAGTGACAGTTTAAGTTATGGATGGAGGTATTACAAGACCCTTCTTGGTTTGTAGTGAATGTTTAAGTTCTAAATGGAGGTATTACAAGACCTTCTTGATTTATAGTGAAGGTTTAAATTTCAACTAGAAGTATTAGAAGACAATTTAAAACTTACAATGAAGGTTTAAGTTCCGGATGGAGGTATTGCAAAGCCATTATTGGCTTATAGTGAAGGTTTAAATTTTGAATGGAGGTATTGCATGGCCTTTTTTGGCTTACAGAAAAGGTTTAAGTTTTGGATGGAAATATTACAAGGCTTTTATTGGCTTATAGAAAAGGTTAAAGTTTTGGATGGAAGTATTATGAGGCCCTTCTTGGCTTACAGTGAAATGAAGGTTTAAGTGGATGGAGGTATTGCAAGGCCTTTTTTTATTTATAAAAAAGGTTTAAGTTTTAGATGGAAGTATTGCAACGCCCTTTTTGGTTTATGGAAAAGGTTTAAGTTTCAAATGGAAGTATTGCAAGGCCCTTATTAGCTTAAGTGAAGGTTTAAGTTCATGATGACGGTATTGTCGAACAATTTTAAGGATACAACATAGGTTTTTTGCGCATGATGAAGGTATTATCAAATAATGGAGGCACAATACCTTCATTATGTGACATTCAAATCCCAAAGTCTAAAATATTTGTTATTATGTATATAATATAGTTTTTTTTAGCCTACTTTATTCAAATTAACAAGAATGTAAGACATAAGGGTCATGTCTAACAAATTAATGATATTTCTTCAATTTGGAGGGGGTGTTTTAAGCATTGCATGTTGATGGATATATATATGTCATAAACAACATAGGACAAAATGGTGCATTGCATATTCAATAATGAATATTGTTAAAGGGGAGATATACAAATAGACCTATCTCTACTCATGAACCTTCTTTTTATGAGTATTTGCATGTCCACGTATCATTTCATGCCAATCCTTCATTCGGTGGACTGAGTTCCCAAGACCATCATTGACTTGATGGAAGACCATACCTTGATGTAGTATTTTGTTTGCTTTGGAAAAGAAAATACTTCAGACATTTGAAGCAACCACACGCAACAATGATGTGGCATGGTCAATGAATTGAACATACATCACCTTTTTCACTTCATCCAAGATCTCTTGCGTTATGACATTCATGTGCATATAAAATGTTTTTTGTGTGGGGGTTTTCAAGTTTGATGATCATATGTTAATATATTCCCCAAGATCAAAGGCCTGGGTACCATCTTATGTCATCAATTCACCCACATCAACAACCCACGAGTCTTCTATGTGATTTGCTTTGGGTTCTTCATCATTAGACTCATTGTCATAAAGGTGCAAGTATGTAGGTCCATAAAACATTGTTTCAAAACCACCACAATTAGATCCATACCATCTCTCACAAAAATGAATAATCATTTCTATTGTGAGATTAATATATGTAAGAAGCTTTGCCACTTGGTGTTTGCACAAATTTCCACGCAATGCCCATTCACACATGCAACATGCATAATGTGTGAAGGGGAGTGGGAACTTGTACTTCACATTTGGACGATGTGTACTTTGCACCATCCATGCATTTCTTATTTCAATTGAGTTATCAATCTCATGGTTGACATGGGTGCAAGGATCAATGCACCTTGTTCAACATTTGTTTTGATAATGTGTTCTAGAACTTTGTTTTGATAAACTCGCGTTGCTTCATTTTGGTTGTATGTGTGTAATGTCTTGTAATGGTGGTTGTGAATCTCCAACAAATCAATTTGTTGACCCTAAAGCCCCTTTATCTCCAACCATTGCTTCAATGCCCCATGTTACTATTCAATGGAAACTTGTGTGTCTTGGTTTGAATGTGGGACTCATCAAAGACCCACCATCCACAAATCTATGGGAAATTGCATGCACATGACATCCATACTAAAAATTAATTGTTTTGACTCTAGTGCAAAGAAAGGGAAGTGCAGTATGCAAATCAATGTAGTGTGAAAAAGAAATTTGATGCCTTTATGAGGGTTATAAATGATCCACCAAATTGGGAGTAATATTGTGTCGAAAAGTCATTGGCTCAGTGTTTTGTGAAACTTTTAATGATTTTGTTTCTCCCATGAGATTTGAAAGCATCAATGTTTTCACCCTACTCAATTAACACATACACGATGGCATGAAGGTCATCCAATATCGCACGACACACCTCATTGTCCTTGATTTTTTTCCATTGACCGAAGGCACCACGCTTTCAATACGAGCCATGGATAAAGGTACATTGACACTTCATCTTCACCCCACATAATCCTAATCATGAAAAAAAATAAAGTTTAGTAACTTAATGCACATCATTTCCAAAACATGGAAAAGGTGATATGAAATAACATGAAATGTTTATAAGTAAATAATAACAAACTAAAGAAAGGTAGATTGAAAAAACAAACTCACCGCAATGCTCATAATTTTAGTGGAACACCATCAACAATAAAACATGAAGGTTTCCATCTTGACATATTATCTTGCAACTTTTTCGAGTGAACCACTCCACCAAGTCATCACATGTTTGATGACTTGTTATGATCCAAGCGATTGAGGACACCAAATCAATGCACGTTGAACACCATCAATGTGAATAAATGAAATTTCACATCATCGGTCTAGAAGGTGGCATCCATTGACATTGCCCCATTGTCACTTAATGGAAACATACATTTAATTTGTGATGGAATTTGGATGCCTACCATGAATAGGATGCGAATTCCATTAACCTTTCTTTCAACTTGGAAATAAAACACATCATCTAAATGATGTAGCACCCATGTGCAGATAGAAATGGTGGGGTTTTTGTGTAAATGCCAATTCCCCTTCTTGTGTGAGATCCAAATAGGTGATGTTTTGTTGGCTAATGAAATTATCTTAAGTCATCACTTTTCTTGGATCAATTGTTAGCCACCATATTGTTTTATGTTTGTCATGATTTTGTTTCATGGTGTACCCTAGGCCCAATTGACCCCAAATGTGATCCTTGAATGCTTGTGACATTGGTGGGGCCAAAAAAGATGACCTTGCAATGGAATCAAGGACATGTTTTCCATGTGTGGGTTCCCCATTAAAACAAGTGTGGGGTCGGTGCTAGAAAATACTTTTACCACTTCGAGCCTTGTGTATAATTGCCTAATTAAAAATTGAACTAAACATCCTTGTTTGATGGATTAGGTCATTAGTAGAAATATTGTCACATGTGACTATCATTTGCAATTAAATTTTAGTCACAAATGACATTTGCAACTAAATTGGTTGTGGTAACAAACGACAAGTCACGTGAAAACCAATTGCATGTGACAAATGTAATATTTTTTCATTGAATATGTATATGGTTGTTGTATAGTGTATACATTAGCGATCTTGCAATTAAAAGTACAATTATATTGGTGACTAATTGCATTTTACCACATGGCACCCATTTAAACCTATGCCACATGCTAGGCTTAAATTTAAGACACATGGCATCTATTAAAAATACCATTTTTTTTGGGTTCAATTAAAGTTCAACCTTTTTGATTAGTTCATCCCAAAATGCAATTGCATTTTGATTTGTACATTATGCTCCTAGGGCACGTTTTTATGTAATTGACAAAACTAAAATGGCAGGCAAAACATATGGGATTAGTTTTGTAATTGGAACATAATTGCAATTAGTTGTGCAACTACTTGGGCTATTAGTGACTACCTAGCTTAACCTACTACTTCTAACCTAATTTACAACTTACTAACTTAGCCTATTAACTAACACATTTTATGATTTGCCACTTAGTCTAATCATGTTGCCATGTGGCATGGAAAAAAGGTTAATTAGGTGCCATGTGGCATGGCTTAAACCTAACATACGTGCCATGTGGCATGTCATATATAGTTGCCACATGGCATGGCCTAAGCCTTGCTTAGTTGTCATATGGCATGTCCTAGACCTAACATATGTGCCATGTGGCATGGCATAGCCTAGCCCATGTGACACATGGGATAGCATCGACCTGACCGAGGTGCCACATGGCATGGCATAGC
>Ga0116229_10004174_pt1 | contig 23708 bp, 16 predicted proteins | sample S1TSphgellanicum_3_FD_87313 | JGI IMG/M metagenome (GOLD analysis project Ga0116229, IMG submission 87313) | Host-associated microbial communities from peat moss isolated from Minnesota, USA - S1T2_Fc - Sphagnum magellanicum MG | ecosystem: Host-associated > Plants > Peat moss > Unclassified...
CACCAATGTTATGGCTCCGTGCATCAAGACCTGATAAGCGACCAGCATTCAGTTGCTGGTTTCCAACTGCTTGAAGGATACCAGCTCCATTGCAGCAGCTTATGATTAATCTCAAACCATAAACCTCCGACCAATCTTCCAGTGAGAATTGATTTCTCTTGAGAGAAACACCTATTTGGCAGCTATATATCATGGGTAGCACTCGGCAGAGTAGCTTGTGGAGAAAGAAATAAGAGCTTACCTGTGGGGAGAAGACCTTTGATGTATCTGAGTTCTCTGCAAATTTCAGGGAAATCAGGCCCCTCGCGAGGATCGTGCTCCCAGCACCTTTGTATCAAGGAAGCCAGCCTCGTTGGACATTGCTCGGGAAGCTCTGGACGTATACGATCAATGGTTATCTGTTTCAACAGTTCGCCCATTCTCTCACCTTCAAAAGGTTGTTTACCAGTCAGGATCTCGTAGCACACAAGAGCGAAACTGTACACGTCTGCTTTGAAGGGGTATGCAATTTCAGGTAGTTGTACAGCGCCAGTGTTGATCTCATCCTTGGCGATATTGAACACCTCGGGAGCCATCCATTTGCAAGTACCGATGTTTAATGTCTGGTAGGAGAATCTGGTGCTCGTTTTTTTTGTCTTGGACAACCCGAATTCAGCAAGCTTGGCATTTAGGTCTCCCTCGTTGCACTCAAGCTCAGGGACGACAGGAAGAGGTTTCACTAAAACGTTCAAGGTTGCCATGTACTACGCGTCTACTGTGCAAATATTTTAATCCCTGTGGAACTTGAAGCATAAGATCCAATGCAGCAGGGACCAAAAGCGGGAGTGTCATGGGAAAGATTGGATCCACTGTCGTCCGATAGTTTCATCAAAAAGCTCTGAAGGTCCTCTTTCATGAGCTCCATGACAAGAGAGCAGTCATCACGTCTCCAATCTTCAGACCAACAGACTAGTCTCAGCACATGCGGATGACAGAGGCTGGCCAGAATCTCAAACTCCTGCTTGACACTCTCGCTTCCAACATCACGGAATACCTCCATGGCATACAGTGATGTCTAATTCTCATCAATGAAGGAAAGTTCAGATGTGCACCTTTGTAATCTGGCCAATATCCCCATGTCTAGTTCTACCCTTGTCTTCAATGGCATGCCCCTCCAAAAGTCTAGTAGGCTTTGTGGATGGCCCTATTTCTATAGGGCATTCAGTACCATGCCCCTCCCCAAGCTTTGTACACTTTGTGGTTGTTTGCACTTCTACAGTGTGTGTGGCAAGTTCGGTAATTCTTGCAATGCCTCCCAAACTTGTCAAACTTGCACCTAACACTCTTGCATTTGACTGCGCTAACAATTTTGTCATGAACAACTCCACATGAGCATTCAATTGTTCAATTCCCCGAGCATTTGAGTTGCATGCCTCTAGGATTTTCGATAGCTTTGTTTCAATTGCTGTAATTTTCATGAAGAGAGAATGGTTGAATTGGAATCCTGCCAAATTTGCATGCATTCCCCAACACAATTACAACCTAGTTCAACAAACAACATTAATTATAGAGCACCATCATGGCCATTGCAAAATAAAGCCTTCAACGCACAAAGAACCAACCTAGGACCATTACTACATTCAAAGTCTTCAATGTCAAGTTTTGTGTGCTAGCACTATTGCAAACATGATTACATCAATCCAATCCATTGTTTAATAGGGTCAAATTCATTTGCATTTTAAACAAAGAATTTGTAGTGGAATATATGGGCACAAAAAGAATCTAGAATCAAAAAATGATTAAGATTATAAAAAATATGGCAATCTAGGGGTTTTTGTCACCATTCTCTTGGATTTGAAACAAGAAACCTTTAATATAAAGCAAACGTGTAATGCAAGATTGTAAGGATGACCAACATTTCAATCAAATTCACCAAGATTTGCTTGTAATACACCTAAGTTGATGACAATTATAGTTGAATGAAAATGCACTTACCATAGGTTTGTCTATAAATTTGTGGGTTTGAAAACATTCATCCATTGAACCATAATTCAAAGATTGTTTCCAATTTATCCCCTAATACAATTACAAGAATGTATTTATATGCATTTGTGGGAACTCATTGGGTTTCCATTTGCGCCAATTGAGGCTAGCTCCGCAACTACCACATCAGATAATGATGAGCTTCAACATGAAAGTTTTTTCTGTAACCCAAAAAAGATGCATCCATAGAGTTCTAGGGGTAGGGAATTATACCTTCTATAATTCATATGCCTATTGTCAATAATTTATACACATCTTCAAAGGCAAAAAATATCAAGTTTAAACAAACACATACCAATTTGGCTTCAACAACAGCTTTTCCACCATGGCCATATTTGCTTAATTTTGTGACTATGCTTCTTGCGCATGTTAGCTAGGAGCTATTTTTCTATGTGTTACGTTCTTCCCAATATTTAACAAGTGTTGCCCACTAGTCTACATCCACACCAAGAGAGCATCTAGTTTGCCCATCCTTTTAATACCGTTTTTTAAGACAAGATCTTTCAAACTTCATGAATTGTCTGACACAATCCCTAAAGATGCGGGCACTCAACTAGTGATGGATATTGTCGCAACCCCACTTTGGCCAAGTGTGGGGTGAAGCCCAACACTTGGAAAAGTTGGAGATTTAAAGTCCTCTGGGACTCCCGAATGTTCAGAGTTCGACAGCAAGGCCCAAAACACCTCGCATTAGGCGTTCTTGGTGTCATTGGAAAGGTCTTGAAACGTAGATATCGAAAATGGCCTCGCATTGCCTATTCGGATATCTGAAGCCCAAGTTATGGGCAAAAGAAGGGCCGGGAGTCAAACTGGCAGTTTGACTCCCGACCACTAAAAGTCGAGAATCGACCTCTTCCTAACCTTTGAATTGAGAGTGCGACACGGTGTTGGAAAGATCTCGATGAGGGCTACAACTTTGGTTCAGACCTCGTTGCAATCGAACTCTGTAGTCGAGAGTTATGGCCGTTCAAAGTTCCGGGAGTCCCGCTGGGACAATTTCGGGACTCCATTTCGGGAGTCCCAACAAAATGTGCCATTTGGATGTAGCCCCCACGGCGAGCTGCAGAAAATACTATAGGGAGTAAGGTGGTGGCTTATTCCCGAGTCCAGGCAGTGGTGAGTCTTGTGTGTCCAAGTGCCTGTGGTAAGTCCCAACACCCAAGGGTGTCCCGAATGCTAAACTAACCTCTTGGGGTGGGGTTTTGGATTCAGATTCACACAAGCTAAGCTAGTCCCTCTTCCTAGTTTAATCCCTGGGCTCCCAACTCGACCCTCTACCCCTTTCTAGAGTTGGAAGCCGGGAGCGTGCCTCCAAGTCTCAACTTTTCGCAACTTGACTTTGTGAAACCCTCAAGTGGGTTTCACCCCGTGACTTGGGAGCGCGTCAGATATATTCAAATAAGTTGTCAAATTGACTGTGGAGTTCAACCATGTCCATAGGTTTTTTTTCACCCACTTTAACAATAGCCATATTTAGGATATGGGGTGTAAGACCCTGCATTGCATTATCCCATTCATTTTTACCATCATATGACCCATCGATTTTGCCATGCTTTGTCACCTTCACTTTGTGAGTTGGCAATCCTTTCCTTTTCAACTGTTCTGCTTCAAATTTTATGGTTTTTTTTAACATCCGTTGTTGTGTCTTAATGTCAACCTTTGACCTACTAGATGGTTCTTGCAGCTCCTCCCTAGTTGTAGGCATTTTTGCCCCTTGAGTGTTAGTTCTGCCTACATCAAACCCACTAGCCCATCTAACATCTATGGAACCCCTACAACAACCACTAAGCCCATCCCAATTTGCATGGCCATGGTGGTTTATTGCCATCCCTTCACACAATTATTCCACTATCCTTGGTAGTCAGTAGCCCACTACCCTTGGTGCTTATAGTGCCCATGTGGTGGTGGTGGCCAATTTGATTCTCCCCTTGCCCATTGCCCTAGGTGTCCATAGTGCCCACGTGGTGGCATACACTTTATTTGTCTATCAACTAATTTCCATTGTTGCCCATCATATCCTAGAGGTGGCCCACCTTGTGCATTAAGCTTGCATTCTTCTACTTGTTGTGGAGTGCGACCTTCCACCCCCCCTTGCTGCATTTTTAAAGGCTAGTTGTACAACCTTTCTTTGAATTTGCTCTCTACTTTCAATCATACCCTTAATCCCATGTTAGTAATTTGAAAACATATGTATCATACACCTAGGCAACTTCCAACAATCATGACATTCAATGTACAAGAAACAAACTTGGATACATAGTATTGGAAATAAATGGTTCGCATCAATTGTGCCATTGTGGTTTTATAAATAAAACCTACCTAGCTAAAAAATGGTTCTTTTTCTGTCCCTACCTCATTATGAACTACTCAAATTACCTATTGACATTAACAATCCCCAAGAATTTCCTATGTCTAACATTAAGCACATAACCACTCTTTGGCCAAAGTGCAAAACATTTTATTTGGGCTAAACCTAGATTGAAGTATGAGACTAATTGTGAACCAATGAACATGCTACAGACCTAGAATCATGTTGCTCTTTTAGGCCTTCCAATTGTAAACATTCCACAACCATATTCAAAACAAGGCACAAAAAAATAAACAACAATCCCACAAAGCCATAGCCCATTGGGTGTCAAGTTTTTCAACTTTCATTAGCAAACTTGTCAATAATAATAATTACATAAATAACTTTTTTTTTGTACACAATGAGTAGTTCAACACACAACACAAGTGCCAACCAATAGGCTATGGCATCAAGGTTGGGAATTTGTTGTATCCATCTTTCCTTTGTAAACCTTGTATATGTAAATCAATTCTACCCAAGGCCTTGAGTTAACCTAACAAACACTACACAAAAGGAGGAATTTTGGAGACTATACACTTGATGTTGGGTTGTAATGACAATCTATGATATGATCCTTCCATGTTTTGGTTAACAAGTTTGAAGTACTTAACTGAGGTTAAAAAGTTGAACCCATCTGTCACTTCAACAATATGTTATACATGTTCCATCAACATACACATTCCTGCATCCAACATTCATTAATTATAGCATGCAATTAATTAACAACCACAATGTTTTATTCATTACCAAGCTTTTAGAAAACAACCCATGCACACTGCAATAACCCTCCATGTCAAATGGTTGATTGGAGTCTTCATAATATCTTCTCTCTAAATCAATTGTTTCAACTAAATAAAATGACGTATCCTTAAAGCATGGTCCAAAAATCAAAAGGAACATTAACAAGATAATTCAAAAACACATGCATACCAAAATACAACTACAAGTAGGATTTGGCTACTACAAATTATCAAATTTGGCCCATGAACTTTTGCTACCAATTTTCAAGCATACCAAAATACAAATAGATGTGGATACTAGCAATAATGAGACTTGGTCCACAAACTTTTGTTACCAACTTTCAATTCATGAGCATACAAAATGACATTTTCACTATAGTATTCAATTGAACCAAATCAATGGCTAAAGATCCATTGTGGACTAGTTATGTGCTGTGAAAACATGGTAACCACATTGCAAATATTTGTACACACGATTAAATGAGCAATGTGTTATGAATAGTTAGTAAAATGGGATACAATCCAAATCTTGATATTGCATGCAACATGCATTACAACATTAGACCTCCCAACAACAAGAAATAAGAAGTGTCACATGTTGAACATTTAAGTATGGCAAGGGTGTAGTTCAAGTATGGTTCTAATATTATTGTACATTTTCTTCTAAAGCTTGGCATTCCTTTGCAACAATCATATAATCAAATTGCAACTTTTTCTCCAAAGAACAAATGTTGACCATCCACAAACAAGCAGAAAACATGAACAAGCCACAAAATATCAATGCACCTATTCACCAACCACAATCCAAAAACTCTAATGACAAATGTAGATGTGTATCCTTTAAGTCAAATACTCCAATTTCCAAGGATGCTAATTCCAATATAAAATCACATCAACAACATGAACCAATGCCTCTGCACCATCAAGGTGCTTGACATGATCCATGTTTCAGATCCATGACTCAAAGAATATATGGGAGTGCTAAAATTGAATGTGATTTCCCTCACTAGGCAAAACCATAGAACAAACTGAAATGGTCCTACATAAATTTAATGATATAATGTGGATCCATTAGTTTATTCCACTCAAAAACAACACCATTATCTGGTATGCTAGGAGAGTGCAAGACATAAATGGTTTTTAAATTTTCATTGTACCTAATGACTATTCAAATAGGGTAATGATCTCTTGAGAGTTTCATCCCTAAACAACCAAGAGGGACAAAACATTAATGTGAAACCCTAAGTTTTGACATGGGGTTGCAAACCAAATGTTGTTCATTACCACAAAAAAATTCCATTTCTTATAGTGTTGATAACATAGAAAACACATAAAGTCATTCGTTGTGTGGAATGAAGACAAGAACATTGGGACAAATTATATAGCAAACATTTTTGTAAAATCAAGGCACAAAATAGATAAGATTGCAATCATCTAAATGCTAGTGGTTAGGGAATAAGCAAATAGTCTTAACCATTTAATCTGGACAAACATTTGTTCTTGACCTACCAACAACTTCCAAAAACAAACTAGTTGCATGAAACAATGAAAAGAAGTTTTTGATTTACACCTAGTTTGTTGTCCTTGTTGCCATTTATTTATTGCCAAGGTTCTTCACTTCCTTTACAATTGAAGATGCATTTTGCAAATTATACACCCCTTCCTTGAGTAAAATAATTTGTTGTTATCGTTCAAAACTAGTGCTATTAGATTATTTTTCAAACTATTCTTCATTGCTACTAGTGTCACGTTTGTTTTTTGATGTAGACATTAACAACCCCCCCTTTTTTGCCATGCTTGCTTGTGGTTTTGCAACAATCCTACCATTCTTCCTACGTGGTTGTGACATTATTATTCTATCCACAAGTTGTTGTTTAACCTTCTTTTAATGTGGAGTTTTCCACCTGCAACAAATGCCATAATCTTTGAACGCTCAAACTATGGTTAACACTATTCATAGTTACTTTTAGACTGATTGCTTAACATATGCAAAGAACTTCAACAAGTCACCCAACATTTATGTTTCAAAGCTCCCAATTGTTGACCTATGATATATCATAAATATATAGACATTAGTGTGCAAGTAATATGTGATACATACATAATCCAGACTAACAAAAACATGAGTGAAAGGGCAGTGCACTGGCCTTAAGGATGCAAACATGTCACTATGTGACACAAACCCTAACAAAAGTACTTACCTATTTGGTAGGTCCCACCCACAACCCAACATGATCTGAAAGCATCACATTTTCCACCCACCCTATAGATTTTCGACCAACCTTGCATCGAATATTATAGTGGAATAAGTCAACCCTATGTAAACATTAGCACACATGTTTATAAAAAACCTGCATTTCAAAACCACACATGTGTTTGTAAAGGTAAGGAAAGGATGTTATAAATTCATAGTTTAGCAACTTGACATTCTAGAGGAGCTAGCTGTGCTTGGAGCTCAGCAATACATTGAACTTGTGCTTGTTCATAAGGGTTCAAATGTGGTGTTTCAACAATGTGCACAACTCCATCATTCTTGGCCAATGCAAGTTCATGTTTGCATTGTCTAACACTCAGGCCATTTAATAACATCCGATTTTGTTATTTTGTGGAAACATCTGTTAGCTTGGATAGGTTGCAAGACTCATCTACGCAAAGTTTTTCCATGTCTTTAGTACAATCTGGAAAAATGCTAGGGAAATGGTTGGGTTTGCCCTAACAATAGGTGTTGGCTTGGGCTTTCAGGAATAATGTGTTTTGTGGTTGTTGAAGCCGAACTTAAAATAAGAAAAATGCTAGGGAAATGGCGAGGTTTGCATAAACAGTATGTGCTAGCTTGGGCTTTCAAGAATAAAATGTTTTGTGGCTATTGAAGCCGAACTTAAAAAAAGTGTCCCTAATTGCTCAGTGTTAACAGGTATGCACATTGCATATTATGAAATCATAATGTAAAGTGCTCCATGACATGTATATGAAAACTGAGCACAAATTAATGTGCCACCCATGCCTTGTTGCATATTCTTAATTTTGAAATTAGAATTGATGGCTAGCATTAGGTGTTTCACATGTCGTCAATGATTTCAAATTTTTTTACAAGTATGTTGAATTGCATGCTTTTCATGGGGGAGGAAAAGTCATTTGAATATCAACTTGTGCACATGACATCCATGATGTTGTTTTGAGCTTTAGAAAAGGTTATATTTCTATCGGAGTTGTCCTTGTGTTGACCAATGCAAAGGACAACTACATCTGCTACTACCTTCACAAGACACTGAATTGGCAAAAATGTCAAGTTCATGTGCCACAATGAATTGTGTGCTTTAGATGCTTAATGGTGTTTATTCCTAAATTCCATTGTCCACAATCAAATTATTCACAATCCTTGCTCCTCAAGTTCTTAAACAAAGTTATAGCATTACCACCACAATTTATATTCAAACTTAATTCCAAACGTAACACAAACTTCATACTAACATACATCCATGATATTGAAAAAAAACTCCACAGTAGTCCTACTGAAGGTATCTATTGATTCTAGCCTTTATCATGATAGAATGTAGTGGTTGGTGCCTCCTACCCAAGCCCGTAACCTATAGTGAATAACAAATCTCTATCAATTGTTTGTGGTACAGTTAGTGTCTAATCACTTGTATTTTCACAATGCATTAAGCTCTCAAAATAGTCCACATATGCAACATCATTTGTAGCTAGAAATGTAGGCATGTTGATTGTCTATACATGTGAGTTTGCACTGTATATGAAAAGTGCAGTTGTAGGAGTTAAGGGGTAAGGCACTTGAAAGAAAGTGGTGGTCAAAATTTTTGTAAGCCTTTTTTTGGGTCTTTTGTAGGTCCAAATTATCTGCAGTGAGAAAGGCGAGGTCTATGTTGGAACTTGTGTTTGATAAGTGAGTAGATTATAACATGGTGTCACTCAAATCATATGGGCTACTACTTCTGTCTTGGCTCAAGTGGATAAACCAGTGTTTATTGGGGCAAATTGGCAATCCCCTTCTTTGCCCAAGAGCTCCAATCCCTTGGGGCCTACACAACAAACCCATAGTTTCCAACTAAATTTGGAGAGGGTAGAAGGCATCATGATGTAGGATTTGGGAGCTTACTATGGAATAAGGGGCCATAGAGAAGGGAGTAGCTGCCATGTAAAATTTCCTAGAAGTGTGGTTTGTTGTGACAAGTACATCCACTGACTGGCCTAGTTGCACAATTACAACATCCACCATATAGGGTTGGCCATAACCAAAGTTAGTTTGCACTACAAGTGAGTGGTTTGCAAGTGCAAAATAGAGCCTAAATTCATGCAAATTTCACAATGTGGACCAAGTAGGTGTATCATGGTGTAGCTTTCACTTTGCAAACATCTACATAAAATGGATTCAAATGTCCACAATTTGTTAATTTAGACCACTAAAATTATACATGTGCCAACAAGCATACATGTGGCTTCATGTGCATCTTCATGCTAGGGCCCTGATGTCCTTCCCAAAGGTTGGACCTTTCCAGCTACCAAAAAAAAACATGTCTATTCTCTAAGCCCAATTCCTGGAAGACACTCCCTAAACCCCAACACTCCTGCAATATGTATAGCTAGTCGATGACCTAGTGAAGAACCCCATCATATTTTCTCCCCATCAGAGTTGGAATTGTGTGATGTCCAATGGTGAAGGTGTGAATTGAGTGATGCCCAGACCTTCACAATTTGCACAGGATTGACAATGGGCTACCCACAAGTGCAGGAATTACAGAGTAAACAGTAATCCTGGTACCTGTTGAAGAAAAGTTGTACAACTAGCTAAGGTGACCATTAATGGTAAGGGCATTTAAAATCCTATAGGCATCACTTGTAGCCAGAGCATTAGTCACAACTTGCTCCACATCGGCATTCCACCATTCTCCTAAAAATCCATGTGACCCATAGTCACAAATTGTTTCAAGGTTCAGAACTCTCCGATTAACTGTGTTCTCATCAACTCTCAAGCTGGCATTCAAAAACTGGTTATGTAAACATCCTAGACCTAATCCCATTTTTAATGTTTTGAATTCTTGCATGGGGTAAAACTCAACTTATATAAGAGATAGGTACATACAAGATGCCCAAATATTTCTCAGAAGCCCATCAGGAGGTGGAGTTAGCCACCATATTAACATTGTATCCCATGTCTCAAAAGTTCTTAGCCATTGTAATGCCTAGTCAAATAACTGAAGACATTTTTTCAGCAACATAATGAATTTAGTACAATGAAGTATTTCATAATCCAAGTTGCATATTTGGTCTACTCCTAGAAGGCAAAACTATACATAGTCTCCATAGTAAGTAGTAGCTCTTTAGAAGCAGGCCAAAAATTATAAAATTTTATAACATGTGTAGATTAAAGCTTCATCACAGACTCCACCCAACCATGTGGTAAAGACATGGTAACCTATGCGAAATCCATAAGTACGTTCATTCCTTAGCAATGATAGACAACCTGTCATCAATTGTACATCTTGAAGGCATCTTTTCTTGTTGTAGAACATGGAACTGACAACATGGGTCATATGAGTTATGTGAGCTTCTAACCTCAACCATCTTATTCCCACATTCTCTACAAACAACATAGATAATGTAGTGGGAATTTGAATACTGCTAACAATCCACAAGTTAGACTTGCTAAGTGTTTTCAGCAAAGACCTAATCAAGAATGATCACAATATTGGCTATTTTCAAAAAAATACAGCCAAGATAAACTTCATGACTGCCTTTAGCAAGTGTAATGTTCAAATATATAACCCACCAATGGCAAACAGTTACCTTGGAAAATGTTTGACTGATCATAGTCTTTCCACACTCAAATGCACTGAGAAGAGCACATGTACCCCCAAGCACCTAAGGAAAAAGGGCATCCAAGACCCCTTGCAATATACAACCTGTTTAAGAATTTACCAAAAGTTGAGGTGAAGTGGGAGCCAAAACCCAAACATGCTTGAAGTTTGCAGACAACATTGTTGTCATGTCATGGAACCCTTGAGTGCATCAAAGTAGAGAAAATTTAGGGTTCTTCCTATATTTTGGCAATATGTTGAAAAAAATTCTGAAAATATGACAACTTTTTTAAAAAACATTCCTCCTCATGTGACAAGCCTAGTACTTGCACCCATTTTTTCCCCCAAAAAAAATCCTCTGCAGCATTGGCACCTCCACTTTTTTGGTTGCCAGAATGTTTGGCCCAAAAAAAAACTCACTGATAGTTGTTGTTGAAGTACAGCACCCTGATTTTGTTGCTGCAAAAACTTTTATACCCAATCAAGTGCATGCATTGGCAAGAGTCTAAAGTAAGTAAACTTCCCAAATGTGTTACAACACGTGATGTGGCTGAATTGGCATGTAGTGAAAACCAAGGCCAGGCTGCTTTTCACTTTGCTGAAAGGTCACATTTGAATCTGCTACAGAAGGTGAATTGTTATGTGGTTGCCCTAGCTTTGAAGGAAAGTTTGGCCTGATACCATAGGGGCCTACTATAACACCTCCTTTATTGGGTGAAGGGATTAGGGGTGTGGTGGAGAAAGGTGGTACATTGGATGAAGCTAATGGCATGCTGTAAACTAGGATAGATAGCTGCAGACAAGGGAATTCTACATGGATGAATTTTGCAAGAAAATTGACAAATAGAATGGAACCATACTGATTTACTGAAGCACTCATCATTTTTCCACAAATTCACCTAGTGGAACACTAATTGATTATCTGTAAACGATGAGAATTGTTAAGACTAAGGAGTGCCTCTAGGACTTTGCCAACCCAGATCATAAGCTCCAAGAAAATGTAATCCATACATCTAAGCTTTCCCCATATTCCTCTCCCCAGGATACCAATCATCCATTCTTGAATTTCCACTGCCTACTCCTTGTTGCTCTAGAGCATGTGGTGTCAGATCCTCCCAGACATAATCTTCCTCATCAGCATTTTGCCAGTTCTCAATTCCTTGCATATGTGACTCAAAGGACTAGGGTTCTAGCCCTAGAACCTTAAGGGGACCCCCATCCCCTCCAATCCCTCATTTATTCATCTCTATTGCTTGAGGAAGCAAGGCAAGACCTCTTCTCCAAGGTTTAGAGGCCATGTTCATTTGTCCATGACTGTCAATGCTAGAAAGCTTTTGGACCTGACTGTTGCCTCATATAACATCCATTCAGTTGGGAGTAAATTCCCCCATCATTAGGACCTCCATTAGCTTGCCTCTGCATTTTTCATTATTTGTACCACACACTTTGATCAATTCTCTTTGCACCTGGGTGTCCACCCATGTTGGACTTAGGGCCTCCCCATCTTTCACACTCATACTCTGGGAAGCCATAAACGGGCCTCTAACCATAACCTATTTTTGTCAAATTGACCTTGCTGACCTCGCTGCATGGTCTGCAACAAGAACATTGAAGCCAACGAGGATTTATCTTGTGATTTGTTGTCAAAAAATTTTGACCAAATATATCAAGAAGAGGAACATGAGGGTTACAATCATAGAAACACATAGGTGTGTTCTACATGCAATCAACAGACAGGGCTCCTGTGGACATAACCTTTCTTTGATGAGACAATGCTATAATTATCTTGATTCTAGGACATTTTCCCATGCAAGAAGATCAATGGGTTTGAGTCTGCAGTCTAATGAAAACATGTCATGCTAATGAACTAACCAATTAACAATTGGGCAGAAAAAGGACCTTAAGATTGAGGGTTATGACAAAGGTGAAATCAACCTAACAAAAAGCTTCCTCTCTGATACAAACTACCAGCAATGTCCATTGAATATACCTGGAGCATAATGAACTTCTTCTTTCATCCTTGAAATTCCAATTCCAAAACTTCATCTGCATAGGTGCAATTTGCAAAAGGTCATGCAAGGTCATGTACAGATCTAAACAACCTTTTTATATCTCAACTAACCATTGACTGTAAAGAGCAAATAAACACATGTGCACACAAAACCGAAGATTTCACATTCTGAATCCAAAGTTGAACCTGCAATGTGTACTGCCCTTCTAGAGCAATGCATGTGATCTTCCCTATACTACTAGGGGGCAGTCCAATGTGATGTTCAATCAAGCTATTTTCATACACAATTTGCAAAAGCCATTCTAGGATTCGACAACCCATGAAAGATCAAAGTTCCATTTAACTAACCTAGATATTCAAGCAATAAAATATTTATTACAAAACAATGACAAACCTCAATCAAACCATTAGGTGCAAAAAATAAATGACAAAACCAAAGCCTATTTCCTTCTTAGGACCTAGCACAAGGGTGCCAAGACCAACCCAATGGCAAGAACCTTATTAGGCATAAGATCCAGCAACTATATACCCATTGGAAAAGTCTTGGCCACTATGGTGTGCCACTTCTTTCACCTACCTTACCCATAACAACACAGTCCTGTAGAACTTGTCTAAAAGGTTAACATAAATGCACTACCAAAACTAAGCAAGAAAATTAGGAAGCAATTACCCCAAACAAATCACCTCCAGTACTTGCATCACCAACAACTACAATATCCCAACCCCAAACAAAAGAGAAACTACACATTTATCAATCATGTGCAATGTGACAAAATTCTCCTAATCACCAACCTTAAGACTAGAAGCCATCCCTACTTTCAAACACCCCAAAGCATCAAAATCCTGAATATGAATATTCAAACTTTTTGTTTGCTTATCTCCATTGATCAGTGGTGACTAATTGAAATCTTTATTTTTTAGACCCTCATGATTTATCAATAACTTACATTAACCTACCCATGACTACTAAGCAACTAGCTTTTTTACCTATGTGAGAATAAATCCCAAAAAAAAAACAAAGAAGATCAGTACAAAGATGAGATTTGAAAGTCAGAGCTTTCTTTGCTAATGAAAAGAGAGAGAATAACAATGTACCAAAGTTCTTTGGTGCAAATTCATAAGCCTTTTCCTTATTTAAAGCAAGCACAACAACACCATGGGGGATGTACACATTTCCACATCTTAGAGTGATGGCCTCCAATGGCCATTGCATAAGGAAACAAACACTAGAAATTTGCACAAGTTATCAAAGTTGTCAGGATCTAATACACTTCAATAAGGACCATCATCAAGAATGAAAATCATGAGTACAATTTCATGTCTTTAAAAAGTTCCACATTAAACACTTCAAACTACATAAAAATATTCAATTCTAATGATCTCCAAATCACACACTCCACAGAAAACACTAAAAGACATATTTGAATTCCATCATATATTGTATTATCAAACCAAGAAACAGTGCACCTTTGAAAAATTACCCACCCTCATGAAGTAGTGTTGTGTGTAATTATATTTTTAGAAGTGCAAGTTACTTATAGCCATGGAGGAGTTGTTGAGTGCTTGTACCAAGGAATTGTCTAGGGCCTCCCAACAAGCTAGTGAGAACTACATCAACAACAAGGAAGAAGTGGTAGAAAACTTGTGGTTCCACATATCCCCTAGGATACTTTACAAACCACCACCAATGCCATCAAAACGTAACTATTCAAAACAAGACTCTGCATGCAACATATTATCGCACTAAAGAATATCGTGAAAAAAATTACAACAATTAACACTAATCATGGCAAAATATTATGTGTGACACCTACCTTTCCAACACCAAATCTTATTATTTATAATGCACTATGGAAATTTCACTTGCCTTCATGCAAAATGATCATGATTAGAACCTCTCCCTAAGAACCTTCAAGTAAGCGAACCCCCAAATAACAAAAATTCTATAAGACCAATAAATGATCTTCCACATAACCTACTGGCTATATATGCTATCAATCTAGAAGCTGGGTAAAAGAAGCCAATGAATCCTTGATGTTACTTGGGATGTAATAAAACAACAATTGGTGAAGATTTGATTTATGCAACAACAAGAGCATTTCCTACCACACATCAAGTTGCACATGATACATGATAGTTGGAAATATGGGATGTATGTAGGAAAATGAGCTTTACAAGTACAAAATAGTGAGGACTGAAATCATCACCTTTGAACAATATAGCATATTCAACTATGCAAAAAAGCCCTATGGGCAGGGCTAATTTGGTCCAAATCTGGTTCACAAAGGAAGTAGTGTTGAAAGCACCAATGTTGTCTAGGGCATTGCCTCTCCAATTTTGCATAAACACATGCCTAACTTTTCATACCCAACATCAGCCACGCATCAACTTGTACTAAAAAAATGTAATCAAGGCAATTCAATAACTTTGTGGCAAGTGCACTTCCAAACCACAAGATAGGAGTCAAGTGTTTTTAGCCTTTGTTGATCCCTTACTGTGGTGCAATAGAAGCCATGACCATAGTGGGCTTTGCATTGTGTTTGGACTCCTTACTTGTCAGTTCATATGTGTATTTATTTTTAGACCCATTCAACTTTCATGGATAATACATTTCATATGCAATTAACGTTAATCCAAAACACCTTAGATGCCAAAGTCAAGTGAATGTATCCCATATCCATATGCATAGATGTGGGATAGTAAAATTTTCAATATAATATATTATGTTCCAAAAACATTAACGCCTAACTATAAAGGTGCCATTAGAAAAAAAGATATAACATGTGTCACCTGTCCCTCATCTTTCGTGAATATTTGAATCAAGAATTTGTTTCAGGTCCTTCCCACTACCTATCGAGTGAATGAAATGCCAACCCTTGCTAAGTATCAACTTGCTAAGTGATAAGCATATCTAAGGTGTGAAGTGGTTGAGTGTAACCAATCTCAATTTCTGAAAAATCTTGTGTATCAATAGCTTGACCATTAGCCTTTTTCGATACTAAGTTGTTCGTGCCAACATCAACCACCACTACCTTATGTTGAACATATCTTGTACCCAACATGTTTATCACTAAGTCTTGTAAAGGGCACCTAGATTGCATGGGTTCTGGTGTAACTTCCTGCAGAACACCCTTAGCCATGCATATTTATCTAGAGTCCCCACACATGGCCAACTTTCCACTAGTTGTTAGGTTTTGGTGCTTGAGGCCCTACATTATCTGTTCGAATGCACTAGATGGCATTTAGACCAACACAAGACATTGTACCTTCATTATATTATGCCATTCCTCTTTCGTTACACAACAACATGAAAGGGTTTTAAGTCATTTGGTTAGAGCTTTTGGTTCACACATAATATTAAGCTCTTGCACCTCCTTCAATTCTATATAGAGGGCAGCCTTCTTGACCTCAAGTTTTGGTTTTGCTTGTGCACATTGTTTCTATTCCCATAACCAACTCTTGAGATCTCATACTGGACATTAGGGTAAAACATTCATAATCAACATACTAAATATGCAAACAAACCACCCAACATGCCATTAATTCAAGACTTAATTGACTTGCAATTTGTTCATTTCATCCTCAAATTTCTTTCTCTTTGTAGCCCTTGCACCCTACAAGACCCCATTGATATGTAACAATCACAATATGAAATGTACATAAGGAAATGGAATGTTGTCACTATAGTTTTAAAAATAGCAAAACCAACTTTTAAATGCCATCCTAGACCTCATGAAGCCCAAGTTGACAAAATGATGACAAGAAAAGTTAAAAGATACTTCACAAGCTTTGGCCATTGTCTCAATGTTATCCAATGAAACCTGCAAAACTCCATTCACATGTTGCAATTGAATCTTTATGTTTATAGGACTTTAGATAATGCATATAACATACCATTCAACTGTCTTACTTGTGTGCACATATTCAATAAAAGATGTGCTTGAGTCCACATGCATGTTGAACATCAGAAAAAGGTGTCCACTTGCGACTGTCGAACACACATAGATAATGATGCCAATTCATCACTTGCCTTCTTCTACCCTATAACTAGTCTAGCTTTCTCCTTTTCCAACATTGCCACATGTATAAATACCATTTCTAGATTGTTGTTGTACATACAGATTTTTGGATATTTCTAGTCTCATTTCTCTATTGACAATTGCACTTTTTATGAGAACTTATCCAAGGAAGTCACAACACCTTGATTGTTGCTTGAGAAGAGGAAAGATTGTACTACAATTTTTTGTTGGAGGCCAAGCTCTTCAAAGGTTTGTAATTTCATGGAACTCTCCCAAAGCTTCTGCCAATAGATTATGGTAGTTTGAAAAAACTCCACATTTTTTGCAAGTATAGCTCGCATCTCCTTACATTGCAAATAGTGCTTTTAAAATAATAATATGTTTAATACAACAATCTAGAAAATGGCATTCACACAATCCAATTTTCTTGATGTTGTGACATTGACCCCAACGAAGAAAACATTCAACAGACAAAGTACCTAGTGACACAAACTTGATTTTTGTTCTCTTTTCTCAATGCTATCACTTCATTTCTTACAGATGTTGCTTCTACATCAACACGTGCATGCTTATTATAGAGAGATGAAACCTCTTGCCTGCATGTTCAACACGGACTAAGGTTGGGTTACCCATTGGACCTCAATTTGCTCAAAACTTTAGGATACACAACCTTACAAATTTCTAGGCCTACGAAAGTTGGTTGCATTTTCAAAAGCAAAGCTCCAAATGAAAAAATTGGATGGCAAAAATTAGAGTTATAAGGAATGTTACAAGGGCTGACTTAGCTTTATTCAATTTTGCATCCGAAAATTCCATATAATTTGTTTCTTTTTCCCCCAACTTGCTAGTTTCATCCTGCTAAAATTTATGCTCATAAGTGACATTTAAACCTTTTTTATAATAATGTCCAACATAAACTATGATATACACACAAAAATCATACCTTTGAGCCATCCACTTGTTGTTTCAAACATGCAATTGGACCCATGGTCATGAGTTGGGAATCATGACTAGTAGTCACCTCTTTTGCATACAACCTTTTATATGCACCCACCTGACAACATATCACACCCCACGTTTGTGTCTAGAACAAAAAATGAGTTGTTCATCCAATTTTTTGCATCACAAATTCAATGGGCTTGATTTGCACAAGTGATCATGCATGTAAATTGGAGCATGTTCTTATATTTGATTAAAGCTTGTCAATGATTTTAGATTGATTTTCAATTTGTTTCACCATGTCTATAACTTTATGATGTAACACATCAAGTCGTTGCTTCATCTCTTCCTAGGGCCATTTTTGTATAATTTGTGGTCAGAAATCAATGGTCTTGGAATTCTTTAAATATTTGGTGGGGGGGATGGGCATTGAATATGCTCAATTTCACTCAATCTAGAATATGCTAAACTCACCTTATTCATAACTTTTGCCTCTAGCTTGCTATAGGTTTTTCCAATATTCTTGTTGGATGTTGGGTATTTACCAACCATCTTTGAATTTATTGCTTCAACTTGAACACACAACCACCATAATACATGGCAAAATAATCCATTCCTTCACATACACTCAACATTACCAACAATTCTCCTTTGTCCAATTGGATAGCAATTTTATTGTCACCTTTCTTTCTTCAACCACTAGCTTGTAAATAAATTTTGATAGGTGCACAAGCTATGTAATGCAAAAAATTGGTAATTGCATTAATGAAAATTATAAAAATAAAAATAACTATTGCAAATAGTGCCATGAGTAGACATATGCTGGAGATGAGATACTTTGGAACATGAGGACCATTGTAAATTCCATTGTCTGCATCTACAAATGACCAAAACAACTTCATCAGGGCCACCATGTTACTTGTTGTAAACATGTACGTAACAACCATATCACTATGTTACAAAATGCCCATAGTTGATTCGATGCACACGATCCAAGTTCAACATCAATTTTAGATTTCATCATTTTTTTTTGTAAAAAATCACTTTGAGGACTTCCTCCTCTTGATTCTATGAAAAGCTTCTCAATGCATGAGATGGCATCTACAAAATGGACAACATAGAACAAATAGTAGCTCAAGGTAAAGGACAAGCGGTTTTTGAACTACTATAGACTCATTCAATTAGTTACAAAATATTTGAAATAGCATAATATAAGCAAAAGCAAAAAAACCAACAATTCACTCTTGATCAAACTTAAATGCAGTTTGTTGCAGATAATTCTGGTGGAAGAGAGGAAAAAAGAAGGACATGACCAATAGGAAACTTTTGTGAAGGTACATATATTAAGTGAGTAGTAGAAGAACCCAAAGTTCTTGGTCAAATTTTAATTAGTGTTTGGGTAGTTCACTATTGCATGCAAAAAACCACACTCTTTTGTTTCTATGATAGATGAAGAAGACAAGGAAAAAGGATTCAAAAGTTGATTTGTTAGTAATTGCTTTGACAACAATGATTCAATACCCAAATATGCCATACCTTATAGTCTGTGAAATAGTCATAAAAACTTGCACACAAAGTACACTATAAGTTGTGTCCGCCCAGATCCTGCGCAATTACAGATATTATCGACAAAATATATCGGGCTGCCTCAAAGAACAAGTGATTAGTAAATCTTTACATAAACATCACTTTGATAATACTTGATCAAACTTATATTGAAGCTGGAGCATAAAGACCAACCAACCTTCTTTACACTACCACTCTAGTGGATGCTTGTCTGGCCCGCTACCAACGCAAACACAAAATCTTACTAATCAAGTAGTCCCTACAATGCAAAGTGTTCCACTAGACAAACCCAAATTAAGTAACAAGGCCCAAGTCACAAGCAAAAAATGCCTAAGCCTTTTGTGGACATCTTTGACCTGAAAGGAATAAATATCTCTCCCATTACACAACCACCTTATTTCCTATAGACATCACATGTTTGTCTTCAACAAACTATAAAAAGAGCTTGCAAACTTATGAGCAAGTTAATTTTGTGAAAGTCTATGTAACGAAAAAGTTTCGCATAGCTATGAAGATAAACCACATGGCATATATCGAGCAACTATCCTTACATACCTTTAGAGGACAAATCACCCTTGCTGATGGCAACTACAACACACCCTAAACCACGATCGTTATGGAGGTCGATGAACCCATGTAGCATATGACCAAAATAGGACCTGCCAACAGCTAGACTTATGATATAAAGTATGATCCAAGTTACGATTTTTATTTTTTTTGACAGCGAGCATAATATTAGGATTGTGATTTAGCAGAGCAAAAACAAGCCCCAAAAGAAAGGTGCAAAATATAGCCCCAAGTACTTGTGTATAGGACCATTAAAATAATGGGTAATAGATAGAATTAATGTATAAAAGTACAACAAGATTATGAGTCATTTTGTAGTCCTTTGCCCCCCTCAAGGCATAGGCAACATAACAACCAAGAACAGTTCCTTGCAAGTTGCAAAATTACAATGTTTGTTGTTCCTTGCGATTAGAATTCAACAAACTTAATTTGGGTTCAAAAGTTAATGTACATCTTGTTTCCAGTGCCAAAAGAAATAGGTTCACCTCCAACAGTTCCAGTTCCAAAAGAAGTTGTCCACTGCGGAATAATAATTTTCCACTCTTGAATTTCCCAGTTGCTTGGCCCATACCATGAAACTCCCCACCCTTCCCCCCCTTCCCCTTACCAGAAAAGAACACCCTTGCAAAAGGAGAACAAAAATGGGAAGAACATGTGCCCTAACAATGATTCAACATTAACCAACATTTAAAAATTGTGTGTATATTGTTGATCATATTAATTATTGAGGTATGCACCCAAAGTTATTTTAATTTCCTTTGAAGGAACCATCTTGATTGGCCCCATCATTAGACATTTAAAAACATTGTGTAGCCCCTCATTATAAGCATCTTTGTGATCCCATTACCCATAACAAAAGTTAGTGGATTCCATGTGACAAACCATTTTTAATGTACAGATGGCAATCCGACATTACCCAAAGCATATGCAAAAAAAATTTGAAGAGGAAATGACCATAAAAGAAAAGAAGTGTTCCAAACAAATGTTAACTCCAAATTTAGAAAGTACCATCTTGGCCAGCCAACTAGGGCTCATGCACACCCACCTAGACATAAGTGCACCATCCAACAAGCGATCCTTGCCCCTACCCACCCCAATCCCACTTTCACGTGAGGATGGAGTGCATGCCCTTTGATTAAGCCATATAGGTGAAAAAGGGAAAACCTTTGGGCAAAGGATATGGGATGAAGTGAGGCACTATTAGGAACTTGAGAGATTTTACAAGGAGCCCATTGGGAACATGGGGAACACCAGTAGGAACATACTGGAACATGATGAGAACACAAGATTTTTTCTAATCCCACCCACTCCCCTCCCCTCCTCCCCACTCCTCCTTCCCCAAAAGGAAAAATGATGAACACTCTTGGGTCTATGTCCAATCTTGTCATTTGCTCCATACATATTCTATTCCTAGACATGGATGTCACCAATTTTTTTGCCTCACCTAATATCGTCTACAAAGCACACATATTTATTTAGCTTGTAACTAAATTTCGTGAAATGTTGTGCTACATGTTGTTGCCACTTTGGCTACAACGGAAAAGCCAGGGAAGGTAGAGGAGAGCATTCCCCGCATGTCCAGTCCACCACCATTAATGGAAATGAGTAAAAATCCATTAAAAATATGTAAAGTTGGGGCATGCAACCCGTGTTAGTTAGCTTGTACACAAGCGGGTACAACTATACAACCAGGCTCAAGCACCTTGATTGACCAAGACAACCATGGAAATGTTGGTTGTTGTGTTGTGAATAGCTCAATGGAGTAGCAGACGCCGGGGGGGGGACACTTGAGGAGAAAACGTTTTACTAAGAAGATAGGTCCCTTGTGAAAATTAAGGTCTTTTTACTATTTTATATATGAGTCAGTTAGGGTTACTAGTTATGCATATCTCAAATCATTACAAGAACAACCATCTTTCATGGTGTTTTAGAGGTATGGTATAATCCTTTAAACTTGTTTGAACTGTCAATAATTTTGCAAATTCACGAGAATAACCTAGCAATAAACAAAAATTAGTTGATTTTAAACTAGAGAAAAACTCCCCAATTTGTTGCAAAAAAATGACGATTATAAATTTTGAAACAAGAAAGTGGTGTAGTGACCAGTCCTAGTTTTCTCTCCTTTTTATGATTAGACCACATAACATCATATTCAAATTTCAAGCATTGCAATAATGAAAGTCAAGGAACCATCCAATTAACTTGGAAAATGGCATGTGAAAATCAAGAATGAGATTATCTTAAATAATGTAATGTTGACAAAATGCAAATGAATTTCCATTGTGACTTCACACAATTCCATTGTGACATATGGGTCCTAATTTTTCATATATATATATAAACACATATAAGAATTGAAATAATCATTTTGAAATTAGGACTTGTCATCAATATGAAGGGGTTCTTTGCCATCTTTAGCCTACCCCATTGGCAAGGGCATGAACTATGGGTGTATATTTTAGTGGTCCAAATAAGTGGGAGTGCAGAATATGAAATTATAGCCTTAATTAAGGCATGTTTCCACCAGTCCCCATGGTCCCACTATTTTCCCTTTCCCCACCCAAATAGTTAGGATTCTTCTACAAAAATTTCCAAAACCACTATTTCTGGGGGAAAGGCCACATATAACGTAGTGAATCAAGATGGGTCCAAATAAGTGTATATATCCATTTTTATAAATGGTCATCAGTTGGAGGACCATGGGGGGCAATAGGCCAACATATGATATTTGTCTTTAAATAATAAATTTTGGGATTAAACCCAAGCCCTTAGGTGCTACTATACATCATGCAATATTTCTTATCCTGGGAATTGGTATTGCAATGCTGGTGCAACACCAACTACGTAGGTATTGCAAAACAAATCTTTGCCTACAAAAATCAAAACCATGGGAACAAAGTTCTCACATCACCATTCCACCACCATCTTCTATCCTAGTAACTTCCCAACTTCTTGTTATTTTGGGCCAACCAGCTTGAAGGGGCAAACATAGTTTCGGCGTTGGCCACAATAGCCAAGGCAGCTATAAATTCAAATAATTGTAGAACATTGGGAAAAACAAAGGTTTCTAGGGTGTAAGGTAAAGCTATGTGCTAGGGTGTCTTACATGACTTTTAGACTATGTAATTTTTGATTAATGAATGATGACCAAAACTATATTTGTCGACCACCACCCCCTTAAAGGTGACTTGCCAATAATTCATTTGTTGGACATTAGGAGGTTTTCAAGGGAAGGAATGATTGGGTTTGTGGCAATGGAACCAGAACATTTTATTTTTCGAGGAGGGTTTTTTTTTAATCAAATTTTTTATGCCAAAATGGAGATTATCCATAAGAATATTTAACCAAATTTGGCTATAGGTTAGGGATGAAAAATAATTAAATTGGTAACAAAATATTTCAAAATTTAAATTAATTTCCAATATTGAAAATTATGCAAACTCAATATCTACCCCATCATAGGTTTTTAAATGATGAAATTACCCCCAAGAAATCCCACTCATCAAGAGCTTTCCAATAGTACCAAGAATTTGCTGCAATTTCCTCTTATATATATATATATATATATCTGTGATTTTGTTGACTTGTTTTATAAATTTGTTCAATATTCAATAACTTTTGAATTGTAAGTATAAACAATATCAAACCACTCGATGCACCTCTACCCATTGAGAGTTTCCA
>Ga0116229_10004176_pt1 | contig 23705 bp, 25 predicted proteins | sample S1TSphgellanicum_3_FD_87313 | JGI IMG/M metagenome (GOLD analysis project Ga0116229, IMG submission 87313) | Host-associated microbial communities from peat moss isolated from Minnesota, USA - S1T2_Fc - Sphagnum magellanicum MG | ecosystem: Host-associated > Plants > Peat moss > Unclassified...
AAAATAATAACCTATGAAAAATAATTTTAAATACCCTACAATATAATAACTACCAATAACCTATGATATTATAACATAGAATATCAAACAATAATTTATAATACAATAATCACCAATAGTTGTAATATAACATATAATAACCAACAATAACTTATAATACAATACCCATTAAAAACCATTAATAAAATAACCACCAATAGCCATTAATATATTAATCACAAATAGTCATTAATAGAATAGCCACCAATAGAATAACTATTAATAGCCATTAATAGAATAACCACCAATAACTATTAATAAAAATAACCATTAAAAAACATTAATAGCCCCAAATAGAATAGGTACCAATAGCCATTAATAACCACCAATAGCATTAATAAAATAACAACCAATAACCACATATTATAATTGCTTAGGATTACTAAAAAAATCTAAGGTGAAATAATCTATAATAAACAAAAATAACTTGAGGTAAAATAACTTTCAATATCCACAAATAACTTATAATATTTACAAGTAGTCTGAATTGAAATAATTTACAATAGCAAAAATAACATAAAATAGACAAAAAAAACTTATAATAGTTGAAAATAGCCTAAAGTGAAATAAGTTTAAATAGCCAAAAATAATTTATAATAACTACAAGTAGTCTAAATTGAAATAATCTACAATAGCCAAAAATAACATAGAATAGCCCCAAAAAATTATAATAACTGAAAATAGCCTAAGGTGAAATAAATTAAAATAGCCAAAAGTAATTAATAATAACTGCAAATAATATAAATTGAAATAATCTACAATAGCCAAAAATAACATAAAATAACCAAAAAAACTTACAATAGTTGAAAATAGCCTATGGTGAAATAAGTGAAAATAACAAATGAAAAATATTCATATAATAATTGAAAGTGCCTTAACATAGGTAGTATTATTATATTAACAAAAAAAAAATCCATTTATGAAACTTTTTTTTTCAAAAGAATGGTCATTGAAATGTTATTGAATAATGATATTCAACTTTTTTTTTGTTCAAATGATTTTAAACTTTCAAAAGGAAATATATGTAATTACGTACATTATTGAATTTTTAAAAAAAGTAAACTTGAATCATTTCATTTGAACAAAATCTCAATAAAATATGAATTTTCAAAGTTTATGTTTTTGTAATGTTTTAAATGAAGTATTTGATAAATAGTTTGTAATGTAACATGTAATCACAACCAGTGGGGTGGTTTGATGGTAAAGGCATTTGCCCCCATTCCAAAGGTCAAAGGATCAAACCTCATGGGTGGTGTTGTGTGTGGTCAACAATGGTATGTTGACCAAATATTTTCCTATTGAATTCTTAGGCTAAGTTCCTAGGTTGATTACATGGCTTACCTACCTACCTAGGTTAGGTTTTTAACCTAGCATAGGTAGTGACACGTGTCAATAAATAATAGGCTTTAAAAATCATGAGATTATCAATAATATTTTATATTAAATAATTAAATTTTAATTAATTTCTATACTGGTTAGTTAATTAACTAGCAAGTGAATGGTTTGGTAAATTTGTATTTCACTTGAAAATAATCTTGTTTCACTAGAATTAGTGAAACAAGTCATTGTCCGTAGCAACTGGTCCCTGCTCACTTAGGGGGTTAAACAATTTCACTAGGTAAAAATGTCCAAATTCACTCAAAAATCTAGTGAAACCCATAGTGAACTAGGACGCATTTCTTAGTAATGAATAGGTGTCTAGGTTGATTACATGGCCTACTTACATAAGTTAGGTTTTTAACCTATTTTATGTAGTGACACGTGTCAATAAATCATAGGTTGAAAATCATGAAATTATCAATAACATCGTATATAAAATAATTTAATTTTAATTGATTTTCATGTTAATTAGTTAATTAACTAGCAAATGAATGGCTTGGTAAATTTTTATTTCACTTGAGAATAACCTTGTTTCACTAAGTAGTAGTGAAAAAATTCATTGTTCGTAGCAAATGGTTCTTGTTCACTAGGGGGTTAACCAATTTCACCAAGAAAAAAGGCTCAAATTCACTCAACATTCAGTGAAACCTAAAGTGAACTAGGACGCATTTTGGTGTAGTGTACATTTCATATAAAAGAATTTTTGTACATCTTTTTCATTCCAAACATGTTGTATAGGGACTTAACATATGATACACTAAAAAAGTCCATTCTATAACTAAATTTATACAAGTGGCATAAGGATTTAAAATGGCATAAACAATGGGTCTAATTCACCTACAAATTGCATAGATGATTAGTCTAATAAAAAAGGTCCAATCATAGAATGACATTTCTACTAAAAAAGTCTTACCCAAAAATTAGTTATGAACTTTTGAATGCCCAAGCTTGAACTTTTTTTTTCCAAAAGTCATTAATGGAATCATTTTTCATTAGTTTTTTTTTTAAAATGTTTAACATGTATGTGAAAGAGTGGTTTAGGTGGGGGGCTCCTTTATTGAATAACTTAAATTGACCAATTTGAATGACTTCAGTTTTGTAATCATCATGCAAGATGACACCATGAAGGTTGATTATGTGCAATAGTTGAATTAAGGTTTGGCACATGAGGAAACCCATGGGTGGGATTCATGTGATTCTAATATATGAAGGGCAATGCTTCTTGATGTGTGTTTTTTTAGGTTTTTTAGTTCGTGTTTTTTGAAAGTACAATGTGAGTAATGTCCATTTCTTTATTGTGCAAGTTTGGTATCCAAGATTTTATTTGAATTTATTATGTGCATTCAAGCTCAATGAGTCATTTTAAACATGGTAATGGGTAACAAAAGAAAGTGAAATGGGTGCCTTAGTCCAGCGGAGCAAGCAAGGGCTACAAGGAGAATGATTGATGTTAAAAATGTAGTATTAATGCAAGAAAAATAAAACACTACAAAGAATGTTTCAAAAAAGAAAAAACAAAGGTTACAAAATGATAATGCCTTTATCTCATCTATGGCAAAAAGAAGTGCAAGAAATGCATTATTGCAACAAAATAAGGTTTTAAAAAATGCTAATGAAAACTTTACATCAATCAAAAAGGATTAAAAGGGTGCAAACAAACTAATAGGAGCCACTGGTGGCCCCTTAAGAAATTGCTTTTGGGGGAATATTTTTTAAAAATTCTTTAAAAATTCTTTGTACTATTTTGTTAAGATTTTTGTTAATAATTTGCCAAAAATATGTCATTTAAAATGTTTTCCAAGTCCATTAAAAAGTTGTTTTGTTACTTAAAAATAGTGGTTACAATTTTTTTTACACTAGTTTTGAAGGTTCAAATGTTAATGAAATAATTTCATATTTTGGACATTTATAGAATAAGATATTAGATTTGATAATGTGTAAAACAATTTCATTTATTTTCAAGTTAAATGTTTTAAAAAAGATTTTGGTGTAAAAATAAATAAATTAAGTAATGGTTATGACTACTTTTGGCTGCTACTAACATAATTGCACCTATAAGGGTTGCATTTGTAAATCATTTACACAACAATTTCAACACATTAATTATGTTTGTTACCCAATGTATGGTAGTGATTAACCAAGACATAATATATCAGAAGAACGGTAGGGATTAACTAAGGCAATGAAGGAGTTGAATAGGATTAAAACTATTGAACATTATAATTTTGAATTACTTTTGAAGGGAAATGATCTAGGATGAGGTTTAGGAAATTTTTGCAGTTTAGGACTTATTGTTTTACACATAGAATTAGGTGGAAAGAATTGTTAAAATTAAATAGAAACACAAATTTTGAGTTCAAACTTTTGTTGGTATTGAAAAATCATAGATTTTTCATGTTTTCTATTCTGATTTCTATTTACTAAAACTACATATTGTTGATATGTTCAATTATGAGTTTTAAAAAAAGTGTAGATTTTATAAGAAACATGGATTGTTATTTTATATTTGTTATGTTTTGAGTTTTTGATAAATCTAATTGTATTTTGACCACAAATTTTGTTTAAATAAGGAAATAAAATTGAGTAGAAGAAACAATAGCTATAAGGAGAAAATTGTGTAAAAATAGTCCATTAAAATTTTTTGCATAATGAAACCACAAATTTTAAATGTTGAAATGGAGCATTGAATGGAATTTTGTATTATTTAAATTAGGCAATGAACATTTAAAAGATAAAATTTGCATTAAGCAACCATATTGGGGACAAAAAAAATTTGATGCAAAAAAAAAACAATAATTATTCAATAGTTTGGAGTTATTTAAAAACATTATTTTCTGTAGATTACAACAAATTGGAGGAAATATTGTTTTATTGAAGATTTAGATTTCTGAATTTTTTGGACAAACAACAAATGGAGGTCTAAGTAGTAAAGGTTATAAGGACTTCTATTATAAATTTTATTAAGAAACCAAGGGAATTTAAGCTTTGAATGACAATATGAATTGGATGGTGATTTGAAGTTTGTAGAGGTAAATGGACCAAAAAGCCAAATGGGAAAACATCATTTTTGATCTTAAAAAACATTAGGATGCAAACTAGGAGGTGTATGAAATGCCAAATAAGGGTATAATTTTGGAAGCCATAAATTTACAAACAAAATAACAACCTGCAAAACATCAAGTGTTTTTAGTAGGAATGGGAGCAAGATGAGAAGTATGGACAAAAGGTCCATAAAAAGATCCTAAATACACAAATATGATGTTTAGTGAAGGGGATTGGGTTTGAAATATACCCAAGAGAAATGAGTATTCATTTTTTTTAAGCATCGTTGACTATTTAAAAACATGCGGATGACAAAAATCCAAGGGACTAATTGTTATTAGTGAACCTTGGAAATTCTTCAAATCTAGAATCTATGCATATTCAACAAAGTGATTACAATAAATGCACAAGTATACCATTTGTGTACCAATCAGCATCGCCAGAATATCATGAACCAATAGAAGACTAGGAAATGGATGATAACTACGATCTTAGTATTCCCAAATGGGTAGATGAGAATTACCCAAGAATTTTGGTGTATCATGATGCACAAGTGAATGTTTTGGAGGAGGCATTATTAATTTCCACGAACAACAAAAGTAGACGAATTGAAAAAGATAGAAAAAATCCAAAACATAAAAGTTACAATTTTAAAGATTTAGCCAAGTTGGCTCAAACTCTCTCTAGAATCTATGTTTTTTGTAGAAGTAGAAAACACATTATCACAGAATGTTTGTAGATCAATAATGAAATAAGGGATGGATTTGTTAGACATGTGGGACAACAAATGTTAAATAGAGATTATGTAGAACAACCATAAATGATAACACAAGTCCATAACAATCTAGAAAATAAGTTGTAAGAGTTGGTTTGAATGAAGCACAATTTGTGCAAAATAGACTAGGAACGCAAAATTCCCCTAACATGACTAGGGCAAAACCCTTTCTTGTAAGACCAAATTTTATACAACAAAAAATATAGATGAATGATGTACAATTAGAAGTTAGGATGTCCAAAAAGTTTACACCTTCATCAAGCAGGCTTAAACTAATGAGTGGGATACCTGAGATACCCATTATTGTTTCACAAGACCAACTGACACTACCAAAATTCCTATTTTTTCAAACTAACCAAATTAACTAGATAGGTCTCTTTTACTAGAGGACATGTATTTTTGACTAGAGGCCAAGGCCTTGAATGACAATGGGTATTTTTTACTAATCAATTTGACTAGACCAATTTGAGAATTAGTCAAATCAGACATCTAGTCAAATTGATAAGTGCCCTAGTCAATAAGGATACTTTTTATATTCAATCAATAGGGCTAACTAAGTAAGCCTAGTCAAAAGGGCCAATTACAAATTTTAATACTACTTGGGTATCTTGGGAGTACATTAACATTTTGATTATGTTTGACCAATCATAAAAAGTTAGAAAGTTTAAAAGTTAGCTAATCATAACTAAATTAATCATGACCAAATTAATTATGATTAAACTAATTATATATATGGTTTATCTAACTATGGTTAAATTGATTACATCAAAATTAATTATGGTTCAAATACCTATGAAAAAATTAATTAAAATTAAAACTAATTATATTTAATTTAACCTTGGTTAGTTTAGCCATATATAATTTAATCATGATTCATTTATCCATAATTCATTATTCCATCTTTTTTTGGCCATATTTAATTTAATTATGGCTAATTTAGCCATAAGTAATTTAACAATTATAAATAGTTTAACCATGGTCAATTTAACAATAGTTGGTTTAGCCTTAGTAAGCTTAACCATGATAATTAGTTTAACATAATTAATTTAACCATTACTAGTTGGGCCATTGTTGGTTTTGCCATATTGAATTTAATCATGGTTACTACATATTAATATTTTACCCTAATAAATTTAACCATAATCAATAGACCCATAATTAATTTAAAACTATTGTTAATTTAACCATGGTTGGTTTTGCCTTGTATTTCATTTTCACCCATTAAAAATTTTGCAACGATCATGGCTCCGATTACAAAGCTCATAAGGAAGACAATTTTTTTTTGTGGACAAAGGAGTGTTAGAAAGCTTGAAAGTTGATTAAGCATAAATATATTGAAGCAATGATTTTAATACCACCAAAATGGGACATGGAGTTCCATGTTCACACAAATGCATCATTATTGGTTATGGGAGCTTTATAGGCACAAAGTATAATAGGGAAGAGTGATCAACCAATAGTGTATGTTTTTAGACTTCTTAATAATGTAGAATAAAATTATAGTACCACAGAAAAAGAAGCTTCAATTATGGTTTTAGCATTGCATAATTTTAGGCATTATTTGTTGAGAAAAAAGTTTGTGTTTTATGTTGATCATATGGCTTTAGTTTATTTGGTAAACAAACCACAAGTTTTAGGTAGAGTAGTAAGGTGGATATTATTGTTTTCAGAGTATGATTTCACACTGGTATGTAAACTAGGTAAAATTCATGTGTTGCAGATGTTTTGTTTAAATTACCTGATGTCACAAATCCTTCATGAGACCAAGAAGAAACCATAGGTGCTAGTTTATTTTTCATAGAACCAGAATGGTTGAATGATGTCAGAATGTTTTTACAAATAGAATAGATAGAAGTGTCTTTGTCAACAAGGCAAAAATAATGGTTAGTTAGGAGGGATAAACCATTTACAATGAAAAATGAAGTTTTGTACATGATGGGGTAGGACAATAGATTGAGGAGATGTCTATCAACCATAAAAGCTCAGAAGGTGATGAATAAGTTGCATGAGGGAGCAGCAAGATGACACTTTGCAATTGAGATCACATAGAATTTTAAATGTAGGGTACTAGTGGCCCACAATGTACAAAGATGTCAATGATTTCTGTAGATCGTGTGATGCATGTTAGCAAATTGGAAGGTTGGATACACAAAGTTTGGCCAAATTAGTAACAATTCTTCTAGAAAAACCATTCATGAAATAGGTTTTGGATTTTGTAGGACCAATTAAACTACTAGGAAGGTATACAAGGAATAGATACATATTGGTGGCTGCATATTACACAACCAAATGGGTGGAGGCTAGAACATTAAGGACAAATATTGTAGCAGTAATAGCAAAGTTTTTATATGAGTGCATTCTTATGAAGTTTGGATGTCCATTAACTATAGTCACAAATTAGGCGATGCATTTTATACATTATGTTATAAAACATTTGATAGATTATTTATTGTTGAAACATGTCAGTTCTACTACTTATTACCCATAGGGAATGGTCAAGCAAAGTCCACTAACAAGGTATTGGGAACATTATTTACCAAGTTGGTTAGTGAAAATAAAATAGATTGGGATGAGCATCTACCTGTAATTTTATTTTCTTACAAGACAACATACAAGGTAACTATAAGGTACACACCATATTAGTTAATGTATGAGTTACATCTTTTAATGCCTATAGAATACATTCTATCAATTATTAGTAGTAGCCACAAAGAAGGAAATTCGATGTCTTAACTAATAGAATGTCAAAGCTAAAGAAGCTACAAAAGGACAAACTATAATTTTGGTTAAATTGGGAACAAAATAGTGGAATAGAACTTTGTGGAGTCAACAAAAGAATACGAAAAAATAGTTTAAGTTTGGGGATTTTGTTCTATGGTTTCCAAAAAGGAGTAAGTCACATTTGAAAAAGTTCACCAAAAAATGGTTTGGACCATATAGGGTACAATATGTGTTACCTAATAATATAGTTTTATTGGTCACATTAACTAACTTTGAACCTAACCTTGTGTTAGTTAATATTAACAAGATGAAACCATACCAATTTATTACATTAGAAGTGCAAATTTTTGAGGTACAGAAACTAATTTATTAGGAGGAACCATAGATTATAAATCAACCATGGAGAAAAGTTCAAAAGAAAAGTGGTACAAATGAAGATGAAGATGATGAAGTAGCAACATGACGACTACCAATTCACAATAATAAATTAATCGATGTGTAGGATCATAGAAATTTTTTGATGCATCATCAAAAATATTGGTTGACTCAACTAATAAATTAGATGATGATACGAGTGAATTGGAGACAACTATAACATACTTAGCAAAGAAGATGAAGGATGAAGGAGATGGTGACAACGACATTTGGATGAAGAAAAAAAAATTAAAATGCATCCAAACCATTGATCAAAAATAACTATTTCCACATGGACGTATAGGAACAAGGCCATCATGAAAGGAATGAAACACAAACAAGATGAACAATTAATGAAAAAAAATGGGCTATCCTAAACGAAAAAATAGGAGGAAAGAATGGTTGTTGAACTTTCTTGCATTCGATGTTGCTCCAAAATGATTTTGTGTTTTTTGAGGAATGTTGTAGTATGAGTGACAAGAGTGTGATAGAGAAACTATAAAGACTTGTAAGAGAGATAAAAACACAAAAGGTTGCCGAACGTGAGAGATTGCAAAGAATTGAAAAAAAACATTATGTAGCATAAGCTCTTGCAAGATAAAAGGAATTCCAAGTGGAGTTGGAGAGGTAGTGTGAGGCATTCTTGCACACCCTCAACATGAAGATATGCATTCACAAACCCGCTTGGAAATGGAACTATTATGTAGTTGTAGTCTAACAAGTAAGGTGGTTCAGTGTAATGCAATGAAGTTTACTAAGAATTTAATGCGTTGTGTCCACTTGGAAGATACAAAAACATCGTGGGAAAATTGTAACTCACCATGATGGAATGTGAAGGGGCATTATGTTGATGTTCATTCAATGTCACACTTGTTGATGTTCATTCAATGTCACAACATGAAGAGGTTTTGTCATGGAATTCCTTCCATGCTTATTTCTTGCACACATATTTTCCATGAACAACACTTTTCCACACATAAGAACTAATCTTTTCCTCACACATTCATTTTCCTCCTTTCCCCTTCCCCCAACACAAGATACTCCTCTCTCCCTTGGTAAGCCTCCATGACCTTACCTTGAGCTTGTTCCTTTTGTCCAATGGAAGCTTCAAAATCCTTCCCTCTAATCAATGGCCTTCTCATCCTTCAAGAGCCAATGACAATTGAAAATGATTTGCCCTCCAATTGATTTTAGGATGAGAATTCTTGGGCCCAATGAGACACAAAAAATATTCCATCCTCCAATCAAATAGGATGACGATCCTCATGACTAATGGGATTAGAGGACTCATTCTTCCCCTTATCTTAGATATCTTGATGAAGTTCTTGAGTTTGATCTTCATCCTTTCCGTACGTTGACCTTCACATCCTATTTCTTCATCCTAATTATTTCAAGTAATTAACTACTAAGACAATTTATCGGTAATAACAAGTAACATCCTTGAGTCCTTACTTGACAAAATCAATTTAATGGTTGAAGTAATATCCCCGCGTACCATTTACTTTTTTGATATCCCCTACTTATTTTTTCTTCCATGCACTAATTAACTATGTAGTACATAGTAAATTGGAATTAAAATTTGCATCACCAAAAAACCCCACATACTTTTAGATCTGCCATCGAAATTAAAGTTTGATGAATCCATTAAATCTAGGATGTTCGAATTTTCATGAGAATTCGTCATCACTCCCACACCTTACGCCTACCCTAATTTGTTAAATAAAAAAGCCTTAACCCTTTCTTAATGCAAGTACCCCATTATTTTTGCCACCCTTTTGGTTTTTGTTGATGCAGGTAAGAATTTAGTCATGGCAGATGATGTTGCTACGCCCTCGAATCCTCTAGTTTCATTAGTAGAAAAGGAAGAGTTTGAAAAAACACTGCTTGACGTGAATGTCTTTCAACAATCATATGAAAAAAAATCGTCCCGAAGAGTGGTGCGCACTCGAGTTGATCGTTCGACATGGGATCGTTGATTATCTCCTAACTCACATGCCATAACAATTTATTTAGAATTTGTTCCTACTTGTGGAGTCACACTAGAAAGGTTTGAAGAGTGTCAATGTGAAAACGATGATGTTCGTCTTCATTATCAAACTTGGGTTCCCGGTGATGACCATTATCGTTGGCTATGAGGCCCAATCAACCCCCTTTCCATGGAGCATCAAGCCGAATACCTAGCTCGCACCATTCGTCGCATTTTGGAGTTTTTGCAATTGTGATTTATCCCCTTAAAGTTGTTTACTAAGTTGTAATTCACCTAAGGCCACTCAAGTGGAAATGTTAATACCTAAGTTTGATTCTAATTTTATTTAAAAGTCTGATAAAAGTGAAGACTAAATAAAAATGTATTAAGACTGCATCTTAGAAATTTTTCAAGTACATCATTCGTGCCTAAAGATTATTCTACATACTAACTTAATATTGTCATGGTGAAATGTTATTGTTAATTATGGGCTTGTATTCCCAAGATATCAATAAATCACATCTAATTCTACATCCCCTTTCCATTCTTTACAACATAAAAGGATATTGCACTTAAAAAGGTTTACTAGGTCCTAAAGTTAACTAAGCCTTGCATCAATTTAAATAAAAAAAATTTCTACGCTAAAATATCCAAAAACTAATTCAACTCTTAATAATTATTACTTAGAGGTTTATTAGGATTCAAATAATTAATACTAAAGAAAACTATGGAACTAAAGCTTAACAATTTGTGGTATTATAATCCATGACTCACAGGCAAGTTGGCGAACTAGTTTACAACATTGTGCCACTGAAAACAATTTCACCTTTGACATCATTATTATCATTCAAATGTGAGGATGGGAAATGATTCACGGAAAAAATTAATGAAGTGGTTAGATGTGAAAAGATGATAAAACCATTATTGGAGAGGTTGCAAAGTGAAATTTTTAGAAGGCAAATGAAAGTGGTAATTGGACTTGGTGCAACAATGCATGAACTTATGGAGATCTAAGATTCCAATGAAGAAGACAAAGAAAAAGGTGTTGGTGTGGTTCAAAGAATTATTGAAGTTGTGACAGAAGTTGGTCAAACCACAGAAAGTCCACAAACAATGGTGCAACCCTAGATGGTAGAACAACAACTCGTGATTCCATCATCATCTCAATCAAGTTTAGCAAACTTACCAATATTTATATTAACATATAGAATAATTCAATAGTGTCAGAAGATGGATAAACAAATTCTGGCTGAAAGGGGCATTAATTTCTTATACAAAAACATATATTTCTTTACACTAACTAAACAGAGTTATTATAAGTAGGTGGAGATAATGGAGGTGTGGAAACAAATAGGAGAGGCAAAAGAGCTTTGGGTTAATAAAGTGGGGATAGTCACATTGCTAACCATTGAATGGAAGGAACTAGACAATGATGCATCAATAGAATTCTTGAATACTTTTGTGATCAAAGATCTAATATTTATTTTGGTAGGTGGAATATATTGTATGTCATTAGCAGGCAATTAATAGCTAATGTTTTTGGTGTTTGTCAAAGTGGTTATGTTGAATATCTTAAAGTATAGGTGACCAAAGCCTTAGCAGAAGAGTTGTTATACAAACATAATATCAATCCCCCTTACATTAATGTAGACTAGTGAAACATTAAGAAGTGTAAACTAGTAATTACTTTTAGATATCCCGCAATTATATTTGTGATTTATCAAAGGGTAAAAATAAATTACATGAATAACAAGAATGCACTAACATTCATGAAGGTAGAGGATGGGATTGAGGTAGATTGGGCATAGATCATATTCAATAATCTATGTAATGAGCTAGATAGATGGACCAAGATGCATGAAAAAATGCAAACATGAAAAAACAAAAGGAAAAGAAGGAAATTTGTCATTTGGTGTTGGTTTTGGATAGATTGTGTAAGTATATGTTTTAGGAGGATTATGAGGTTACAACAAAAAAGATAGTAGACATTTAGAAGAAATCCAAGAGGTCTAAGGAGGAGTTGTAATAGGTTTTGGATAACAGAAAGGGAGCAACAAGGGGATCTCCAAAATCTTTGTAGAAAAGGAAGAACACATTTGAAGTAAAAGAAGGATCAGAATAATGAAAAAATTTGAAAGTGGATGCTAGGCCTCAAAAAATAATGCATGGAAGTATTAAACCACTAGAAGTTGGAGTTTTAGGAATAGTTATTAGACTTTCCTACCAAACCACATAGACATCAAAGCTCAAAACAAAAGCAAGAAAGGAAGCAATAGTCATAGTAGATTTAACAAAAAAGGAGTAGATCATCTCAAGTAACAACAACACTACAAGAGCAAAACAAACAAATGTAGTATATAATGTAGTGGATGATTTGTACGATTTTCATGTTTAGATGGCAGTCCATGAGAAGACTGCAATCAAGAAATAATTCCCATAACCACAAATGGAGCAATAGTAGTCACATTCATTTGAGGAACAACAAATGGAGGTACTAGGACCAATAATGCATGATTTTAGACCACCTACCATAGTGCTACCACAAAGTAGACTAGTATAGTAGAAGGGCAAGGGTTGGATATGGATATGGGGTTGCAAATGAAGAATAGGGGAATGTCATCAAAAGATGCATCTAAAGAAGAGACACCACAAAATTTGACACCACAATTTGTAAACGAACTAACAAAAGAGGTATTGGGCAATAACAAAGCCATTGAAATCTTTTAAGCAATGGTAATTATGAATTTGAAGATGGGTAATCTGGATTTGGAAGTTTAGTCATTCGAAACCACATTAACTACAATGGAAGAGGAGAAGCAAGGATTATTGAAACAAATTAAGAAAGAGCCTCAAGGATATGAAAAGTATAGACAATGTTTGAAAATTTGGAACAAACAAAAGAAGGAGATGGAAAATAAAGTCAATGCAAAGATGTTGTAACTAACCATTGAGAATAAAGACATGAAAAGGAAGTTGATGGAATTTCTAGAGTTAAAGAAGGATTACATGGAATTAAGGTAAAAGGAAGAAGTATGGACTGAAGCAAACCATGCATATCAAAAAAACATTGATAAAGTATAAGCATAAGGTTGAAGGCTTGGAAAGAGAGAAGCAACTATGGTTGCAAGAACAAGAAACTAGACTACAACAGAGCAATTAATGACACACATCAAGAAAAACCATAGAAGTTGAGGGGAGGAGGACATCTAAAGTATTTGAAGAGCAAGCATAAATAGTTGGAGACAATAGTCATAATTAATGATATTGGCATATAGAGGGAGTTAGTTGAAGTTGGGGAGCAGGGCGTGGAACATACATAACAATAAGCTCAAAAAGGTATAACAACATTATTGCTTGATAATTTAGTTTTTCAAATGATTGCAAAAGCTAAGGGCCATACAAAATCATAAATTGAAGTGTAGGTAGTAATACTAGCCATTCAGGATGAATAGACCAAGCCAAACATTACCAACATAGTGATTTAAATATGATTTAAAAAAAAACTAAAACAAAGGTTTCAAAGACAAAATCTAGAATGGAGGGATAGTAATATTACCTAGTGTATGGTAATGATTAACCAAAACAAAATAGATTAATAGAATGGTAGGGATTAACCAAGGTAGTGAAGGAGCTAAATAGGATTGAAACTATTGAACATTTTACTTTTGAATTACTTTTGGAAGGAAGTGATCTCAAATGAAGTTTTGGAAATTGTTGGAGTTTAAGACTTGTTGTTTTACACATAAAGTTAGGTTGAAAGAGTTGCTAGAATTAGACAAAGACACACATTTTGAATTCAAATTTTTGTTGGTATTGCCATAGATTTTTCATGTTTTTAGTTTCTATTTTTTAAAACTACATATTGTTGATATGTTCAATTATGAGTAAAGAAAGAAGTGTAAATTTGATGAAAAAATATGGATTATTATTTTGTATTTGTTGTGTTTTGAGTTTCTAATAAATCTAACTATATTTTAACCATAGATTCTGTTTAAATAAGGAAATAGAACTAAGTAGAAGAAACAATAGTTGTAAGGAAAAAAATGTGTAAAAAAAATCCATCATAATTGTTTGCATAATGAAACCATAAATTTTAAATGTTGAAATGGAGAATTGAATGAAATTTTGTATTGTTTTAAGTAGGCAATGAATATTTCTAAGGTAGAATTTGTGCCTCCCAATGTTCCTTGGAGGGTGAAAGCACACTACGGGGGGTCCAAAAATGTTGTCACATTGTATTGTTTTCGAGGGGTGTCCATGTTTGAACTTTAACCATGGTAATACAAAAGCATATTTTTCCAAACTTTTTGCATAATATGGTAGATTATAACACAAAGAATTCAATCACAAAGATTTTTTTTTTCCCAACCTATATTGTGCAATTTCGAAATATATTTGTGGCAAAAGAAATGTATGTCATTATGTATTAAAAAATGAAAATATACTCAAAAAATGACTGAAATTATTTTAGTTTTTATGAAATTTGTAGTATCTATTAAACATTGTGATTCCATATGATTGGAATAAGTTTGTGAGCTGTTTGAAGAGTTTAATAGTTATCATATCACAAATGGGTGTTTTTGGGGTCAATGACCATAAGTATGTGGTAAACTAACATTTTGACAAACTATCACTTTCAAATGGAAGATGACAAGATATGTGAAGTGGGTCATTTTTAAAATTTTCATTTGAAAATTTTTTAGCTAACTAATTCAAACCCAAACCTAGTGTAGTCAAAAAACAAAAATAGGTTTTATTATATTGTATATAACATAAATATACTCATTATTCCTTGAATTTAAGTTTTAATTTTTTTTTCAAATAATATTAAAGATCATTAACTTTGTGAAAATCAAAATATCAAGCCCAAACACTAAAAGTGAAACCCACAATTAAATGCAATATGTTTTGTAGAAATATACATGTCATGAAAATGCCCAAAGTGGGCCCCCCATAGTGTGCTCACCATGGACCCCTTGCTAGAAAAGTAGTCATGAAAAGAATGCTTTCAAATCCATTTATTGTTTTTAGTGTTCCTAGATGTTTCAAGTTTTCAAAACAAGCTATTATTAAATAAGGAATCCTCTCAATTTTAATTTAGTCCTTGACCGAGGTGAAGAGGTTTAATAGTCAAACAAATTTGGCAAGAAAACACATCATATTGAAGCCATAACGAGTTCAAGAAGAGATTTTTCTAACAAATAGAAAACATTTGTTGAATGTCCACCCTTGGAATTTGTCCATAGTTGTTAGGTGGGTATGTAAACAACAAATGATCAAGTTTCGTTCAATTGCAATGCTAGAATATTAGTGGATGTTTATATTTTGGAAAGACTGTTGTGGTTTACCTTGATAACATATCTTGATGGCCAAGCGATGTTAGACATTTGTTGGCAAAAACATGTGCTACTACTTAATGCCTTGCATTTTGGGTCTATACGTGTGCATAATGCACTTCAAATTCTATTGGAGCTAAAATCTTATGTTGTGATTGTTAGTGTAGATTAACTTAGGCCCCTCAATCCTTATTACACTTGCTCATGTTACCTTGCCTTTTAAAATTGATTTTAATACATAGCTTCTGATCTTTGTTTTTGCAAAAAAAAATTCTTTTGTCTTTTCCCATCTTTAGTCCCTTTTAAATGGAGGATTCTAAGATCTCACAATGTGCACACTAGAGTGGACTAATCAACATCTTTATAACACCTTAATTTTTTTTGCACCTTTGTAAATTATAATGTATCTCAAGTTAAATGTTTTTTGAATTTTATGGAAAGGAACTCAAATGTATGATTCTTTTGTAATTTACTTAGTTGGGTATGGTCACAATCCAAATCCAACTACCCAAAAATTAACATATGTACGATTATAATGGACATTTGTTTGTGATCAATGAGTAGACCAATTGGTCTTTTTTTTATGTATAATCACATGTAAGGTCCTCATCTTTTTTTTTTTTTAATGGCCAATGATGTTGAATATAAGTACTACATTTGTGAGTTCTTAGGTTCTTGATAATGTTATTGTGAAACATCTATATGAACTTTGAATGCATTGACATTAGTAGTGGTTTTTATGCACTTACATCTAATGTTTGAGATTTCCCAATATTATTTTCCATTAAACCTTATTGATATATGCGAATAGAATTCAATGGACATGTGTTGTGATCAATGAGCTGTAAGACCATAAAATGCAAAGACATATGGAAAGTTGCAATGGGTGAAAGCACATTATGCCCCCCTCCAAATTATAGTCACATGTATAATCTTTCTACAATTTATTTTTTTTGTAATGTATTAACATTACATTTATAATATTTGTCAAATTTTTTGATAATTTACATATATATTTCAAAACTAGGGTTATTAGTGGAATTTTTGGTTAAATTCTTTTCTAACAAATGATATTGATATACATAAATGGAATTTAGTACCATTTTGAAGTTAAAAGTTTTTAGTTGAAAATCCATTCAGTTTAATTTTTTCATTTTTTGAGCAATGAATGCATAATAATCTTTTTATTTAAAATTAAAACCATTACCATATGAAAGATGAAGAGATTTTGTAGCTGGGCATTACAATAATTTTTTCATTCTTCTTTTGTTTAATAATGAATCACAACATGATGCCCTATGGCCGTTGAAAAAATATAAATTATATATTATATTTTCATTGATTTTATCCAATCCTTTTCATCTAACCATTGGATCAAAATTAAATTTGATTCATAATGCACTAATGAGTTCCATAATATAATGTTGTCATACAAATCTTTTTTTTTTGCTTATGTTTAGAAAATTTGCCAAAAAATGCTATCAAGATTTTAATTTGTTGCATACTATGATACTTGTTATACATCACCTTTTCTAAACAAAAATGATTCCATTTAATGTGTTTTCACCCCAATGAACTCTCGTTGTGCTCATGTGTATTCATGTATTAATTTAAGGACACATAATACATTGCAATGGATGTGTGATTTGGTCATTGTGAGTATTATGTAACTACAAAGATTTGTAATACAAGCTTCAATGGAGTTTCTTGTGATCATTGTGAATACTCATGAACTTTGGGGATTTGAATTAGGTTGTAATGAACTTGTTATGTGCTCATTGTGAATAATCCCATGAATTGCAGGGACTTGTAATGCTTCAATGGACTTTTTTGTGATCATTGTAAATATTCATGGATTTTGGGCATTTGTAATGTTTCAATGGACATTTTTGTGGGGATTGTGAGTATTCACGGATTGTGGGCACTTGCATCAAGATTCAATGGACTTTTGTTGTGTTCATTATGAATATTCTTGAACTACAAGGACTTGTAAATTTCAATGGACTATTTTTGTGATCATTGTGAATATTCATGGACTTTGAGTGCTTGTTTGAAATTATAGTGGAGTTGTAATGTTCTCATTATGAGTGATCTTGAACTACAAGGATTTATAGCAAGGTTCAATGGAATTATTTTGGTGGTTTGTGAATAAATCCATGAACTTTAAGGACTTGTATTAAATTGTAATGAATTTTTGTTACATGCTCATAACATGTAATTTTGAAATGTAGGGATATAAGATGGAGTATCATTGGACATTTATTGTATTTAGAATGACATTTGTTGTTTTCATAGTCCATGGACATGAATTATAAAGATGTCCGATGACTCTTGAATGATATTCCAATTTTACTATTTGCTACAAATGCATGAGTAAGGAATGTTAATACCTTTTATTAAGTATTTAAATATTTTTAGTGACTAACTATTAGGCATTTTATTGTGTTGATTTATGTACATTGCAATTGCATGGATTTATTACTTAGAATTGAATGCCATGTTCAATGGTTTCCCAAACAAATTTTTACTCTTTTGTTGTTATTATGTCTTCAAATGGAATTTTTCTTGTATTTCTAGAAATCCCACCTTGATATAATTATTGGTAAGTAGTCATTTGATTCTTTGCATCATTTTTGGATAAAAGGTTTGAAGGAACACAATGTTTATTGTTGTGTTTACCATGTAGAATCAAAGGAATTGAGAATGGGGTTCAACTATATGCATAAAAACTTGGGTTTGCATTCAACAAATGAATGTTCTTGTTTTTTTGAGGAGGTTTGTCAAGCTAATGATGGTTATAGCCAAGATTAATGTGTTTGTGTTGGCTTGCAATCAACCTTTTTGGGCTTGACAACAATGTGGGAATCTATTACGTGTCCCTTGGATGAATTTTTGAAGTGGTATATAACACTTTTTCATGGGGAATTGTGAGCTATGAGGGATAACAATATGACCATGTTCATCTTGTTGAAAAGGAAGGGTCCTCCTTTGCCATGGTGAAATGGAAACACTTTGCTATGAATAATATTAAAACAACACAAATGTAATCTTAAGGTTTTAGGACCACACACATGAGCATAGAAGTGAAAAAAAAAGTGATTTAGAAATGTGACAAAGAAAGTTGCTTGAGGACCTTTGACAATAAACATAAATACAAAATATGCGACCTCAAGATGAATATGAAAAATAAAGTAGTTGATATTAACCATTTATGTGTGAACACAAACTTTTGACTTTAAACCCATGTGACCACAAACCTATGAACATAAACCCATGACTTCAAAACAATTATAATGAATGCAATTTCAAGCAAATGTGACCTTAGGACCTTTGGTAGTAAACAAAGATGTGCAAAAGGCTAATACATGAGGATTGCAAATGGCAAATCCACATTTGTTGAATCAATAAAAACAAATGAACTTTGCTCGTAGCCAATCAAACTTTTAAGGAGTAAATGGATCTACAATTAAATGTGAATGATTTTTAGAATATTCAACATAATTGAAATTTGAAGTTTGTTTGTTACCATTGTCAAAATTGTTGTTAGAACCTTTGAAATAAACATACTCAATAACATAAAATGTGATGTGTGTGTACTTAGATAACTTTGATGGGTTTTTTAAAGTCATGTCAACAATCTATATTCAAGCTTAACAACCAAGATAAGATGATGCACAATAAATGCAAAAACTTTGAACAATCAACAAATCAAGAAAAACCAAATTATAAAACCTAGCATGATTTGATGCACCTTCCTATGATCCACATTGACATTGATGATTGGATATGTTCCTCCCCTTGATAAATTTGCATTACTCAACTTACAGCCATAACTCATCTTACAAGGTTCTCTCACACCTTTGTGTTGTATTTCTATAAGTGACAACAAATTTTTCACCACTTGCATGACAGAAGACAATGACAATGGGTTTTTAATAGTGCAAATGTGACACAATGCTATGGTGGTGGATGTTCTAGTTGCATCATCCATGGCATCAACTATTACAAACCCTTAATCTTTCGAATGGCAATTCCACGGGTCTAGGTAATTGATTTTTGGCAACAATATGGCATTTTGGCCATCCAATTTACTTAAGGGGATATGTTAGTTCATTTTTTTTTGTTGATAGGTTGTGAATATTTGCTACAAATATTGGATAGAAGGTGTGTTTGATGATCTAAATCAGCAATTGTTTTTCAATTATCTCATGTAGCACCATTGGCTAGCATCCCAAGAAGGATTTAACATTAAATGGCAACATGACATGCAAGGTAGTAGAAACTTTTTGTATTCTTGCTTTTATTTGGCAACCCATATGAGGAGGGCTTCTAAATATAGTGAAACTAGCTCAAAACATCTACTTTTTTGGTGATTTTTTTCAAAATTTCAAGGAATTTGTGACAAAATATTCCTTTAAAAGTTTTATTTTTTGTATTTTGGCGAAATTTCACCCAAAAAGAACATGTTGATCCAAATATGGAAGGTGTGGAAGAAGTTTAGTTTTCATATTATGGTGTTTTGTGGTTTTTTAAAATTTGATTAAATGGTTAAGATAACTTGTCACAACATATTATATTAAAGATACTTGCACTTTCATTATATTTGGTGAAAATGTGTTCAATAGTGGTAGAATTGAAATCAAGTGTTTTGAGAATTTTTTGGATTTGTGTTTTAGAAAACTGTTACATTGAACAAAAACAAGAAAATGGGCTTCCATCTAGTGCTTTAATATTCTTGGGACAATCTTTCAAATATACTTTCAAAGATTTTGCAAATTTGGACATTTACCCATATATAGTTGGTTGGTATGAAGTAAATTTTAACTTGTAAAAGTAAATATATACCCTTATGCTTATTTTATAAACATGGTAAGTGGTGGTCCTTTACCCATATCAACAAATTCACAAAGCTTACATACCCTTATTTAATCTAGATTGTAAGTTTTAAAAAGCCTATTACCCTTACCTAGTTTGTATTTTTTTGGGTATAAAAACATCTATGTTTATTGAACTTGTATCAATATACTCGCCAAACATTGATACAAATTGTTGCTAATCCCAAAAACTATTCAAACCAACGGTGGCCAGTTCTTCCTTTTTAGAGAACCTTTGATCTTCATTTTGACACAAAATATTTTGGTAGGTCCGTCAGGTGCAGGTTCTAAACCTATGTGGTGAGCCCAATTCTTCAAATTTCTAAACCTTGTGGTTTAAAGTTTTGGAGGTTCTTGGAGTTTGAATTGGAGCTTATTTCTTCAAATCTCCAAACCATGTAGCCATTATGATCTTAACACAAATTTTTCTAATTCAAGAACTTTAAGGCCTGATTCAAAAATGTAGTTTGATTACATAGTCTTCAAGATTGAAGATTGTCTAGGTACAAAGTTTTAAAACATATTAGAACTAAAAGTTGCATGAGTATGAAGTTCTACAGCTAATCAAAAGTAATAACTTATAAAATTTAACCTACGTGCCAACTTTAAATAAATAAATAAAATTCAACTTGCCTACTTGAAGAACCAATGTTCAAGAGTTTGGGTCTACTTGGGATGCTCGCAAGGGATTGGATTTGGGTCAACTTCTGATTTTTGAGGGAGATTTGCGATTGGGCTCCAAACCCTAGACCTTTTGATAGGAAGAATTTTCTCTGCAGTTCGTGGTGGTGGTGGTCAGATAGAGAGAAACTGTGGCTGGAGTTCTTTTTGGATCCTTCACAATGGTGGGATAATGGATCAGAAAAGTAAGGGAACATCAATCCTGTCAGTGTTTGCATGTCAATTGGAGCTGTAGGTCTTGTTGTCAATGTCAATCTTGTTGCTCTCTCTCTCTCTCGGTTGCTATCCTGCCATTGTCTAGACTTTGGCAGAATCACATCCTTTGTACTAGTGGTGGGATAGTACTAGTGTGTTGCAGATGGTAATTAAGTAAATGCAAGAACTGATGAAACCTGCCATGGGTGGCACCAGAGATGGCTGCAATGGTACCAAACACAGTGCAATTGAACATTTTTTGCATGGAATCAGAAGCTTACAAAATATGCGAAGAATGGGCATCCTGAGAAGGTGATGCAGCTTTTCCAGCATATGCAACAAGAAGGAATGCTCCTGCTAATGAATTCACTTTTGTTCCTTGATTTGTGCATTTGCTGGTTTAGGAGCATTTGAAGACAGCATGCTTATTCATGAACAGCTCATTCAAATTAGTGGTTGCAAGCCTGATGTCTTTGTGGGTACTAACTTGATTGACATGTATGCAAAATGTGGGAGCATTGAGGATGCTTGGAGAGTGTTCAACAAGATGCCATCTCAAGATGTGATTACTTGGAACAACATGATATTGGGATATGGAAAATGTTGGCAAGGTCAGAAGACACTGCAACTATGTTGACAACAGCAACAGGCGCCTGTGTGACCAAGGTCTGCTACTTTTGTTGGGGTGCTGAATGCATGTGCCAGTGTGGTTGTGCTTGAAGAGGGCAGGTGTGTTCATGAGCAGATCGTTCAAAGCTGTTTCTTGTCTGATGTCTTTGTGGGCAATAGCTTGGTTGACATGTATGCAAAATGTGGGAGCATGGAGGATACTTGGAAAGTGTTCATCATGATGCCATCTCAAGATGTGGTTACTTGGACCACCATACTTGGAGGATGTGCCATGCACAGGCATGGTAAGGAAGCTCTCAAACATTTTGCATGGATTTGTGAAGAAGGTTGTACAGCCAGATGACATGATTTTTTTTGTTTGTCTCCTATCCACTTGTAGCCATTCATGTTTAATGGATGAAGGCATGTGCTGTTATGCTTCAATGATCACAGTCTACATGATTTCTGCAGCATTGGAATGTAACACCTGCATGGTTGGCCTTCTTTGCTGTACTGGCCATCTACAGGAGGCAGAGAATATGATGAAGGCACATGTAAACCACATGTGGCACCATCAATGGCTTTGCTTGGCAATTGCAGAATTCATGGTAATGTGGAGATGGGAGAACATGTTGCTAAGCAAATTCTTGGATTGGAGCCTGGAAATGCAGCTGGTTACATGCTGCTATCAAATATCTATGCTGCTGCAGGCAACAGGCATCTCTCTGTGAGAGTGTTGGAATGGCCGAGAAAGGAAAAAGGTGCGAAGAAACAGCCTGATTGCACCTGAATTGAAAGATGAGGTGTATACGTTTGTAGTAGATGATCAAGACCACCCTCAGATGATTGAAATCTGTGCAGAACTGCAGAGATTGTCAGGGCCTGTGCATGATGCCAGGTATGTGCCTTACACAAAATTTGTTCTGCATGATGTGGAAGCAAAAAAAAAGGTGTTCCATTTGTGTGACCATAGTGAGAAACTGGATATTGCATTGTGGCTCATCAATGCAGCTCCTGGTACTCCACTCTGAATAATGAAGATCTGTAGGTTTGTGAAGAATGCAATACTTTTGCAAAGTTCATTTCAAAAATGGCTAGGAGAGCAATCATGGTGAGGGATGCCAATCACTTTCATCAATTTGAGGATGGTGTCTGTTTCTTGCATGGACTATTGGTCATGCTAGTAGTCTGTTTTTTCAACTGCTACATCAAGTACATTTCATTCATAGCATATCTAATGGTATAATTACACCACCATAGTTGGACACTGTTATCAGATGTTGGCACCACTGCAAAAAGGGGCCATGGAGCCTCCTGTAGTTTTGATTTCTTGCCTCTAGCATTTGTACCACTGCACAGGTCTGGTGCCTCTTTCCTCCTGTGTACAGAGTCATTTTGGAAACTGGAGTGGAATTTGAGACTGTAACAACATGTCCCAGGCTTTCTGCTCTGTTAGAAATTGTTCCACTCCTGTGTGCAATCAATTACTGATTCAGAGTTGTCAGTTTGCTGCTGCACTTGACTATTGGGACATTTGAGAAAACTCTTGTGTGAATTTGCAAGCTACCTCTATGAAGTTTGTCTCATTGTTCTCCACCCTCCTGCTTTGAGCAATGGGAATCTTATGGTTGGCAGTCAATACATGTTGCTGTTGAAGGTCCCTGAACATGTGT